>Ga0190304_1000843_pt1 | contig 14194 bp, 9 predicted proteins | sample 48700712_MG_FD_161670 | JGI IMG/M metagenome (GOLD analysis project Ga0190304, IMG submission 161670) | Hydrothermal vent sediment bacterial communities from Southern Trench, Guaymas Basin, Mexico - 4870-07-1--2_MG | ecosystem: Environmental > Aquatic > Marine > Hydrothermal vents > Sediment ... | reverse complement strand
TCAAGAGAAGTGGGAAAAAGAACAAGTTGTTTCCTGTTTTGACCAATTATGTATTTCATAATAAACTAAGTTTAATTATAGGTTTAAAATACAAAATATCAGTTAATTATCAAAACAATATTCCTAAGTTTTTTCAGATTTTATTAACAAAATATTTGTTATTTGTTATTTTAATAATAAGGAAAGTGAAGGGTTTTTAGACAGTCTGACGTTGAGTATATGAAAAGTAAGCGATTTCGAAGCACAAATCTTTCAACTTACAAGAAAGGTGAAACGGGCTACAACCATTGATGTTACTGCTATCTCGCTTATTTTTTATATACATTGTTAGCGGTTCGTGCTTCTATTTTTAATTCAAAATCCATTAATTCTTAGATATTTGTCACTTGTTTTTTTATCCATATTTTTTTCATTTGCAAACCCAAGTCCACCATTATGATATGAATGGTCAAAAATATCTGTCAAGTCAGGTGTTAATGCAAATATGTTATCATCACTCGCATTTTTTAATGTTATTTTTTTTGTTAAAAAGGCACCGCAAATTTCGAGTTCATCTCCTGTAATAACTTTCTCATGGAGTTTTTCCCGAATCGTTAAGAACCTTGACAAGTCCGTATGTTTCATTCTCTGTTTCTCCATTTGAAGTAAAAATACTTCTAAATCATCAACACATATGCTCCAAGGAAATTCATCATCTTCAAATATTTCAAGTAAGTTATCAAGGTCAGTCTGTATTTGCCCAAATCTTTCAAGAGTAACAACAATTGAGAATGCCCTATAATACTTTCTTGTCCTTACATCTATTACATGTTTTTTGAGTTTTTGGTCGGTATATATATGCAATATCTCATTGTCAATGAATTTTGATTTTACCCTATAAGCCTGATCGTAGCCCTTTTGAATTACTTCTTCAAAATTTGATAAAATGAGTGGATATGCCTTTTCAGGTTCACGTCTTGGTTCATCTCTTTTAGATGCTTTTGCTTCCACAATCAGTGCCATTCCTTTGTACAAAAAAAGTAAGTCTTGTTCATGCTTCTCTTGTGTGTAATAACTTTTATGCACAAATGCTTTATCTCTAAAAAATCGCTTAAATATCTTCTCTATTTTAGTTTCAAGTTTTTTTCCACGATTTGCGTAAAATTTTTCATTTAAGTTTCCACTAATACAAAAACTGAGTAAAGTTGTATAAACAGCCTGTATTAACTGGTGGGCTTCAATTATTTGAAACTCATTGTCATCTATATTAAAAATTGGTTTTGTGTGGATTGGGTTTTTTTCTGTATAATATAAAAAATCTGTTTCTTCTCTTTTACATGTAAATGCATTAAGAAATGATTCTGTTTTTTCTATTCCAAACTTGTCAATAATTAATTTTTTAGAATATCTGTACATTTTTCCTTTATCGTACATATAACCAAAGAATTCTTGAAAATGTTTTGGCATGTGGGATTGCCAATCCCAAGGCATTATTTTTTTTTCTTCCATCTCTTTGCCAAATTCTTCCCAAGTCTGTTGCCCTTCTTTTTTATTAATATTTTCATTCATAAAATTATTGGGCACATTGTCTATGAAGTTATATATATCAATAAAATCTTTTATACTTAATCCAAAATATTGTTTTATTTCTGTTTCAAATGGACTGAAATACTCTTCAATTCTTTCAATTATTTGCTCTTCATAGTTTAGAAGACCTTGATTAAAATAACTTAAAAACGTTGGCATTGCAACCTTCCTTTTAATCTTCCAATCTTCATCAATTATATCGCCTGGTTTTGGATAAAAGAACTGTTCGTAACCTTCTTCAATCTCAATTAACATTTTTTTTATATGTTTAAATTCATCATCACTATATTGTGCTTTTAGTGTTTCAGTTGATTTTGTTGGAGAAGATATATTTAGTCCAGCCAAATAAAGAAGTTGACGTTGTGGGGAAGAAAGTCCTTGTAATGATTCTATCTGATTGTCAAACCGAATAAACTGCATGAGGGAACTTATATCACCGAGAAACATTGATGTCTCAAATTGACCAACAAAATCTTTTAGTTCTTTTGATTTTGCTTCTATATCTACTGTCATTTTCTAATATTTGTGTTGATGTTTATTTGCATGACCGCTAACGATGGCAATATGAAATTTTGGGCATTTTGAAACACCAATTTTTCAATTTATCACACCGTTTATTTATTGCTAATTCGCTCATATTTAGCACTTTCTGCCCAATTTTTTATATTGCGTGTTGGCAGTAGTTTTTTATTCTACTATCAAGGTTTCCTGAATTTATTAATAATGTTATTTCCATTTATTCCAATACCAGCAATATTTGGTTTTAATTCAAGGTTGTCAATGTCAAAAATCTTGTTCCAAAAATTCTCTTTCTCTCCTAAATTTAGTTTTCGTTCTTTTTTTAAACTCCTTTTTATTCTATCAAGTTTTGCTTTGTATTCAGGCGTATAATTTTGTTTGTTTAAAAAGTTCTTTTCAAAATTTTCCATTTTTTCAACAAAAGTAAAAGGGTTTGCTTCAATTAGTTTTTTACAAATCTCCATATGTAACCAAATTGATAAGTTGTGTAATCTTGATTGGTATCCCGTTAATTTTAAATCACCATCTTCAATCACAAGGCTACCATTTTCAATAGCAAAATCGTTTTCGCCTTCTTTGTCAATGTCTTTCATAAGATAATGAATGTCTTTATAAAGCACATCAATGAAATTTTCATTTTCATTTCGTAACGGTTCAATTACCTTTTCAATGAATTCGTCTAACGATTTTTTATCCGTATTTCTAATTTCTTCAATTAGATTTATGTAGTCATCTCGTTTTATCATATTGATTTTTAATTTTGCATTGCACTTAGCACTCCATTGTCAAAATATAAATAAGTACCCCAACCATATACCCATTGTTCGGATGTAAGTCCTTTTACAATGGTTCTATTTATGTCAATTGGGTTTCCCCAAGAAGCAATGCACATTTCTTTATTCATACCTAAAACAACCTTACCTTCAGCAATATATGAACCCATTTTTTGCCCCCATTTTGCAATACAATCATTCCTGAATTTAATTTTCTCTTGTTGCTCTTTCTTTTCTCGTTCCTGTTGTTCTTTTTGTCTTTCTTCTTCTTTTTTCTGTTTCTCTAATTTTTGTCTTTTAAACTCAGTTTCAAGCATAAAATAATCATTGACAAAACCACTACCTAATTCAATCTTAACTTCTCTATCGCCATTTTTAAGAAAATAAAAACAATTCAAATAATACGAATCTTTTGAATCGACAAAGCTGATATCAGAACAAGTCCAAACTTCACCATATTTTATATTTATTATGGCTCCTGTATTTACATCTATTAAATCTTGAAGTTTTGTGTTAGTTCTATCACTATATCTTAACACTATATTTTGATTTAGAAAAATATCTCTTTGTTTTTCAAAATAAGGAACAAGGAAAAATGGATTGCCAATAAATCGTGCTTGGTCAACAATCCAATATAAAATATCTTGATTTGACTCATTCCTTAGAGTTATTTTAAGACTTAACTGCCATTCTCTCCCATCTTCCAAATCAACATCTTCTAATTTTTTATATTCTTTAGAACCGTAAGGTTCTTTACCTTTTATGTCAATAATTGTAAAATATTTGCCATATACACTATCGGGTAAAGTCCCTATTTTACCAGAAATTGTCCCGTCCGTTTTGTCTGTTCGTTCGTGATAGAAATGAGGCATATAAATATTTGTTAGTGCCTTATCTATATTTTCATAATTCTTCTTTCTTTCGTTGTATTGTGATAAAGCGGCTCCTTTTATATTTTTGGGGTCTCCGTAAATTTGAGATAAAGTAATTTGTTCAAATGGGATTTTTCCGTCTTTTATTATTTGAATTGTATCGTTAGAATATAAAAAATCAATAATTCTTTCCTTATTGTCTGAGCTGAACTGTGATTTATAATTTTTAGACTTGGGTAAAAAGAATAATTTGTAACCAATATACTTTTTGTAGTCTGTCGGGTGTTTTTGCATTGTTATATTTGATAGGCTATCAAATTGTTTGGGTTTGATAATTGCTTTTTCAACAACATCTGTTTCTCTTATCGTAATTTGAGCATTAAGCGAAGTCAATCCCAAGTTCAATAAAACTACTAAAAATAAAATCACTTTTTTCATATCGTCAATTTGTGTTATGTCGTTTTTAAAATTACTGCCAACGATGGCAATATGAAATTTTGGGCATTTTTAAACACTAATTTTTCAATTTACTACACCGTTTATTTATTGTTAATTCGCTTATATTCACCACTTTCTGCCCAATTTTTTATATTGTGTGTTGTGTGGCGTTATTTATTCAATTCTTTATTAAGTCTAACATAATCTTTATCTATTTGACTTTTAATATCATTCATAGCACATTTAAAAGCTTTAATACTCGAAATTCTTGCAGCAGGAGTTGCTGATTTATCAGGTCCAATCCCAGAATACCCATGATAAGCAGCTATCCATGTTTTATCATAGCATTGAGCATTGTATCTTCCAATTAATTTCTCATTTAAATCATAAATTTCCACTTCTATGTCCAATGATGTTTTATTAAATCCCATTGGCATACCGAAAATATTTGGAATCATTAAAGTAATTCCAGAGAGAAAAGCCCAACCATATCCTCCAGTCTTGGTACCACCAGCTGCAATTTTGCACAAAATATATCCTTTTTTATCACCAAAAGGATTAGTGATATTATCTTTAACATCTCTATCAAAAATAGTTATCGCATCTTGTACTCTTGGGTCTTTGCTCATTGAACTTCTATTAATTGCAATCCCCAAAGCACTATTTTTTGTTATTGAAGTACCGTATCCTGTTGTAGTTCCAGTTGAATATCCCATAGAATATACACTTTCAAATGAATTCATATCAACTCTTGGTTCTAAAGCTGGCAACATTGAAGAATTCTTTGGATAAGGTTTTAAGTCTGACATTTGAATTGTTGCACAAGATGATAACAATGTTAATCCTACAAATAGATAAAATAGTTTTTTCATGATATTAATTTATTAGTATTACTGATTTTTTAATTCTGACTAACGTAAAAATTAGTCTCTGATTTTCAGTTGTTTATATTTTATTCAAATCTATCAATTTTCTCCACTTTTTCCTAACAATATTTTACGTTATCGAAAGGATTTAATCTGAGCTATAGGAGTAGATAAATTAGCTTAAATCTACTACGAAAGTTCATATGTGGGGAATGCCACACAACGGTCTTGGCTTAAATTTTGGCGGGGATTTTCACCTTGATTCACTGTCAAACCGCTTATAAAATTAAAGTTAATATTTTTTGTCAAGAAACCAACAAAGCCCCGCTTGAATTTGAAGCCATGTTAGGTTTTCGTGCATTTTTACTTGTTGATTCGTTTTTGTTGATTTATATAAACATCATCCGAAAGTTTCTTTATTGCCTTCAATGTGTTTTTCTCATTCATTATTTTCAACTGATATTCTGCAATCTCATGCAATTGATGAAATCGTTCAGATTTTTCAATTCCTTTTTTTATCATTTCTGCGTTCAAACTCTCAATATTTGAAAGAATTGCTAATTCATTAATACTTGCAAAATCTCTAATATTCAAACCCTTATTTGCTTGTTCAGGATTTAAGGTTCTCCAATCTTTTGCTGTACAATTGAATATTGCAACATTCAACAAATCAGCTTCCTCAACATATGCAAGCCATTCCTTATCCTTATCATAGTTTTTTAATGGGAGAATATGTTTTTGAACTGCATCTGTTTGCAAATGATAATTAGCTTTACTCAGAATACGTTTTACATCCCACTCCAAGTTATATTGATTGCTCTCAATTACTTTAAACCTTTGATATTCTTTAATCAGATAGAGTTTAAATGTTGCACTTATCGCCGCTCCAAATTCAAAAGCAATATCCCTATGTGCATAAGTTCCACCATATCTGCCAGATTTTGAAACAATTCCAATTGCACCAGTCTTTTCAATCCACTGTTTTGGACTCAGTACAAAAGTCGGTAATCCTGCTTCGCTTTTAAAGTGGTCAAATTCCTCCACTTTAAAATTCTGGTTATACATAGACTCCCATGTTCCCAAAAATTCAATAGTTGTTCGTGTGCGTATCCAGTTTTTTATTACATCAGCTGCTCGATTGTCACCTTGTTTAGCTTTCGCCATATCGGTTAAGCAAATATAATCTTCCTCATGAATACTCGTAATTGAAATTATTGTGTTTTCTATGTCAATTCTCTTTAATTTGCTCATTTTTAAGCCTTTCCAAAGTGGTCAAATTCGACCACTTTAAATTTTAATTACTAATTTTTCAAATTTAATAATTAAAATTCACTTGTGTAAAATGTAGCTTGATTTTTTAATTTTTTTAATCGTGCTTGCTCTGATTTTTTCGCATGAAACCTAACGGTCCTTGGGTATGAAGCTGTGCGGGATTGACGCGCGGTTTCAGTATCACCCGTTGACGCTGAAACAAATGTAATAAATACTTGTCAAACCACCACAAATACCCGCATGCTTTATGACCCAATGTTAGCGTTTCGTGCTTTATTCTTGTCTGTCCGTGTGTCAGGATAGACAAGCTCTTTGGCAAGTTTTGGTTGTGTCTTGCAAAGTGCGACTTGACAATGTGCTTGGCTATGAAGCGTTGGATTTTATACAGTAATTTCATCGATTGGTTTTGGATGTGAAGAATTCTTATAATTTCTTATGTTATTGATAGCTCTAATTGTTTTATTAAATTCCTTTATATAGTCCCTAACGTCTAAAGTTGTCCTGACTTCAGGAGATGATTCATGTATAGTTCCTTCTCCTGATACTTTATTATGAATGTCCATTAGGTCATTATAATCAGATTCCTCAACAGGTCTAATATCTCTCCATTCTTTAATCAAATCGTTATTTTTGTATACCTTTCTTTTAATATCATTTAAAATGTATCTTTCAAAGAAATTATTTATAGTTGTTCTTAAATGTTTATCAGCTTCTCTAATGTCTCCATTTAATAGATTATTCCGTAATATTTCTAACCTTGGTTCCCAATCTAAACTTAAAAACATTACCTCTTCATTGAGAAACCCAGGATTAAGTATATGTTCTATCTGATAGTAAGTACCACATTTATGAATTTTCCCTGACGATTTATCTAATCCAATACATTTATTAGAATCTGGGAGATTATCACAAATTTCACATTTGCCCTTTTGAAGAGGAGACCCTCCAAGTGATTTTTGTATTAAGCGGTGATAAAATTCAAAATTGTGAGTAAAGACTATCACCTGATAATTATTACAGAGAGAAATAATTTTATCAACTGTTTTTTGAATGTTTGGTTGGTCTAAACTGGTGATTGGGTCATCAAAAACCAGTACCTCATTATCATCAAATTCTAATTCTGTAAACCAATCGCATAGTGAATAGACTTTTGCTTCTCCTTCACTGAGAATATTATCAAGTCCGAAATTTCTGTTTTCTGTTTCTATTCTTGCTGAAATTTTACTTTTACCATCAGGATTAGAGAATGGTCTTGATATTTTATCTCTATTGGCAAGTTCAAAATATTTTAAATGCTCATTAAATCTTAGAATATAATCTTTACGTATTAATTCATCTTCGACTCTTCCTTTATCTCTTGAGACCTTAGTTTTTAAACTTTGGAATTGATTTTTTGCTTCTTTATATTTCCAGAAAGTATTTAATGTTGTTACTATTTCGTCAAGAACTATTTTCTGTTCTTCACAGAATCTTATATCATGAAGTTTAGAAATATTTGCAATAGCTTTTTTCCTAATTTTTTCAATATCATCAATCTGCTTGTTAATTTGTTGTATAGTGCTATCAACAATTAATGCCTCAGAAAATGCAAGGGTTTTAATTAGTTCAATTTCTTCAATATGTAATTTAGAATAATGAAAATCTGTACTGGAATTATTAATCTTTACTACGATATCTTTGATTTCTGCTAAATCATATATCTTTTTTGATATTAATTCTATATCTACTTTTGCTTTGTCAGAGATTCTATATATATCACCAATTTCAGAAAATTGATAATTTGGAACTGTTGTTTCAATTAGCGAGTTTATAGTACCCAAATAAGTCTCAATTTCTGAATTAATATCTTCAATTTCTTTGTTTAATTCTTTATCAATTAGTTTATGAATCTTGTCTACAAGACTCTTATTATCTGCGGGTAAGGGTTGATTACAATAAAAGCATTTATCAATATTCTGTGGGTAATCTTCCAAACCAAATGAAATAGCAGTTTCTGCAATCTTTTGAATTAACTCAATATATTTATCTCCATTTTTTGAAGGATTAAAAAGAAGATTATATTGCTCAAGTTTCGTGAAATCAATACTACTTTTTAACTCCTTTAATCTTTTTAATAATTTTAGAGTATTATCAGTTTTAGAGTAAATTTCAATCTTTTTAGTACAAAAAACTTCTAATTGGTTAATTATTATCTTTTTTGTTTTTAAGAGTTCATTTTTTTCATTTAATTCTTTTGCGGATAAGTTTTTATTCTTTTCGTTTTTCTCTATTAATTCATCGTAATTTTCTGGTTTTTTAAAATCAGACAGATTTTTAAGAATTTCAGAAAATTTGGTACCATCTTCTTTATTTTCATCTAATAATGTTTTGTAAGAATCAGGTTCATCTGATTTTAAATTGGTATAAATGAAATTGTATTTCTCGTTATAAGTTCTGGTCAACTCTGATATTTTATTATCTACAAGCACTTCAACTTTATTAAGAGCTTCCCTAAAATTGTCATAATACCCAAGTTTGAATCTATCTACACTCCATCCAGTATCTTTTTTTGATAATGAGCTATTTAAAATTTCTTGGTCACAAAATTTAATTCTTGACTTTGTATATAAACCAGAATTCCAATTTATAGTTTTCGTATTTGACGGAAAACCAGACGAATCACCCCGTCTTTGATATTTTATATGTTTTTCTTTGTCAACAAAATCAATTTTAGCTGTAATAGCATTACTCGAATTTGTGTAAATATTTCCTATAATATCCTGCCTTGAGTGGAATGCATCTTTTAAAATTTTATAATAGCTTGTTTTGCCACTACCGTTTTTTCCATAAATTATAGTCAAAATTGGACTGAATTGTATTATGTTATTATCAGATAATCCAGCAACGTTTGTGTTTTCATATAATTTATAAAGAGTTTTCTGCTTATCATTTTCAACATTAGTTTCTTCTTCTATTGTTATATCACTTATCGTCTTTTTAGATAGAATCTTCGAAAATGACAATTCAATATCTTCCTGTGTTAAATTGGCGTTCTTACATAACTTATTTTTAAGCTCTGTAATCCATTCCAATCCATCAAACTTTAATTTACTAAGTTCTTTAATCGCATTACTCATCCTATTGTAAATTTATTAAATCGAACATATGTGTCGGCAAAAAATAGCTCTTTTGCAAGCTGAAGCATCAGCTCGTGGGTTGGAGCTTGCAAATGTGCTATTTGTGTGTTGGGTTTTCATAGTATTTTGTTTATCGTGTCGCTTTCACAGCATGAACGCTAACGTTTTGCGGGTTTGAAGCTGTGCGGGATTTTCGCCTTGTTTCAGTATCCCCGGTTACAAAAATTTAAAAGTAGTAAAAAGCTTGCAAACCACCAAACCCCCGCATGCTTTAAGACCCGCTGTTATAAATTGGCCGCCAACACCAAACCTTGTCTGTTTAGTATAAATTTGCAACGAAGTGCAAAATTGTTTTAGTTTTTAGAAATAGCAAATTGCACGTTAGTGCAAAAACTTAGGGTATTCAAATGAAAACCCTAATTAATCTTATTCTACAAGTTTTATTTGTTTCCAATTATCTTGTAAAGATGGACTAACTAAAGTTTTTGGTGTCTGTTCTTTGCTATTTACCTTTAAAGAACTTAATGCAACATTTTCATATAAATAATCACTTAATTCTCCAAGTGTAATGTTTCCTTTTGATTCCTGAAGTTTCTTTAAAAGATGATATGTAAACATTCCATGCTGTTTCTCCTTGTAAGGTAATGAACTTTGAATATTACTACTTGAAGTAAAAGCAACACAATTTCCACCAATAATATTTTCTTTTGGTTTTATTTTAACACCACGTGCAGCAAGCAATCCTTGGTTTCTTGCTCCACCTGTAAAACAGGCGTCAAGAAATACTAATACATACTTGGAATTGTACTCTGTTAATTTAGAATATAACCAAGATAACTTAACTCCGTCTTCTATGTTTTGAGCAGAAACATCAACAGGCATTAAATAAGATTCTTTTGTAGTTTCATGAGGTATTCCATGCCCTGCATAATAAAAGATAACTTCAGCTTTTCCCTGAGTGTACATCATCATCTTGGAAATCTTATTTACTTCTCTTTTTATTTCCGTACCGATTGCATTCTTTAATAGAAAAAGATTTTCTTCTGATACGCCAAGAACATTTTTACAGTATTTAGAGAAAGTTTCTGCATCGTTTATAGCAAAATCAACATTTACTTCACTGGTTAAATCAGTTTGGTATTTAGTGTAATCTTCATTACCAATAATTAAAGCATACCTATACTTGTTGATTTTAGGGTTATTCGGAATGTTACAATCAACATCAGACAAACCACCAGCTTTAGGTTTATTTTCTGGCATGAGATTTTGCAAGTTAGAATTATCTGAAACTTCTTTGCTTATTTTTGGCTGATATTGACTAGACATTTGAAGCTCTTCTTCTAATACTGATTTTTTTACCTGAATTGCATAATATGTTTTATAAACACGATTTCTAGTCATTGTTGATTTTTGACAGACTGTTTTACTATAATTATTGATAATTTTTAGTATCAAATCAGTACTAGAATATGTGTAATCATTTTGAATTAATTCAGTTAAATTTGAAATTGTTTTCTTTTTTGCATCAATTACTGAAGCTTCTAGATTTGAACCTGTACCAACTGAACTTGTTTGAAAAAAAGTGTCATCACTTATATATTGTCCACAAAAATTATTTGTTTGTGAATAAGTAATATTCGCTAAAATTGAAATTAATGCTATTGTGAGTTTTATTTTCATAATTAACTATATTTTATTGAAGTTACCAAATTTAATTATAATTAACAATTTATCAAACCTTTAAGAAATTATTATAAATCTTAAGCAGCCTTTTTAGGCTGCAAGCGCGTTGGGGAAAACTAAAACAATTTTCTATTATACTTACCAAACCAATCTCGATAAAAACACTATCAAACAGCTACGAATAAATTATACTTTAATTATCAAACTGTAAAATACTTTTCTATTTGCAAAAACTATCAGAATGTGAAAAAAGATTGCTGAATTATTTATTTGTCAAAAAGAGCAGAATTGCTCGAAAAACTGAATTTTTTAGCGGCTTATTTATAACGGTCCGCGGGTAAGAATTGGCGGGGATTTCGCCCTGTTTCATTATCACCCGTTGAACAACTTTACTAAGATAAAACTTTGTCAGCAAACCACCAAAGCCCCGCTTATTTTTGACCCGCTGTTATAGGGCGTAAATATTACCATTTCCATAAATTCTAATTATCATCAATGAAATTAAATATACTATCAGTTTCATTTCTTCTTACAATTGCGCTAAAACTTTTTCTTTTACTTATAATACTATCTCCAATATGTAAATAATCATAAAATTCTGTATCATTTGTATGGAAGTAAAATTCATATTCTTTTCCGACACAATCAAGAATTATTGTAGGATTGTTATGAGCTGGACTTAAATATTTTTCAGTTACTTTTCCAGAAACATCAAAATCTGTCCACCCAAGAGCATAATGTGTTTCAAAATATTCTTTTGGTGAAAAAGTCTCTGGTGAAAAAACATTCACACCGATAAAAACTATCAAAATGAAAAGAAAAAGAATAATGTAATTATTATTTTTAAGTATAAACTGATTCAGTTGGTAATATTTAATTTTCTAAGCAACCATAATCAACAAGAATTACAGTATCAAGTTGCCCCCCTTTAATTATAATATTTTTGGAATTTATTTCTTTTATAAGTGTGTCACCAACTGAAATAAGTGAAAAGATATTATTTCTGTCATGACTGAAGTCGTATATTGACAATTTTAAGCTTCTCTCTCTGATTACAATTGTTTTTGTCCAATGATTTTTCTTATCAATAAACTTTCTCTCAACTATTCCTGAATATCTTTTCCCAGTAAAACCTTTCTGTGTACTACATGCAAATTCATTGTCAGACTTATCAAAAACATTAAAAACGTTTAAAATTGTAAATACAAAGATTAATAATAATATAACAATCAACTCAATAAAATATCTTTTCATTTTCGTCAGAATTTATGCCCTATAACGGTCTTGGCTATGCGTAGTTTGGGATTTTGAAACGATTAATTTTCAATTTACCACTAATTTTATTTAATGCTATAAACTTCAATATTAGCACATTACCCAAATTACGTATAGCCTTTGTTACCTGCTGGCTTTTCTTATTTCATCCTGTTTCTTAGCGTTGGCAAAGACATACTTATTGACAAGTTTTGGCTTTGGCGGTTGGCTTGTGCGACTTGGCAATGTGTATGGCTTTATGCGTTGGCTTATTCTAAATTCAATATTTCACAATCATCTACTATATCATTAATTGAATTATCATTTCTATATTTAGCGACTATCAATTCATTTACATTATCCTTTGTTCTATAAACTTTCCCATTTAGCAACTTGAAATTTTCCGTAACATATTTAGATAATTCCAATTCATCATTAAATTGTTTTCTATAAAATTCTATATCCGAATATTCATTGAAAAAACTAACAAAATTCTTTCTAAATTTTCCTTTGATTTCTTTTCTTAAATTTCTGATAATCAAACTATTTGTTTTTGTGTAAATATCCAAAACAAATAGAAAGTTTATTTTGTAATAGTGGACAAATAAAGTATCTCTGTCAAATAATCTTTCTTTAAATTGAAATGATTTTTCTATACCATTATTACCTTTTGTTTTATCTACGTCTAAACAATGCTTCGAATAATTTAAGTCATTACAAATAATTGCTTGGATAAAGAAATTAGGACTAATGCTATAACCTTCGGTTATTTCATCACGATAACGCAAATTTGAATCTAAACTTTTATCTTCATTCAATAAGTCAATATTAAACTGAATTATATTTTTTGCGTATGTAAATTGCTTATAAATTGAATGTTCTCCAATAGAATTTGTTGGTTTATAGTATTTTGAATCTCCAATATAAAATATTTTCTCATTTGTATCAATTATTGAAGTATGTTTAAATAAATGGTCAACAAGTTTACCATCTTTCTGTTCTTTTAATTTATGAATGGATATGTTTTTTGAAGTAGATAAATCAGGTATTTGGTCAGAGAAGATTTTATCAATCATATCTTCAAAAACAATATGATAATCTTTTACCGATAGAAATTCTTCTTTTGTGTGTTTGTAGTCAATTGGGTTGAATTGATTGAAATAAATTTCAAGTAATTTATATAGTTTAAGTAAAGTATCTGAAAAATATTTGTATTTGACTTTTTTTAGCTTTCTTGTGGCTTTACAACAAAGATTTTCAAAAGGTTTTCCTTTTTCAATTTTGTAAAATTCTTCAATTGAAATATCCAAACTATATTCTGATTTAAAATGAAATAAAATTGAATAAAATAGCTTTAACAAATATTCTTCATCATCAATATATTTTTGTTGAATAACCTTTTTGTAGTAAATGGGTTGATTATTATTTGTTATAATTGGTAAAGTTTTAGAAATTGTCTTTTCCCATTTGACTTTTTTATGTTTTTGTGCAAGTTTTTCTTTGAAAATGTAAAGAAAAATATTCTTATTCTTTTTATGAAAGTTCAAAAAACTAAGCACTAAATCTAAAAATGAAAATTCACTATTACCATAAAGATTATTGAGTTGTATTGAAACTTCTTTATTTACTATTGTAGAAAATTTATGTCGATTTTTATACTCAACTAAACTTTTATAAAACGTAATTAAGAATTTTTTAAACCAAATGAGTTCTTCTTGACTTGTTAGAGTATCATATAATCCCTTTGTTGATAATTCGGTTTTATCATACTTACCAAAAACTAAACCTTTTTCATCAATAAAAATTTTAGGAAGTATAAAACTAATTTTACCATT
>Ga0190304_1000842_pt1 | contig 14195 bp, 14 predicted proteins | sample 48700712_MG_FD_161670 | JGI IMG/M metagenome (GOLD analysis project Ga0190304, IMG submission 161670) | Hydrothermal vent sediment bacterial communities from Southern Trench, Guaymas Basin, Mexico - 4870-07-1--2_MG | ecosystem: Environmental > Aquatic > Marine > Hydrothermal vents > Sediment ... | reverse complement strand
ATCACTTGGTATAAGAATCTCTCCTTTTCTATATTCCTCTTTAAATCTTCTAGAATCAATTCGTGCTAATCTATAACCAGTCGATTCACCTGGTATTTCTTCCACATTATATAGATATTTGTCTATCTGTTCCCATTCCTCAGCTTTTTTCCTAACTAACGAAACCATTTTTTTCATTATAGATACTGCTTCATTCATATCTCTGTCTGAACCTTCAGTCCATACAAGCGGATTTCTCATAAAGTTTGCAGCAGCCTCAGGCAAACCAATTATCCCAAATGTATTAAAATGATTCCTTAGATGACCAAGATAAATTTTTGTTAAAGGCATAAACCCGGCCTTTAGATTTTCTTCATATCTATTTCTCCATGCAAGAAGCACGTCTCTTGCATGACTCATCCTGGAATACAATAATTCTTCAAATATGTCCCACTCTCCTTTACTCAAAATAGCTAATCTTGGCATATTTAATGTGACCACACCTATACTGCCAGTAGCATCCGGTAGAGCCCATATGCCATATGCATGTCTATTAGACCTTAGATATTCCTCAATTTCCTCATCTCTATTACCATCATTTTTAATCATTTCTGGACTAATCTTTAATGAAAAGGTCTGTTTAGAAAGCTTAGATGTATCTATTGTTAAACGGCAACACATAGCATATAAAGCTTCAACATTACTTGCATATCCATTGAGAAGATATGCTGTTCCTTTCCTCGCCAATGCTTCAAATATTAAATCTGTCAAACCATTCCATCTTCTTCCATTCCAATCAAAATTTTTCGTTAGCATTAAAGTTGGTATAGGAAAAGTAAACGGTTGTCCAATGGAATCACCTTCAAGATATAGCTCAAATAATGCCTTATTAACCATTAATGCTTCATCAACATAATCTCCTAAATGCCCTTCCACTCTTCCAGCAACATAAGCATATCCCTCAAGAATATCTTTGCTTGTATCCATAACAACTGTTATGTTTGTAAACGGACTTTGATATCCAGCCCTAGCTGGATAATTAAGCTCAAAAAGCATACCTTGTAAAATCTGTTTTACTCGTCTATAATCTAGATTATCATGTTTTATAAATGGAGCAACATATAGGTCAAAAGCACTAACTGCTTGCGCACCAGTCCATTCTTGAGCTCCCATAAAGAAAAAGTTTGCTACATGAGCAACAGCTGTGTCAAAATGTTTTGCCGGACTGGAGATTATGTTCGGAGTTTTGAGACCATTCTTTAATATTCTCTCTAAGCTCCAACCAGCACAGTATGGAATCCAAAGAGAATGCGGAAGCTTATGAATATGTAAATCCCCATTAAAATACATCTCAACAGAATTAGGAGGTAAATAAACACTAAGTACATCCTTTCTTTTTAGCAGTTTATCATAAAGAAAATTCATAAAGTTACTATAACTTAAATTGGTATTAGCATTCTCCTGTACTTCCCAATCCTTCATTTGTTTATACTCATCTTCTGAATTCCATACATCTAAAGCTCGTCCACGGAGCGATAGAATCCTCTTATCCTGAAGAGTCATAACAATACACCTGTATTAGTATTATTCGATAAAGACTAATTTAAGCTAGATTTATAGTAAGGTGAAAGTAATATATCTATAAAAGAGTTTTAAAAAACTCTTTTAACAAAAAATCATATATAAATCTTATGGCGTTTTTGAAATCTCAAGTAGTTTAAATCCTCTTTTTAATAAAAAACCTTAAGCAATTACTTTACAAAAACCAAGATTTCGATTCCAAAACATGATTAAGTCAAAATAATATAAACTTTATAAGTTTTATACACTTAATAAACCATCATCACTTATTCTGAACAAGGCCGTTTTTCCTTTCGGAATTTTAGGAGAATCCAAGCTTTCTATTTTCCATACCTTGTCTGCCTTTTTAAGAAGAAATCTATGAGTTGAGGCATGTGCTATAATATTTCCTCCAGCTGGTATCTTTATTGTCGCAAAACCTGTAGGTGCTGTAATTATCTGATTAGTTATAACAACATATATGTAATAACTCTTTCCTATTCTTTTAAGCCAATCTAGGATATAATTTATTCTTTGTTGTCTTCTAGCTAGAAACTCTCTACCTTTAAATTCTGCCCTATATAATGCTATTATTGAATCAATAATTATAAGTTTAACATCTACTTCTTCAATATACCTTATAAGTTCACCTTTAACTAAATCCTCCAAATATTCAACGTTTATTGGTCTAGCATAATAAATGTTTTTAACAGCAAGAGATAGATCTAAGCCAAACCTTGTAGCAATTTTACGAATCCTCTCAGGACTAAATGTACCCTCAGTATCAATATAAAATACTTTACCTCCAACACCTCCTTTATTTTTAGATAATTGAACCATAACCGCCAATTGATGACAAAGCTGTGTTTTTCCACTACCAAATTCACCCGCAAATTCATAGATACTAGCGGGTTCAAGACCTCCATTAAGGAGTTCATCAATTGACTTAACTCCAGTGGACAATAGAGCTTTATTATATTGTTCTTTTTCAAATTCTTCCATTGTATATATCCTGGTACCACTTTTAATTAATGCCCTTGCATTTTTTAGTATTTTAGATGCTCTACCTGGATCTATTTTAGCTAATTCCTCAATTTCCTCAGCTGTATATAGTGCTAGTTGTTTTACACTGTTAATACCGGCACTCCTAAGCTTAAGTGCGGTTATTCTACCAAGTCCTGGAACATCTTCTAGATCGATTTTTTCCTTATCTTCATTTACCATATTCACATCTCGTTATATATAATACAACACAATAAAATAAAATAATGTTGTATACTATCGAATTTCAGAAACATTCCAGGGTGTAAACCATGGTTCCTAAAATACTTCTTAAAGATAATTATGATCACTACAAAGACACCCTTAATATACTCAGAAACATAGATAATAAAACAAGAGAAAGAATTAGAAATAGTTCTAATTTAGTAATCAAACCAAACTTTGTATCAACTTATAACCAAATTTCAGCTACTCCCTTGAACACAGTTAAAGCAATACTAGAATATATTTCAAAAATTCGAAGAAAAGATATAATAATAGCTGAAGGCCCAGCTTTTAGCGATTTGAAAGAAGGTCTAAAAAATTATGGATATTATCAACTTAAAGAACAATATAACTTAGAATTCATAGATTTAAATAAAGATGATTTCGAAATTTTCACAGTTTGGAACGAAAAAATTATTAAGAAAATAAAGGTAAGAGTTGCAAAAACTATTCTCGAAAGCGATTTTATAATTTCACCCGTGAGACCAAAAACCCACGATACAGTAATTGTTACTTTATCAATAAAAAATGTTGTAATGGGAGCTGTTCAAAAAGGATATAAAGTACTCATGCATCAAGGATTCAGAGGAATTAATGTAAACATAGCATACTTAGCTATTTTTATGTGGCCATCATTAACAATTATAGATGGACTTGTCGGAATGGAAGGTAATGGTCCTATAAATGGATTACCTATATCATCCAATTTTATATTATTAAGTGAAAATCCTCTTGTAGGTGACTCAATAACATCTTTACTGATGGGGTTTAATCCTTTAAATATAGGTTACTTATACTATCTTTGGAAACTAGGATTTGGAGAAATTGATCCAGATAATGTTGTATTTATTAGCGAGAAAAACTGGAAAGAATATATCAGGGAATACAAACCTCATGTCACTTATAAACAGCAACTGAATTGGAAACTAGATCCTGAAACAGAAAGAAAAATATTATTAGAAATTAAAGAAGAGATTAACAAACTATCTCCTTAGAAAGAAACCTGAAGAGGGCCTCGCCACTTTCTTTAACTTTACTACAAATAGAGTTACCTATCGAAGTATGAGATGCACATATCCCAAGTAAGTAAAACTCAACATCTCGTAATTCATTTTTTATAAACTTTAATAATAGAGGAAACGGAATAGAGTGCGTGGTCAAAGGATAATTTTTTGCAAAATCATCATTATTTATTTTCTTAAAAATAATAGTACCTTCTTCGCTATCTGTATGAACTGCATCTATAAAAATTATATTTTTAGGTCTTTTTTCAATTATCTTTCCCAAAGCATTCTCTAAATATGACCCTACTATTAAAATATTGTCACACTGTTTTATCTCCAATATCTTATGACAAATATATGATCCAATTCCATCATCTCCTCTCAGTAAATTACCCATACATACAAATAATGTCTTCTTACTCCTAACAAGTTCCTTTATATGTTCCTCAATCTTCATCAAATTTCAAATATCATATAAAAAACACGTATAATAGCTTTAATATTCCTGAATAATGACATACAAAAAACACAATATGTTAATATTTAGGTATTTTAACTATGTAAAGTGTAGGTGACTTCGATGATTGATATAATGATCTGCTTCATAGGAGTCGTTTTTAGTGTTTTACTTCTTTATATTGCTTCCAGTTCTATATCTTCTAAATCCAAGAGAAAAACAAAACCTTATTATTGTGGTGAAAAAGGAGAAGCATTAAAATTTATTATATTTAGAGGAAAAGTCGAATATTTTATATTATTTATTGTTTTAGAATTTGTTCCTATAGTTACCTCTTTCACATTACTATCTTCACAAAACTTTATTTTTACGAGCTTATCTCTTATGGTTCTTTCTATAATACTTTTTCTAGTACTGCAAAAACTCATCATTAAGTGATTCAACATGTATGGGCTTGAAAAAATATTTGGACTATTAATATATTCAACACTGTTCCCGGGAACTGTTTTCACTATATTTCTCGCTCTAATTATTGAATGGATTGAGAGAAAAATCGAGGCTAGAATGGAAAACAGAATGGGGCCAAGCTATAATGGTCCCTTTGGAATATTTCAGCCATTTTTAGACTTCTTGAAACTACTTCATAAGGAAGAAATAGATATAGACGGAGGAGATAATGAATTAGTAAATTATGCAATTGCATTTTCCCTGATTTTTTCGATCTTTCCCATGCTATTTATACCGTGGTTTAATGGAATAAATCTATTTTCGTACTCATTAAATTTATCTTTCGAAGGTGATCTTATTTTGGTCTTAGTACTATTAGCATTTTCCTCATCGATTATGGCTTTAGCTGGTATTGCAACAAATAGTGTTTATCCATATATAGGATCTTCACGATTGTTACATCAATCCTTTTCTTACGAAATTCCTATTTTTTTATCTTATCTTGTTCCTGCTGTTATTACAGGTAAACTCTCGATTAAAGAAATATATCATTCTATAATTCCTTCATTATTAAATCATCCAATTATGATATTTTTCTGGTTAATAGCTTTTGTTATAACCTTATTAAGTTTGCAAGCGGAATTAGAAAAAAATCCATTTACTATACCTGAGGCAGAGACTGAGATCGTCGCAGGATATTCTACAGAATTTACAGGAAGGAGACTTGCTTTCATCCACTTGATACATGAAATTCATGAAACGATTATAGTAATCCTAACTTTTGTTTTATTCTTTGGACATATAATACCGGTAAATGGCATACTAGAAACTGTCATGTTGATATTAGGTGGATTTCTAATCCTTATTCTGGTCAGTTTATTCGACACAGGATTATCTAGAATAAAGCTTTTCAGTGCACAGAAATTATTATGGTTCACTACCCCTCTGATTTTACTTGTTTTATCATTAACATTCCTCTACAGAGGTGTGTTATAATGATAGAACTAATAGCAGCTTCATCTATTCTCATATCTATTGTACTTTTAGGTCTATATACATTCGAAGTTGATAATGAGAAAAGAGCTATTTTCACAGGTAGTCTTACACTGTTTATATTTTCGTTAATCTATCTTATAACTGAAAATTATATAGCAGCAATAGTACAAATATCATTTGCATCTAGTATATTGGCAGCTTTAATATTTACGTCCTTTGAAGCTGTAAGAAAAACAAACGATAAAAAAGAGTGTCCTGTGGCAGCCTCCCTAACTATAGTTCTTCTAATGGTTCTCTTTCCTTTATTTATTGGATTTAAAAGGATAAAAACTCCTTTACCAGAAAATTGGTTCTCCTTTGTATTTTTTATAACTATCTCTATTATATTTGTTACAGGTTTTCTTGTAATTTCAAACATATTAGCGAGGTTGAAAAAATGATATTTCAGTTATTAATTATAAGTTCATGGTTAAGCTTATTTTTAATAGGAATTTATGGCTTGCTAAGGAGAGTATCTTTTATAAGAATATTTATAGCGTTAGAATTTATATCTTCGGCATCATTAGCAACTTCTATTATTTTTGGCATATCTTATTCCCTATTCATCATCATTTCACTTATTGATTCTATACTTATTGGTATATTTTTAGCCATAGGATTGTATATTTTCAGAGTTTTTCATATTGAGGATCTTGAAAAAATGAATAAACTGAGGGGTTGAGGATGGATATAAAAATTTTACTTGAAAGTATACTTTTTCTACCATTTATAGCTAGCTCTCTAATATTAATACTTGGTAAATATTTCAAAAGGAAAATCTGTGAAATTTTTTCTGTTATTACTGGATTATTAACATTCGGTTTAACTATATATTTGGTTACGTTCCAAAAATCGATTAAACATTATATCGTTATAAGAGAATTTAGTAATTTCTTCTTCCAGTTACCCTTTGCAAATCTAGAGTTTTTTATAGATTGGTTAACACTTGTTATGCTTTTTATAGTGTCTTTGATTGGGCTAATAATAATAATTTATTCTATTGGGTATATGCATGAGTCTAAGGACTATGTAAGATATTATGCGTTGATATTACTTTTTATTTTTGGAATGATCGGCCTGGTGATTTCAGGAAACTTTTTCTTACTATACATGTTTTGGGAAATAGTTGGTTTTTGTTCATTTTCCTTAATAGGATTTTGGTACATGAGACCTAAGGCATCACGTGCAGGTATAAAGGCATTTATAACTACACGTATAGGCGACACATTAATGTTAGCCGGAATCATTCTACTTTACTTAAATACAGGTACTTTATCATTAGTGGAATTAAGTCAGAGAATAACAGGCATCCCTACTTCATCACTAAACATGATTCTATTACTACTCTTTGCTGGTAGTGTTGGTAAGTCGGCTCAATTTCCGTTACATGTATGGCTTCCAGATGCTATGGAGGGACCAACAACGGTTTCAGCACTGATACATGCAGCAACAATGGTAAAAGCAGGAGTGTATCTAGTTGCAAGATTAGAAATCTTACTCTTCATATATGCAGGATTACAACCATCTCTTATATCCATGTTTTCAAACACGGTGTTATTCATAGGAATTTTTACTTCATTCTTAGCGGCTTCTATAGCTCTTACACAATATGATGTAAAAGGCGTGCTTGCTTATTCAACAATAAGCCAGTTAGGATACATGTTTACGACATTAGGACTGGTTGCCTTTATTACTCCATCTTTGGCTATTGATTCATGTGTTACACATTTAGCAAACCATGCTATTTTTAAGGCATTGCTCTTTCTGGCTGCAGGATGCGTTATCCATAGTATTGAACCTATACTAGGACTGGAGGTAAGCAGAGATATAAGATATATGGGTGGACTTGCAAAGAAGATGCCAAGCGTAACAATCTCATTTTTATTCGGAGCCCTCGCCTTAGCTGGTTTTCCCCCCTTTAATGGTTTTTGGAGTAAAGACCTCATAATGGAAAATATAATTAAAACATTTGAAAAAGTCCCGATACTAAGTATCATTTTTATTCTAACATCATTATTGTCTGTAATTTATATACTAAGAGTTACGTACATTATCTTTTTCTCAAAGCCAGAAAAAAGTTTTAAGATCAAGAATCCTCCAAAAGTAATGACACTTCCTCTAATATTTCTATCGCTTCTTACTATCATATCTCCTTTCATTTTTCAAACATTATTTAATGAAATAACATTTATAGAAATACCTAGTTATTACAGCTTAACGGTAAGTACATCAATACTTTGTATTGCTCTATTAATAGTGTACCTTTTATACGTTAAAAGACCTTGGCAAAACATTTTCTCTAATAGATTCTTATCGTCTCTTTGGAATATTTTATTCAATGCATTTTTCATTGATTATTTCTATGAACATTACGCATTACCAGCTTTAAAATGGTCATTCACTCAAGTTGCATATAGCTTAGATTTATTGATCAATAGGCTAATCGAAAACATATCAACACTCGGATTTTGGCTAAGTAAAACATTAAGAAAAACACATAGCGGTAGAATATTCACATATATTTCTATGTATATTCTCGGATTGCTAATCTTATTGATCTCATCAGTTATATGGAGGTGGATACCATGAATGAATGGATTGTATTATTAGAAATAATTCTACCAGCGTTTTACGGACTACCATTATTAATCAAAGAGATCAAAGAAAAAAATAAAGAAATAATGATCTTATATGTAGGGATACTATTCATATCTTTAGCGATTCTAAATATATTTGCATTCAGTGGAGAAAACAAAATATTACAAAACGATATACTTTTCGAAATATCTCCCTCTCTTAGAGCCACGTTGTGGATACTACTCATTTTCGGATTCCTATTCATATATGAAATTATAGTATCTAACGGATCACATACAAAGGTAATTTCAGCACTTACGCTTCTTTCAGGTTCATTAATGTTGATATACACAAGTATTCCATTCACAAACTCTTTACTGATAAAGAAATCTCTAATACATAGCATATTACCGTTAATAGGATTAGAAACAATGACTATTTCATCAATCGGATTATATTTTTATGAAAAAGAAACAAGCATTGAAGCGTTAATAAAGTATATTCTAACAATATTGATTTCTTCTTCATTCATAGTTATGGGAATATTTCTTTTCTTTACAGAAACAAATGTAGAATATATATTACCCATTGCCACAGCTTTTCTAATAACAGGAATATCAATGGAAATAGGATTAGTTCCATTTCATATGTGGCTTCCCGATATTACAGTAGGCGCTCCATCTTATTCCGTTGCTTATTCAATTTTAGTTGGCGATACCAGTTTAATATTATTTTTAGCAATTTTTTCCGTAAATCTTTATAAGATAATCCATGCAAGTTTTATAGCCATAATGGTCTTACTTGCATTATTTTCTATGAGCATAGGTGAAATTTCTGCACTCTCACAAAAAATTCCTAGAAGAATGTTAGGATACAGCATAATTTCTGATGCAGGTTATATAATAGTAGGAGTTATTGCAGAATCTATACTTCAAATGACAGACCCATGGATGATTTCATTCTTTGTTGTAACTAGTAATATCGCAATATCTTCCTTATATATAATATTCGGATCATTAGAACAAAACAATAAACCTATAAATACAAACCAATTATCAGGATTATTTGTCAGACAACCTATGACAGCAATCTTGCTAAGTATATTTTTCTTGAGTATGGCGGGTATACCTCCATTCGCTGGCTTCTACGCAAAACTATTTATACTTTCATACCTAATGGAGACCTTTGAATACTGGCTGGGATATATAGCAGCCTTTTTCTTCCTTGTTTGTGTATCATACTCTTTATTGATAATATTTAAAGTTGCAAGTGAAGGTGAAGGAGCCAACATAAAAAATAAAGAAATATTTCTCCCCCTATACTTTGCATGTATTTTTCTTATAGTTCTAGGCTTATGGCCTGACCTATTTTATATATTAGGTGGTCTGTAATGATACCTCTAATATTTTTAGCAACAATATTACCTGCAATAGTTTCATTCTCCATATTTTTCATTAAGGAGAAAAAAAGACAAACTATAGTAGCTCTTATTTCTGTCTTAGTCTCATATTTTATTATTCTAACATTATTTGTTACAAAGGGAAAAATAAAAGAATTTTTATTCTATTATTCTGAAAAACTAACCCTCTACAGTATACCAGTAATAGATTATATTGATGGAATTTCATTTTTAATGATAACAGCGACGGCAGTATTATATATTGCAATTATTATTTATTCATACTCCGAAATAAAAGAAAGATATATTTCATATACCATTCTTATATTACTACTTTATACAAGTCTCATAGGTATATTTGTTACAGAAACCTTACCAATATTTTATATATACTGGGAATTTATGCTTATTCCATCAACTTTACTAATATTATGGTGGGGCGGAGAAAAAAGATATAGATCATCAATTAAATTTTTCTTATTTACACATGCAAGTTCACTTTTAATGCTTATAGCAATAGCAATACTTGTTTCACACGGAATAGTTTTAATATCCCAACTTCATAGCTACAAGAATCCAGATATTCTGTATATAATGTCCCTATTTACTATAGCTTTACTGACGAAACAAGGAATATTTCCATTACATACATGGCTACCAGATGCTCATAGTGAAGCACCTACACCTATCTCAGCAATACTTTCTGGCATTATAATTGAGACAGGAGGCTATACTTTTTACAGAATAGTCCTCAGCCAAAATATTCCACAATTATTATACATTACTACATTTCTAGCTTTACTCTCAGCTTTCTATGGTGGTATTCTTGCCCTAAAGGAAAATAATGTTAAGAGAATAGCAGCATACAGTAGCATAAGTCACGCCGGCTATATTATTTTAGGATTAAGTCTAGGTGGTTTAGGATCTATTTATGCTTTAATAGGAGGCCTTTTCCATCTTTTATCCCATGCAGTTAGCAAGGGCCTATTCTTCTTAGTTTCAGGTACAGTCTCACATCTATTCAAGACAAAAGATATAAGAAAAATGGGTCTTCTTATGAAAAATACACGTTTTACATCATTTTTTGGACTAATTTCCTCGCTTAGTTTAGCAGGCGTGCCTATTCTAGCTTGCTTTCCAGGAGAATTTATGATAATAGTTGGTGGAGTTCAAAGCAAATATCTAGAGATTAGTCTTGCCTTTGTGTTCGTTTTAATTATCTCGGCTGCTTATGCATTAAGATTTTGGCTTAAGATTTTCTGGCACCCAACTGACATTATGATTAAATCTCTTCCTGAGGAAACAGATTGTTACAGAGTTATTGGTATGTTTATTCTTGCTGTAGCCATAATAACTATAGGCATATTGTTTACAATAATTATTGATTATCTTCTAATACCTTTCCTTTAAATCTTTTACAAACTTATAATTTCTATGCTAATTATGGCATATATTACTATAAATTTATTTTAAATAAATATAATCTATAATTTAAATTAATTAAATAAAAAAGAGTTATATATTAACTTACTAACATATACTCGAAATAACATGCCTCGATGGAACTTAAAGTTCATACGTCTTTCACCTTGGCTTTCGCATTTTAATACAGGTGCATGTAATGGCTGTGATATAGAGGTCTTAGCAGCAATAACACCTCTTTATGACCCTGAAAGATTTGGTATAAAACTGTCATCTAGTCCGAGACATGCAGACATATTAATCGTTACAGGTGCAGTAACTGAAAAAGCTGCTGAACGACTTAAAACTATATATGAACAAACCCCAAATCCTAAATATGTTATAGCTGTAGGTGCTTGTGCTATTAGTGGAGGTGTATTTAAGGGCTCTTATAGTGTGTTAGAAGGTGTTGATAAAGTTATTCCAGTAGATGTATACATCCCCGGATGCCCACCGAAACCAGAGGCTATAATTGATGGCATAGTTAAACTTTTGATGAAAATAAAGGAAGAGGAGGAGTTGTATGTCGAGCATTAAAGACTTTTTAATAGAGAAAAAACTTGAATTTTCTGAAAAAGAAAATAGAATTATTGTGAGCATTCCTAAAGAAAGAATTAAGGATACTATTAAAGAATTATGGAATAGGTTTAATAATAAGATGTATCTTGCAACAATAACTGGAATAGATTACATTGAACAAAATATATTTGAAATTGACTACGAGATTTGGTTTTACGATTATAAAACCCTCTTAATAATTAAGACAGATATTCCACGAGATCAACCTTTTCTAGATTCAATAATTGATATTATCCCAGGAGCTATTCCATATGAACAAGAAATCTATGATTTACTAGGTGTCGAATTTGAAGGTAATAAATATCTTAGGAAAGGATTTTTCGTACCCTCTTCAATTATAAATGTTTGTCCCTTAAGAAAAGATTGGCAGAGTGATAAAAAATGAAAACTAGCATTGAAATACCTGTCGGTCCACAACATCCAGCTCTACATGAACCATTGATGTTAAAGGTAAGAGTGGATGGAGAACATGTGGAAAATGTACAAGTAATTACTGGATATAACCATAGAGGAATTGAAAAACTTGGAGAATCTAAAAGTTTTCTACAAGCAATGTATGTTTTTGGAAGAGTTTGTGGAATCTGTAATATAGTGCATCAATTAACTTATGTTCAAGTACTTGAAAAAATAGGTAATATTGAGGTTCCTCCAAGAGCAAGATATTTGAGAAGCCTTGTCAGTGAGTTAGAAAGGATTCATAGCCATCTCCTAGTTTTAGCAGTAGAAGCAGAAATTATGGGATTCCAGAGTTTATTTATGTTAATTATGAGGGATCGTGAACCAGTAATGAAACTTAAGGAAATCGTAACTGGACAAAGAGTTATCGCAGACTTTATGTGGCCTGGTGGCGTAAAAAGAGATATCGATGATCAAAAGATACAAACTATAAAGAAAACGCTAGATTTATTGAAAGTCAGGATGAAAAAATATAAACAAGTTTTTAGCGAGGATTCCACAGTTTTGAATAGATTAAAGGGTGTCGGGATAATAAAGAAAAATGAGGCGGTTCAGTATGGTTTAGTGGGACCAACAGCTCGAGGCTCAGGTGTAAAAACTGATATAAGAAAAGATGAACCCTACGCCGCATTCGGCGAAATACCTTTTAATTTGATAACCTACAGTGAAGGAGATTCATGGGCTAGAATGCTTGTACGAATCGATGAAATTTTTGAATCGATAAATATAATCGAATATTTGTTAGATCATCTACCCACAGGTCCTATAGCACCTAAATTTATCAAAAGAAGATATCCGGAAGGAGAAGCAATATCTAGAAGCGAGGCTCCACGTGGCGAACTTCTTTATCATATGATAAGTAAAGGAGGAGATAAACCTTACAGAGTTAAAGTAAGGACACCTAGCTTTCCTAATATTCTCAATGGAAGTAGAATAGCTTTTAGAGATGTAGTATTAGCTGATGTTCCTGTTATATTTGGATCATTTGATCCATGTATCTCATGTATGGAAAGAATCATTGTAGTTAACCAGAATGGTGATGAAAGAATAATTAATATAAGAGAGTTGAGAAAATGAAAATCTCTCTAAAATTTATTAGTGAAATGGCTAAAAACCTCTTTAAAAAACCAGCAACTATCGAATATCCTGTAAAAGTAGATATACCTGCAACACCGGAATATAGAGGATTGCATTATGTCGATGATGAAAAATGTATAGGATGTAATCTATGTGCACGTGAATGTCCATCAAACACAATCAAGATGATACCTAATCCTAAAAAACCTGGAAAAAAATTGGCAGTAGTCAATTATGATGCATGTGTCTTTTGTTATCACTGTGTTTTAGTATGTCCTGTTAAAGCATATATAACCACCAACGAATACAAATTAGCCGTATTAAATAGAGATGAATTAATCAAAGCATAGCTTCTTAAGAATTTGTAAAAACTAATATACTATTTAATGTTTATTTCTTGTAAAGTAATTCTGGAAGATACTCTTTTATATAATAATCAAAACGAGAACTAATAGTATTTATATAATACTCTCTCTTGTCGGAGCTCAAAACAATAACACCGTATTCATCGTCAGGTAATGTTGATCTAATTTCAGCATTAAACTCTCTATTATATTTTTCCTTTATTGATTCGTAAACTTTCTGTAACATTCCTTCAATATTTTCTCTATCTCTCTTATTACAGATTATAATAACATTATTTTTATTCAGATTTATGATTGCTTCCTCTAAAAGTTTTTCTAATCCTAGATAATACAGATGACTACCTTTTCTAACTTCATCAATTACTATTTTCCTAGCTTCATCAACTAAACTTGTAATTAACTTATATTTCTCAAGTAATATTTTTTTCCTATACGAAATTCTTTTAAACGATAACTCCTTTAAAATCTCCATTCTAGCCTTTCGCCTAATTTCCATTTCTTTTTTCTTTCTTTCTTTTAATGCCCTTTCCTCA
>Ga0190304_1000838_pt1 | contig 14215 bp, 12 predicted proteins | sample 48700712_MG_FD_161670 | JGI IMG/M metagenome (GOLD analysis project Ga0190304, IMG submission 161670) | Hydrothermal vent sediment bacterial communities from Southern Trench, Guaymas Basin, Mexico - 4870-07-1--2_MG | ecosystem: Environmental > Aquatic > Marine > Hydrothermal vents > Sediment ... | reverse complement strand
AGGCCTTATCCCGAAGTTACGGCCGCTGTTTTGCCGAGTTCCTTAAGGAGGATTCACCCGTTCGCCTTGGTACTCTAACACCAGTCCACCTGTGTTGGTTTGCGGTACGGTCCCAGCCGTATTTAACTCCAATAGAGCTTTTCTTGGAAGAGTGCTCACTTGAATTTCGTTTTCCGAAGAAAACGATTTTCACAATCCTTGGATTACTCCTTAGATTATGAACGAGAATCCAATAACTCGCTCAAGCTACTACTCTTCGTCACTCTAAGGAAAATACGGCTGGGGGGCCGGAATATTAACCGGCTGTCCATCGGCTGCCCTACACCGAAGCATAGGATTGCCTTAGGCCCGCCTAACCCTCCGCTGATTTCCATTGCGGAGGAAACCTTGGACTTTCGGCGATCCGATATCTCATCGGATTTGTGGTTACTCATGCCAGCATTCTCTCTTCCAAAAGCTCCACTCTACCTCACAGTAGAACTTCAACGCTTTTGGAATGCTCTCCTACCATACCTCGTGCTTCGCACGAGAAAATCCCAAATTCCAAATTCCAATTTTCAATTAAATTCCAATGTTCAATGACCAAACGACCAAAACAATTTTATTGATTGAAAATTGGAATTTTGGTCATTGAATATTAATTGGAATTTGGTGCTTGGTGCTTGGAATTTCCTTGTGCGAAGCACAAGGCATCCGTGTCTTCGGTAGCCAACTTAAGCCCCGCTAAATTTTCGGCGCCTTCAAGCCAAGATAGAAAAGTGAGCTGTTACGCACTCTTTAAAGGATGGCTGCCTCTAAGCCAACCTCCTTTCTGTCTTCGGCTGAAGACAACCTTCCAAAGCACTTAGTTGGCATTTAGGGACCTTAGACGACGGTCTGGGCTCTTCCCCTCTCGACCAAGGAGCTTAGCCCCCATGGTCTGACTGCCTGTCTAAGTCCTTCCGTATTCGGAGTTTGACTGAGAAAACGAGGTTGCCCCCTATTTTTCTCAACCAGTGCTCTACCCCAGAAGGACAATAAACAGACGCTAGCCCTAAAGCTATTTCGGAGAGAACCAGCTATTACCAGACTCGATTAGCTTTTCACTCCTACCCACAGCTCATCCGAGGGTTTTGCACCACCCACCGGTTCGGGCCTCCGTCCGATTTTCATCGGACTTCACCCTGGCCATGGGTAGCTCGTCTGGCTTCGGGTCTTCAACTCTCTCTTCAAAACGCACTGTTAGCACTCGGTTTCCCTACGCCTTCACCCTTTACGGGTTTAGACAAAGAGAGAATTGAAACTCGCTGGCTCATTCTTCAATAGGCACCCCGTCGCCCAGCCGTAATTTTGCTACACAAATGAAGGCAAAATACCCAGCACTACTCTGGGCTATATAGCCTAAAGTGGTGCTGGGCTTTGCGAAAGAAACCAGGATTTATTCCTAATAATTAGAATAATCCTGACTTTGTGAAGCAAAATTACGGCTGGGTTCCGGGTTCTTGTAGGTCTAAGGTTTCAGGTTCTATTTCACCGGCCTCACCGGCCTGCTTTTCACCTTTCCCTCACGGTACTGGTTCACTATCGGTGAGGTTGAGTATTTAGCCTTGGGAGAGTAGTACTCCCTGCTTCCCTCAAGGTTTTCTGGCCTCGAGGTACTCAGGATCAAAAACAGAAGGTACATAGTTTTTTTTCGCCTACAGGGCTATCACCTTCTTTGGCTAGCCTTTCCAGGCTATTCGGCTAAAAAACTATGGTTTATAGACCTTCCTCTTCGAGCTTAGTAGCAATTGGCAATTAGCTATTAGCAAAAGCTAATGAACTAATTGCCAACCTGCTAATTTACTCGAAGAACGTTTTTGTCCTTCAACCCCCAACCTCGTCCGGAGGACGAGGTGAGTTTGGGCTCTTCCCTTTTCGCTCGCCACTACTAAGGGAATCACCTTGTGCGAAGCACAAGGTTTTGTTTTCTTTTCCTCCGGGTACTGAGATGTTTCACTTCCCCGGGTACGCCCCACACCGCTTCGCGGTGAACTCAAATCTCAAATCTCAAAAGTCAAATCTTCAAGTAAAATCTTAAATCTTTCTGAATGCTTTTATCTTTTAAACAGTTTTGAGATTTGACTTTTGACTTTTGAGTTCACTGTGAAACGGTGTGGTAGCACTGTTTCACAGTGCTGGGTTTCCCCATTCGGAAATCCCCGGATCAAAGGTTGAGTGACACCTCCCCGGGGCTTATCGCAGTCACCCCACGTCCTTCATCGCCTCAACCTCCCGAGGCATCCACCTTAGACCCTTCTTTTCTCTTTTTAGAAAGATTACCTGCCTTTATCTAATTCTCTAATACTTATTTAATTGTCAAAGAACAGTCATTCCCGACAATCCTCTTCCCTTTCACTCATTTTCTTTATCAAATTTTGCCAACCAAAAAACCGCTTTAAAGCGGCTTTGGTTTCTCCAAAGTTAAAAGCCGCTTTTCCTTCAAAAAATATCTCCTTTTTTCTCCATTTTCATTCCAAAAAAATTATAAGAAATAAAAATTTTTTTGTCAAGAAAATTTATAAGACGAGTACATTCTTTGGCAGTTGGCAATTAGCAATTAGCAGTTAGGAGTTGGCAATTAGCAATTGGCTATCAAACAAAAGCGAAAAGCCCAAAATTAAATAAATCTCAAAATTTTCAATCTAAAATCTTAAATCTAACCCCGAACCATGCGAGATTCAGGGTTACCCCGTACCCTCAGTGGTACGGGGTAAAATCTAAAAACCACATCTAAAAAGTTAAATCTTTTAAAAATATAATTTAAAAGATTAAAGATTTAAGATTTAAGATTTAAGTTGTAGATTTTACTTTTTACTTTTTAGACTTCAGATTTGTTTAGAATTTGTAATTTTGAATTTGGGATTTGTTTGTGATTTGTAATTTGGGATTTGGGATTTTGAAATTGTAGTTTTAAGTTTTACGCTGTGGCTTTGCGCTTTGCGCTTTGAGCTTTGCGTTTGCATTCGTTTGAGATTTGAATTTTGAGGCTTGAGTTTTTTTTGCAAGGCCTGCTCTTGCTGTTTCTCTGAATTTACAAAAATTTACAAATAAAAGCGATCGCTTTTATTTTTGAAATTTCTAAATTTCAAATTTAATTGCGATCGTAATTAAATTTGATAAAAAACGTATCAGCTATTCCTCTTCAGAAATTTTTATTTTCCTTGTTTTAGCCTTCTCTATTTTTGGTAATTTAATAGTGAGAATTCCTTTTTTATAAGATGCCTTTATTTTGTCTGCCTGGACTTCGCAAGGAAGAATTATTTTTCGAGAAAATTTTCCCCAAAGACATTCCCGGCGTAAATATTCTACTTCCCTCTCTTTCTGCTTCATCTTTCTCTCTCCTTTAATAATTATCATATCATCATTGAGAGTAACATCTATATCATCGGCTTCCACTCCAGCAATTGGAGCAACAATAAAAACACTGGTTGGTGTTTGGAAAACATCAACTGGTAAAATTCCTTCTTCTTCACTCTCCTCCTCCCACTCTAAAAAAGAATCCTTCTCTTCATCTTCTTCATTTCTCTTCTCGTCTCTTTTTATTTCTACTTTTGCCCTAACTGGCTTAAAAGAATAATCTTCTTCAGCATCCAGAGAATTAACTTTCAAAATCTCTTCCCTGTCCTGCTCGTTATCTTTTTTCTCTAATTTTTTTTCTTCTTTTTTTTCTTCGCTCATTTTATTAGTAATTTTTCCTCAAAACTAAATTATAAATAAATTTAAGAAAAAATAAAGCCAGAAAGAAGAAAAAAAGAATAAAAACAATAGAACTTTTTGGTGAAAGAATTATACAAAAATTAAACAAAGAATGCAAACTGGTAGATCCTAACAAACCAAGAAGAAAAATTGCTTTCTTTCTTAAAAGAATACTATAAGACCAAAAACAACCAAGCAAACCAGAGGAAAAACAATGAAGAAGAGTTGGTCCCAAAAATCTAAGAAAACTTGTTAAAAAAAGCGATTGAAAAAATAGAGAAGAGAAAGGAGTAAAATTATAATTAAAGCCACCTAAAAGAATTAAAAAGTTTTCAGCGCAGGCAAAACCTAAAGCCGAAGTTATCATATAAAGAAAGGGGTCTGATTTTTCATCAAAATATTTCTTTCTTGAAGCCCAAATTCTTACCCCAGCAAACTTAGCTACTTCTTCTATAAAAGCAAAAACAATTAAACCGACGGCTGCTTCTTTAAGGAAAATAGAGAAAATAAAATTGCTTGCTCTCTTTAAAAAAAGCTCCAAAGCTAAGGTTGGCAAACTAAAAAAAATACCCAAGAAAAAAGTAATCAAAATTGCCTTTTTTGGCTCTGGCCGAGGATCTTTTTTTAAAAAAAATACCAGCCAAGCTAAAGAAGGTAAAAGAGAGAAGATAATAAACCAAATTAAATTTTCTCCTAAATAGGCCATTTTTCAATCATTAAAAACTTTTCTTTTCTTTTTACAGGTAATTCCTGATAAATTTCTTCGGTCAAAAAAGGCAAAAAGGGATGAAGAATTTTCAAAGAAGTTAAGAGAATGTAAAACAAAACCTTAACAATTTTTTCTTTTTCTTTTCTGCTTTTTGCCTGAGAAATTTCCTTCTTGGCTTTCTCTAAATAAATATCGCAAAAATCATACCAAAAGAAATTATACAAATTTTCTTCGGCTGAAGCAAATCGAAATTTCTCTAAATCGTCATTCACTTCTTTAAGTGTCCTTTTTAATTTTCTCAAAATCAAATTATCAGCCCTAGATAAATTTCCCTCCTCTTTAATTTTTATTTTTGAACTGCTAAAAATTAAATTTAAACTGGCAACTTGAGTTAAAACAAACCTGCTAGCATTCCAAATCTTATTGCTAAATTTCTTCGCCATTAAAAGGTGTTCTTCAGAAAAATGGATATCTTGGCTGCCTTTCATTTGCCAAAGCAAACCAAACCTAGTAGCATCAGCGCCGTATTTCTCTATCAAATCAAGAGGATCAATACCGGTACCAAGCGACTTCGACATTCTTTTACCTTCTTTAGTTAGAATAGTCGGATGAATAATCACCTGACTAAAAGGAATTTTTTTTAGGAAATAAATTCCTGAAAAAATCATTCTGGCTACCCAAAGATTAATAATATCTCTAGCCGTAGAAAGAACATTAGTCGGATAAAACTTCTTCAAATCCTTAGTTTTCTTGGGCCAACCAAAAACAGCGAACGGCCAAAGAGCCGAAGAAAACCAAGTATCTAAAACATCATCTACCTGCTTTGGTTGGCATTTCTGACAAATAGGGCATTTCTTTGGTTTCTTTAAAGAAAGGAAATATCTCTTCTCTTCTTCCATTTCTTCTTTGCTTTGGCAACGCCAAAGAGGCAATCGGTGCCCCCACCAGATTTGTCTAGAAATGCACCAATCTTTAACATTTTTTAACCAATCAAAATAAATCTTCTCCCATTTCTTTGGATAAAATTTTATTTTGCCCTGCTCAACTGCCCGGATAGCCAAATCAGCTAAATCTTTCATTCTAACAAACCATTGCCTAGAAATTAATGGTTCAATTTCAGTATGACATCGTGAGCAAATAGGAAGAGAATGAAAATATGGTTCAATCTTCTCTAAAAATCCGAGTTTTCTTAAATCTTCAACTACCTTCTCCCTGGCTTCCTTTGTTTTTAAGCCCTGATATTTCTCTGGCGCTGGCGAACAAATCCTCCCTTTTTCATCAATTACTTTTATTCTTTCTAAACAATGCCTCTGGGAAACTTCAAAGTCATTATGGTCATGAGCCGGAGTTATTTTGAGAGCGCCAGTGCCAAATTCCTTATCAACAATCTCATCAGCAATAATCGGAATTTCCCTACCAACTAAAGGTAAAACAACTTTTTTGCCGATTAATTTTTGATATCTCTTGTCAGTTGGATTAACAGCCACAGCCGTATCGCCAAACATCGTCTCTGGCCGGGTAGTAGCAACTACAAGAAAATCCCGGGTTTTGAACTTTGAACCTGCTAAAGGATATTTAATAAAATACAAACCTCCTTCCTCTTCTTTGTATTCTAATTCTAAATCAGACAAACTCGTCTCACATCTCGGGCACCAATTAACCGTTCTTTCTCCTAAATAAATCAAATTATTTCGCCAATAAATTTCAAAAGACTTAAGAACGGCCAAAGCATAATCTTTATCCATAGTAAATTTCTTTCTTGACCAATCGCAACTAGCGCCAATTTTTTTCAATTGCTCCAAAATAATATTGCCATATTTTTTCTTCCATTGCCAAACCTCTTTAATAAACTTTTCTCTACCCAAATCAAAACGAGTTAGTCCTTCTTTTTTCAATTTTTTCTCAACTACATTCTGAGTAGCAATACCAGCATGGTCTGTACCTGGAACCCAAACTGTCTGATACCCCTCCATCCTTCTTTTTCTAATCAAAACATCCTGAATAGCCGCATTTAAGGCATGACCCATATGCAAAGAGCCAGTAATATTTGGCGGAGGCAAAACTATTGAAAAAGGTTTCTTTCTAGTTCTCAACTTGTCAGGACTAAAATAAGACGACTTTTGCCAAAGACGATAAATTTTCTTTTCGGTCTTTTGATAGTTATATGGCTTTAAAAATTTCTTGGCTATTTTCATTGTTCAATTCTTTTAAAAATCTCAAATGTCAAATGTCAAAACAAATTTAAACTCAAAGCTCAAAGCGCAAAGCGCAAAGCTACAGCGTAAAGCTTAAAGCTAACTAAAGAAAATCCTAAATTCTAAATTCGAAATTCTAAACAAAATTCTAAATTCTAATGTTCCAAATTCTAAACGTTTGGGATTTAGAATTTGAGATTTGGGATTTCGTTTAGGATTTAGGATTTCGGATTTAGAATTTATTTATAATTTCATTTTGAATTTTACATTGTCATTTTGGATTTTGAGATTTGCATTTTGAATTTTTTATTCGTTTTGCGCTTTGATTTATCCATTCCATTTCTAATTTTCAGATTTCAAGTGGTATTTTTCTCTTATTTTCCTATCTTCCTCTTCTTTTTTATAGTCAAGTTTCTTTTTAAATTTCCTCAATTCCTCATCAGAAAGTTTATTAAGTTTCAGCAACTTTTCTTTTAAAAGAGAAAATTCATTTAGTTCTGGCTTATCTAAAACTTTAACCAAAAGAGCATTTAAGAGCAAGCCAACTCTTGGTGAGGGAGAAATTTTTAATATCTCCATCACTTGATGACCATTTATTTTTAACATTTTTAAAGAAATTGGGTCATGAGAAACTTTTTCTAATAAATAACAAAGATGTCTCAAACGATAAGGCATCGCCTTGGCTACTCTTGAGCCTAAACGATCAGCCACCCGCAGATCAATTAAATCTTGAATATTCTCTTGACCAACCTTTCTCAAAAGTCGCCTAACTGCCCCCTCCTTAACTTTACCAATATCATAAACAAACATATGCTCTCTTACCAAAAGACAAACTTTATTAATTATCTCATTCTTAAATCTCAATCTTCTTAAAATGGTCCTAGTCATTTTTTCACTGACTAACTGATGGTTATAAAAAGTAATATCCCCCTGATTGTTATAATCCTTAGTTCTTGGCTTGCCAATATCATGAAACAAAGCCGCTAATCTTACTTCCAAATTAAAATTCCTTTCAGCTGCTGCTTGTAGAGAAAGAAGAGAGTGAGTAAAAACATCATCTTGATGATGACCACCTTGCTTAACTCCTATCCCTTCCTCTAATTCTGGCAAAATAAATCTCAAAAGACCAGTCTCTTCCATTTCTAAAAATGCTTTTTGGGGATTATTACTTAAAATTATTCTTATTAATTCGTCTCTTATTCTTTCTTGACTAATATATTCTATTAAAGAAGCGTTTTCCTTAATGGCTGAAAAAGTTTCCCTTTCAATTTTAAAACCGAGTTGAGCAGAAAATCTTATCGCCCGCAAAAGACGCAAAGCATCTTCTTTAAATCTCTCGGCCGGCTGGCCAACTGCCCTAATAATCCCCTTTTTTAAATCGCTTAAACCACCAAAAAGATCTATTATCTCTGAAGTTTTTTCTTTTTCTAAGTTAAAAGCCAAAGCATTAATAGTAAAATCTCTTCTTTTTAAATCTTCTTCAATTTTTTGAGAGAATTCAACAATTTCTGGATGTCTTTTGTCTTGATAATTTTCCTCTGAACGAAAAGTTGTTATTTCAATATTTTTTATTTCCTTACTTTTAAGAGGAATGACAACAGTGCCAAATTTATTGTGATAAAAAGACTTGGGAAAAATTTTCTGAACCTCCTTTGGTTTAGCGTTGGTAGTAATATCCCAATCTTTTGGCTTTTTTTTTAATAAAAGATCCCTTAAGCAACCGCCAACTAAATAGGCCTGAAAACCTTGAGAAATAATTTTTTGAGAAACTTCTCTTACCTCTTTGGGAATTTTTTTTAAAATCTCCTGATCAACTCTCTCGGTATTTTTATTTTCCTTTTTCATTTCTTCTTTATTGATTTTTTCATTAATTTTCTCCATTTTTTCCAAAAATAAGAACCGATTATTAAGTAATCTAAATCTACTTTTTTTATTTTGCGGATGTTTTTTTCGTTTACTCCGCCATCAAGACCAATTTTTATTTTCTTTTTCAGCCAATTAACTCTCTTTATTCTTTTAATTTTTTCCAAAACTCCTTCCTGAAACTTTTGACCCTGCCGACCTGGCTCAACTCCCAAAAACAAAATATAAGAAAAATATCTTAAAGGAATTTTTTGAAGAACTTCTATTTTAGTTTTTGGATTTAAAGCAATCCCTAAAGAAATTTTTTTAGGAACACTTTTCAACCAAGAAAAATTTTTTAAATCCTTTAACGATTCATAATGAAAAACAATCCTCTTAACTTTATCAAATTGCCATTTCTTTATTTCCTTTTCTGGATTTTCAGTCATCAAATGAATTTCAAACCTTGCTTTAGTTTTCAGATTTTTTAATTGCCGGCTTTCCTGCCAGGTTTTATTTTTAACAAATTTACCATCACAAATATCAATTTGAATTAAATCAAAAATATCATCAATGGCAACAATTTTTTCTTTTACCCTCTTAAAATCCTTTTCTAAAATCGCTGGGATTATTTTCATTTTCATTAAAAATTATCTTTTTCCCAAAACAAACGACAATGACAATGACCTTCCTTTTCAATCTCCTCTTTATGCCACCAGCAAGGACAAATTTTCTTTTTATCCTCCTCTAAATTACCACTCACTCGACGACAAGGACAGTATCTCTTTCCGTATTTTTTTTGATTAGCCAACAAACCTTTAATTATCGCTTCTCTAGCTTGTCTGTCTGGATTTAGAACAAAACCATTTTCTTGAGCATACTCACTTAATTCCTTTTCCAACTCCCTTATTTCTTCTTCTCTTATTTCTAATAGCATTGGACAATTTTTTAATGAAAAATTAGAAGAGAAGAACAAGAATAAAAACAAAATTATTCCTCCCCTTCCATTTCCAAAATCTTCTCAATTTTCTCTTTAATTACTTCATAAGAAACCAAACCAACAATCTTCTCCACAACTTTTCTGTTTTTAAAAAAAAGCAAAGTTGGAATAGCTTCAATCATAAAACTGCTGGCTATCAAAGGATTCTGGTCAACATTAAGTTTACCGACTTTGATTTTTTCTTGAAAATCTTCAGCAATTTTTTCAATGATTGGGCTAATCAATTGACAAGGCGGACAATACTCACTCCAAAAATCAACCAATACTGGCTTATCGCTTTGAAAAACTTCTTCAGGAAAATTTTTTTCATTTAAAATTATTTCAGCCATAAAATTTTTTTAAGTGCCCGGAGAGGGAGTTGAACCCTCACCCTGTTGCCAGGACGGGATTTTGAGTCCCGCGCGTCTGCCAATTCCGCCACCCGGGCAAGTTAATTTTAAAAATTTTAGCAAATTATTGCCTTAAAAGCAAGAAAACCCTGCTTTTGAAGCAGGGTTGAATTTTACCCAGCACCACTTTTACGACAATTAAACAGAACAACTCCTTGTTCAAAATATTCTTTAGATAAGGGAAGCAAAAAAGTCCTTTGGGCTTTTTTGCCACACTTAATCAGGGTAAAAGTGGTGCTGGGTTTACTCTCTCTCAGTCCACAGGCAAATAACTTTTTCTAATTTTAATTTCAATTCCGTAAAAGCAACTCAGTTCTCTCAGTAAACAAATAACCACTTCTTCGCCCTCCCAACGAGTTCTTAGCCAGCAAGAACTCAAGTTAAACTTCTTCGCAATTTCGTTTCTATTACGGATATCACAGCCGCCCTGTATTCCTTCGCAAAGAAGACAAGGGCAAATTCTTTTTGGAAAAGGAAATTCTTTCTTCAGCATCTCCCAAACTTTCTCTTTGTTTTCCAAAAAGAACTGACAACTTCTTGATGCTTCCAAAGTGCAGCCTGAACCAGCAGCAGGGCAGACTTTTATTCCTCTCTTTCTTATTTCTTCTGTTTTGCTAAGAATTCGAAATGGACATTTCCTTCTTTTTTCCTGAAGAACTTGAAAAGCTGCCTCTTTTAAATCTTCTAAAATCTCTTTTATCATTTCTTCCTCCTCTTATCTTTTTATTTTTTAATCTGCTTCTTTAAAAAATAACACTCCTCTCGGAGTGTTTGTTTCCTTTTTTTAAAAATTTTTATAATTTTATCTAAAAATTTTCTCATTTTGTCTAAGAATAGCAAATTTTCATTCATTTGTCAAGTCCAAACGTATAAAATGCCACCTGCTAACAGCCAATTGCTAACGGTTGAATGCAAAATAAAAGCGAAGTTAATGAACTAACCCCTCCCCCCTCCTATATCCTCCCCCTCCTTTGGAGGGGGAGGAGTAAGGAGGGGGAGGCACCTCTTGTTTTCTCTCTTTTCCTCTGGGAAAGGAAAGAAATTAGTAATTAGATGTAAAGTATTCTGCTAATTGCTAATTGCTAATTGCCCATCCAGCACCACTCTGGGCTACCACCCAGAGTGGTGCTGGATGCTGTGCCCAGACCGGGATTTGAACCCGGATGGAGAAAATCTCCATGGCCCCCTCAAGGCCACGCGTCTGCCAATTCCGCCATCTGGGCTAAATCAAAACTTGCATCGTTATAGTGCAAGGCAAGTTCTGTACTGCCATTGTAGTGCAAAGCAAGCAATGGCTTCCTGATAATATAAGACAAAAAAACTCAAGTCAAGACAAGAATTATTTTAAGTTTAAAATCTTTATTTCTCCAATAATTTCAAAAATTCTTCTAAAGACAATTCAGAATCTCTTAATAATTTTCTCAAAAGCCCTTTTCCTAAAACTTTATGATCTGGAACAGTCAAAGACCTTTTCTTTGGATGATATAGACGAATATGGCTACCCTTCTGGCGAATTTGTTGATAACCAATCTTTAAAAATACCTTGATTGCTTTTTTGCCTGAAATTTGAGGTAATTTTGGCACTGGTTATCTTAGAGTTATTGTATGCAAACTCAACTCTTTTGGTCTGTAAGATTCTAAAATTTCCTGATTCTCTCTTTCTTCTAAGCAGATCTCAATAACTTCTCTAATATTTTTTAAGGCCTTGTCTAATGTTTTACCTTGAGAATAACATCCTCTAAAAATAGGACATTCCACTACATAAAAACCATCCTCATCCTTCTCGACAATAATAGGAAACTGACGATTTTTAATTTTAGCCAAAAGAGATTTCTTCATATTCTCTTTATTTTTATATTAATAAATAACGCTTTGATGTCAAACGTTTATTAAGATCTTTTTCGATTTACCTTATTAATCTTCTTAACTTTTTTCATTTTTTAGTTTCCCTCTTGATAATTCGCCAATGATAAAGATACAAAGGCAAACCAACTAAAATCATCGCCAAGTTTAAAGAAGCGTCTCGATGCCGGCGAGCAGTAATGGGATCAATTTTTGCTCTTCTTTCTTTCCATTCTTTATACTCTGCTAGCCACAATTCAATTGCTGCCCTATCTTTTTCTGGCAAACAAAATTCTTTTTTAGACCCTTCAACCTGTTCTAATTTTTTAATTTCAACAGGTATCATTGGCGGCATTTTATAGAGCAATCTTTGTTCCTCTTCAGCTTTAGTAAATACAAAAACCTTCAATCCCATATCAACAAATCTTACACCCCCAATTACCAGAAGTATTAGACCAAGCAAAGCAAACAAATAAAGATAAATAGTTCTCATAAGTGGATAATGTATTTTATTTTCCATAATTTAAATTATAACAAAAATTAATTTTTTAAAAAGCCCCAAATTAAATTCTTCTAAATTTATTTCTCTAAAAACTTCTCAATGAATTTTATCTTTTTCTTTATAAAGCATTTTAAGAAAATAAATTTTTTATCAATTTTCTCATAACGATGAACTAATCAATTTCTTAAACCAACCACTGGGGTTATTTTTTTTAGCAAAATCTTTAGGAAGAACTTTATTTTGGCTTCTTAATGCATTTCAAAAATTTACTTCCACCGCTCCATTTTTGTCCATACTTGCCCCGTACCCTTTGTGGTTCGGGGTGGACAAAAATGGAGCGGATGCATTTCAAAAATAGATTTTGCTTTAGCACATCTACTTTTATCCTACCAAAACCCAAATTTTTGGCAATAAAAAACCCTCGCACAGACGAGGGTATATTATATTATTATACAAAAACCTTCAACAGAATTTCAGTTTCTTTCGGAGAAAATTCTCTATTCTCTCTCCGAACAATTTCCAGAGCCTGTTTAATTCCTTCAATTCCTCCTTGTTTAAGGCATTTTTCTATCACGACTTTTCTAAGTTCCTCGCTAGATTCAAACTGGGCAACAACTTCACCCGCATACAAGACCAGATTATTTTCTAAGCAAAAGTCTACTAAAAAATTAACAGTGTTTTGAGAGGCTCCAAATTCTTTTATCACGTTAATACTCGATTCTATAACTCCACTAATACTTGGATAGCAGCGGCTCAAAATTTTTCTTATCAATCGATCAACCTCTTCGCAAGTAAGAGGTTTTCTTCTCAGTTTCACCGCATAAGATAACCAGCGAAGCTGCTTATGCGGTTTGGATAATATTGACTCAACCAATTCGAAACTTAATTGCTTTATTCCAAATTTTTTTCCAGCCTCAATAGCTATTTTGAAATTCTCGGATTCTATTGATTTTTTTATCAAGAAATCAATCGCTTCTCTTGAGGCTCCTAAATCTTGTACAACTGAAACAGCATCAGGAAAATGAGATCCTATCTTTGAGTAAGACATTACTATTTGATCTATTTTTTTAGAAGTGAGAGAAAATTTTTTTCCTCTGTTAGTTAATAAATTCATTCCATACTTTATGTCTTGCCAACTTTCCCAAGTGGTTTCAGTAATAATTTTTATTATTGCGTTTTTTACTACAGCCTCAATTTCTGCAGTGAAGTTTTTTCCTGATATTTTTTCTAACTCCTCAATCTCTTTGACTTTATCTACCCACCCTTTTTCAGCCACTGCTTTTACTAAAATATTAACATGCTGCTTTATTCCTTTTGGATCTCCTATCTTTGAGATTATCTTTGCTGCACGAAAGGCATCTTTAATTAAATTTTTTTTCGAGTTTTTCAAACAGAGTTGTATTATTTTTCCACAAACCTCACAGATGCTGTTGGTATAGATTTTATATTTTTCAATAAAATCTAAAGCTTTCTCTGCTTCGATTTTTTCGTTTTGCACTGCATTTATAAATTCTTCTTGGGTTTCTTCTTCGATCTCTTCAATAGTAAGAATTCCAGATTCTATTAGTTTTTTTATTCCCCACAGCAGGCCTTTGTTAATTGCAGCCCTCGCTAAAAAACAAGAAATCTCCTTTTTAGGAGTCAACAAAATAGCCAATTCAATGGCTTTCTCCAAATTCCTCAACGAGCGATACATTATCAAAACATCTGTTTCAGAAAAATTCAACATCTTTGATATTTCTTTAATGTCTGATAGAGAAATCTCTCTTCTTTTAACCAGAAATTCAAGTATTCTTATTCTTTCTTTTTCTTTCATATCTTTTCCCTCCTTTTTTATTTATTTTTTAATTTGCATAGATTTACTCTATTAATACAAAAAAACAGAAAATTTGTCAATAGTAATTTGGAACTCGTCGGGTGTATAGAATAGATCTCAAAGAGGTTTGTTGCAAAATAATAAAAAGAAGGCAAAAAAATATTAGAAAGAGAGCATTTTTTAATTTTTTCAATCATACTTCC
>Ga0190304_1000836_pt1 | contig 14264 bp, 14 predicted proteins | sample 48700712_MG_FD_161670 | JGI IMG/M metagenome (GOLD analysis project Ga0190304, IMG submission 161670) | Hydrothermal vent sediment bacterial communities from Southern Trench, Guaymas Basin, Mexico - 4870-07-1--2_MG | ecosystem: Environmental > Aquatic > Marine > Hydrothermal vents > Sediment ... | reverse complement strand
TGTATTGGCTGAGGGATAAGCATGGTCTGCGACTCAGCACCATATACTAAAGAAACATCCAGGAGGACCAGAATAAAAATCAACCTTTTCATGGCTTCCTGAACATCTCCATCGGATACCTCACTATCCAGTACTTCTCCTCATCCATGTTGGCAAGATATAGATCCCCTCGCGGCGATACTCGAACAGCATGCCCTAAATCCCCCCAAATCTCCCAGTCCCTGTAACTAACCACCAGCTGCCCAAGAAACTCCCCCTCTGGGCTGAGCTTGATAAACTTCCTTCCACCTATATTCCCACTCAATACCTGTATGTATATGTTGCCCTCCATATCCTCTCCCTCTATAAATGTCCCTGATATATCCTCCTCATAAGGATCACATTTAACTACCCTCTCGCTCAGAACCCTCTCCCGTGCATTCTTACCCCTTCCCTCTATTACAAACTCTCTTATTGCCAATTCATTTGCTCCCGTAAAAATGTAATATCTGTCTGCCGATCTGTAAGAATAAGAACTCGAACGGAGCACTGCAATCATATCGAAATTTTCATCAAATATAATCTCCCATATCTCCCCAACTTTGGGATAACCACAAATAGCATGCAAGTGGTTCAAGTGATCTAAACGTGGTGCCCAAGCATTCTTAATTTCTTTTATTAGTTTACCGGAAGTATCATAAATCACTATCTGATCCCCAAACCCAAAGTAAACTCTTCCTTTGAAAGCCACAATACCTGAAACGGAGCCGGTACATTTATAGTATTTTAAAACTTTTCCATTTGTATCGAACCCTATGATCCGACCATTAGTTTGATCGCTAACATAAACATTACCGTTTTCATCAATACCGAAGTCTCCAGGTCCATACTGCATGTCACCTATCTCAATTCCAACCTGTCCATCTCCACTCCCAAAATAGCAAAGTACAACTGTGTCCGGCCTTATATCCTCACCATTGAGTCCTGCTAAAGCAAAAATGTGAAAAACTATTGCAATAACTACAAATGAAAAAATCCCTCTCATCTCTCTACCTCCCTGAAATCCTCCCTAATCCAACAAATTTGGAACTATGCCAGTAAACCTTTTCATGGCTTCCTGAACATCTCCGTCGGATACCTCATTATCCAGTACTTCTCCTTATCCATATTGGCAAGATATAAATCACCCCGCGGCGATACTCGAACAGCATGCCCTAAATCCCCCCAAACCTCCCAGTCCCCGTAACTAACCACCAGCTGCCCAAGAAACTCCCCCTCTGGGCTGAGCTTGATAAATACGACTCCGCCATCTATATTTTTTTCGTACCCCTGTATGTAAATATTACCTTCTTCATCTTCTCCCTCAATCCATCCTGCAGAAAAGCCCGTTGAATACGGATTACACCTGATAACTATCTCACTTTTAATTCTTTCGAGAACTTTTCCTTTAGCGCTTAAATCAAGCCGCCAGATAGTCAGCTCTTTGTCACTGGAAAGAAAAATATATTTGTCGCCAGACCACAAGGGGTTGGCCGACGATGAAGGAAATGGCCTGTAAGCCACTGCAACTGTGTCAAAATCCTCATTGAATATAATTAACCCATCCGAAAAATAAGCATACAAATTACCGTATCTATCAACCCGGGGATATCCAGCGCCCTTTAATTCTTTCAAAAAATCACCCGATGTATCGTAAACCCAGATACTACCATCTCCAATATAGATTCTTCCTTCGCGTACAGCTATCCATCTGGCTTCAGGAGGATAATAATATCTTTCTGCTTGACCTTCTGTGTTGAACTTTATCACCCTATTATTGTAGTAGTCAGAAATATATACGTTCTTTTGCTCATCTATAGCAAAGTCAAATGGTCCATACTGCATGTTACCTATCTCAATTCCAACCTGTCCATCTCCAGAACCGAAATAACACAAAACTGCGGTATCAGGCGTGACATTTAAATTTGTCCCGGAAAGCTGAACTAAAAAGGTCAAAATAAATAGACCTTTCCTCAACATTTACTTACCTCCCTGAAGTCTTCCTAATCCCACAAATTTAGCCGTATCCCTCCAATAACTCCTGAAGTTAATATGTTCATGAACCACACTCCTTCCTGACCAGACGTTTGAGAAAGAATGCTCTGCAAAACTCTAACCCGTAGCATGGATAACCTCATCACGCCCTCCTCCCCTGTATATTATCCTCAGATAATCGACCACGCCATTCTCATTAAATATCATATCACCTGTCCGCCCAAAATTCCACTTATATAAAAACCTCCACTGTAATAAATGCCGATTCACAAAATCCGCCGCAGCGGGATGTTTCCTCTGATTCACAGAGCTCTTAGATCATTTTCCATGAAATGGAATACTGTAAGTTTTCATTTGTACCGAAATCCTGCCTTATAATTTGTCCATGCTCAAGGAAAAGCTGCCGCTTGAGAGGGTTTACGAACTGGTGAAGAGGCTCAGGGCACCCGACGGCTGTCCCTGGGACAGGAAGCAGACGAACTACACCATAAGATACGACCTGGTTGAAGAGGCCTACGAGGTGATCGAAGCCATAGAGGCCGAAAATGATATGGCCCTCCGTGAGGAACTGGGGGACCTGCTCTTCCTCGTCCTCATGCATATAAGGATCGGCGAGGAGGAGGGACGATTCAAACTGGAAGATGTCACCGAGGGGATAATAAACAAGATGATCTCAAGACATCCCCATGTCTTCGGCGACGTAAAATTCGAGGGACAGGATGAGCTCCTCGATTACTGGGAGAAATCCAAGAAAAATGCCTTTGCGGGCCTCGCCCTTTCGATGCCTTCGCTCCTTCTGGCTCAAAAAGTGCTCTCGAGGGAAAAGAGGCTCAAGATAAAGCGAGAAATGCCCCGGATCGATCTGAGCGATTTAGAGGATGCTGACGCCGAAAAGCTCTCTCAATTGCTCATCAAAATAGCCTCTATAGCGGAAGAGAAAGGCATCAACCTCGAAGCCGCCTTCAAAAACTTCTTGAAAAAGGAGATCGCAAAGCTTAGGGACGTCAATGAGCCCTGACGATCTCCTTGATCCTCATGAGGCGGGAGAGATCGGACCTCTCCATCTCGGAGAGCTTCATCGTGATGTATTTCACCGTCTCCTCGAGTTCGGGGATCAGTATGTATTCCAGGGCGTTCACCCTTCTTCTGGTCTTTTCTATCTCGTTGGCGAGGAGTTTTAGCGTCTTCTCCTTCTCGGCCAGCTCGAATATCTTGTCGAGCACCTTATCGAGAGCCAGGAGTGCTGTGTCCAGCTCGCCGGTTGTCGTCGCGAAGCCGTAGGCAAGTATGTCGCCCTCTATCTTCTCCTCGAAAACGGGGGCTTTCACGTTCATGACGTTTCTCTTGCCCACTTCCAGGGTCACCGTCTTTTTCGGTATGAGGAAAGCCTCCTCCACGGCCTCGGGGTCCATGGCGGCCCTGGCGAAGAGAAATCTGCTCACCGTCCTGTTAAACTCCTCCTCCACCTTTTCCCTGAGCTCCTTGATGCCCTTTATCAGCATCATGAGCTGCCTCATGAGCTCGTCCTGCTTGTCCTTCAGAAGCTTGTGCCCCCTTCTGGCGAGAGCAGTTCTCTTCTTCAACCGGAGGAGCTCCATTCGGGTCGGGTGAACCTCTATCATCTCTCCTCACCCGCCTCTTTTTTCTCTTCTTTCTTGAACCTCGGGAGGTACTTGTCCAGATACTTGTCCCTTATCCTCTTCAGCTCGGCTCTCGGGAACATGGAAAGGAGTTCCCATCCGAGGTCGAGGGTCTCGATGATCGACCTTTCCTCGTATTCTCCCTGCCCCACGTATCTCTCCTCGAAGATGTCGGCGAACCTGTAATAGAGCTTATCGAGATCGGAAAGGGCAGCCTCGCCGAGAATAACGGCGAGCTCCTGTGCCTCCTTCCCACGGGCGTAGGCGGCAAAGAGCTGGTTGAATATGTCGGCGTGGTCTTCCCTGGTTTTTCCCTCGCCTATGCCCTTGTCCTTGAGCCTCGAAAGCGAGGGCAGCACGTCGATGGGAGGATAGATCTTCTTCCTGTGAAGTGCCCTGGAAAGGATTATCTGGCCCTCGGTTATGTAGCCCGTCAGGTCTGGAATGGGATGGGTCTTATCGTCCTCGGGCATGGTCAGGATGGGGATGAGGGTTATGGAACCCTTCTTGCCCTTGATCCTGCCAGCCCTCTCGTAAATGGTCGCCAGGTCGGTGTAAAGATAACCGGGGTAACCCCTCCTTCCCGGGACCTCTTTTCTCGCCGCCGATATCTCCCTCAGCGCCTCGCAGTAGTTGGTCATGTCGGTCAGAATTACGAGAACATGCATGTCGAGGTCGAAAGCGAGATATTCTGCGGTGGTGAGAACAACCCTCGGCGTGGCGATTCGCTCGATGGCGGGGTCATCAGCCAGGTTGAGATAGAGTACGGAACGAGAGATTGCGCCCGTTTTCTTGAAATCGTTGATGAAGAAATCGGCCTCCTCGAAGGTTATCCCCATGGCGCCGAAGACAACGGCAAACTCCTCCTCCGCCCCGAGCACCCTGGCCTGACGCGCTATCTGAGCAGCCAGCCTGTTGTGGGGCAGCCCTGAACCGGAAAATATGGGCAATTTCTGCCCCCTCACCAGCGTGTTGAGGCCGTCGATGGCTGAAACGCCCGTCTGAATGAACTCGTTGGGATAATCTCTGGCGTAAGGATTTATGGGCGAGCCGTTTATATCCCTCCTGACGTCGGGGATTATCTCGGGTCCGCCGTCGATGGGCCTTCCGAGCCCGTCGAAAACCCTCCCCAGCATGTCCTGGGAGAGGGGAAGCTCGATCCCCCTGGCGAGAAACCTCACGGTGGTCTCGGGTATGTCGAGGCCCGTCGTTCCCTCGAAGACCTGAACCAGGGCCTTATCCTCCTCGACCTGGAGAACCTGACCTCTCCTTTTTTCTCCTGACGGGAGTGTTATCTCCACGAGCTCAGCGTACTTGGCGCCCTCAACTCCCTCCACCAGAAGGAGCGGTCCCGAGACGTCGGTGATCGTCCTGTATTCCTTAAGCCTCTTTAGATTTTCCCCCGATAAGACCCTGGATTTCATCGTCGATCTCCTTTTTTATTCCTTCAAGTTCCTCCAGTTTATCCTCGGAGATGTATTTTGCCCTGGCTATCCTCTCCCATACGGGAAGCTGCCTCAGCTCGCGCACCGTTATACCCCTCTCGAGGGCTTCTTTTGCCTTCTCGTACATGTAGAGGATGAGCTTTAGAAGCAGGTACTGCTTCTTCAGTGAAGTGTAGGTGTCTATCTCGTGGAAGGCGTTCTGATGGAGGAAATCCTCCCTCAGAGACCTCGCCACCTCAAGCAGGAGCTGGTCGCTCTCGGAGAGGGCCTCTATCCCCACGAGCCTGACTATCTCCTCGAGTTCGGCCTCCTTGCTGAGGATTCTCATGGCTTCCGTCTGCATGTCGTAGAAATCGGGAGAGATCTCCCTATCGAGGTAATCCTTGACGGTATCCCTGTAAAGGGAATAACTCGTAAGCCAGTTAATGGCGGGGAAATGCCTCCTGTAAGCCAGTTTGTCGTCGAGACTCCAGAACACCTTTACCACCCTCAGGGTTGCCTGAACCACCGGATCGGCCAGGTCTCCGCCGGGAGGCGAAACTGCGCCTATCACCGTCAGAGACCCCTCTCGCCTGTCCTTCCCGAGAGTTATAACCCTGCCGGCCCTTTCGTAGAAGGACGCTACCCTGGCTCCGAGATAAGCGGGATATCCCTCCTCGCCGGGCATCTCCTCGAGCCTTCCCGAGATCTCCCTCATCGCCTCGGCCCAGCGGGACGTCGAATCGGCCATGAGTGCCACTGAATATCCCATGTCCCTGAAGTACTCCGCGATCGTTATGCCGGTGTAAACCGAGGCCTCCCTTGCCGCCACGGGCATGTTGGAGGTGTTGGCGACGAGAACCGTCCGCTTCATGAGAGGTTCTCCCGTCCTCGGATCCTTGAGCTCGGGAAACTCGATCAGAACGTCGGTCATCTCGTTTCCGCGCTCGCCACAACCTATGTAAATAACGATGTCGGCGTCGGACCACTTGGCCAGCTGATGCTGTATGACCGTTTTCCCGGAACCAAAAGGGCCTGGGACGCAGGCCGTTCCGCCCTTCGTGACGGGGAAAAAGGTGTCGATGATCCTCTGGCCTGTGACCATGGGAACATCGGGCAGAAGTTTTTCTTTATATGGCCTGGGTACCCTGACAGGCCATTTCTGATACATCTTTATCTCTATTTCGCCCTTCCCGGTCCTGACCCTGGCCACGGGATCCTCGACGGTGAAATCCCCTTCCTCGATGTGAGTTATCTCGCCCTTTACGCCGGGCGGAACCATTATTCTGTGTTCCACGAGAACCGTTTCCTGAACCGTTCCTATTATGTCTCCGGGTTCAACCACATCGCCGACCTTCACACGCGGCACGAAGTGCCACTTTCTGTTCCTGTCGAGTGCGGGGACCGAAACGCCCCTCGTGATGAAATCGCCCACTTTCTCCCTGATGACGTCGAGAGGCCTCTGTATCCCGTCGTAGATGGACTCGATGAGGCCCGGCCCCAGCTCCACAGAAAGAGGAGCTCCAGTCGGGTAAACGGGCTCTCCCGGGCCGACACCTCCCGTCTCTTCGTAAACCTGTATGGACGCCAGGTCCCCCTTAAGCTCAATTATCTCACCGAGGAGCCTCTTCTCGCTGACGAGGGCCACGTCGTACATCTTCTGGCCCGACATCCCCTCGGCCACCACCAGGGGACCTGCTACCTTTACGATTCTTCCTTCTTTCATAGAATTTTCTCCTCTTCAGAATATGTCGGCACCGATGGCCTTCTTTATCTTTTCCCTGAGGACCTCCAGAGCGATCCCCTTCCCTCCCCTGCTACCGGGAATGGGGAAAATGGCCGGATAGGGAACCTTCTCGGTCTCGGCCATGAGGTCGCTCACGGCATCGACGAAGTCCTCCTGAAGGATTATCAGGACATATCCCTCCTTTATGAAATGCTCGATCGCTTCTCTGGCCTCCTCGCCCGTGTTCACGGGCCTGATCTCGAGGCCCAGGGCCTTAAAGGGAAAAACGACCTCTCTTTCGCCGACACATGCGATGTTCTTCATGGCTTTTAATAGGGAAGGGGCAACCTTTCCCTGATCTCCTCCTTGGACATGTGATATATTTTCCCGACGAAAACCATCCTCAAAATCTTGATCTCGTTCATTTTTCCGTAAAGATATGCAATCAAGGGCTCGGGACCCAGGGCGATCGTCCTGGTCTCCTTAAGATACCCGACGAGATAATCGTCCATCAGCTTATAAAGTCTGCTGAAAGACGCCTTTGCCCGCAAGCTGGCTATGCCCTCGTCGAATATGGCATAATAGGGGGTGTGATAGAGCCTTCCCGACAGGGTATCCAGGGGCTCCTGGGCATACCTCTCAATCTCGAGGAAACCTCCCGGCAGAAGGGAAATTCTTATCAGATCCTCCCGCCCTATGAATTTCAGCCTCACGAGGGTCATCAGGTTGAGAAGGTCTGCCTGTAATCTGAAGTAGTTTCTCAGAAAAGCATTCCCCACCGATTTTCCTGTCAGGTAAAGGTAAGCGCTCTGATCCACGGCAAGGCTTATCCTCTGAGGGTCCTTCTTCTCATAATAGCTGCTGATGCCCTTCTCGACGGCGGTCTGGAGATGATCTGGCAATTTGTCGTATCTCTCTTCCTGGAAAATCGCCTTTATGTCGTCGGGCGGGATGTTACCGTGTGGTGAGATGGCGTGCCTGAAATCCTTTTCGGCTATCAGAGATTTTATGAGCACCTTGACGTTGTGGAAGTCGTAGAAGCTCCTGACCCAGTAAACCAGCTCTTCCTCGAGGGCGAGCTCCTCGAAGAGCTCAAAGGCTCTCGTCCTCTCGGCTTCCAGCATACCCTCAAAGGCGAGGGGGCTCTCTAACTGAGGGATATAGGTACCGTAATCGGTATCCTGCAGGTTCCTCAGGACCTCCTCAGCATCTTTCGCCTCGAGAAGCCTCTCGACCCTCTGGCGGTCGAGCAACCTTGTCTCGAGGGCTCTGATCCTGCCCACAGCATAGGCGTAATCTGCCTTTTCCTTCCCGAAGGGCGGGTACCTGACGAACATTCTATTTACCGAAGAGGATCTTCGAGACCTCTACCTCGAGATCTTCCCTGAGGCTCTCCATTATGGCAGATCTCGTGGCCGCCACCTTCATGTTTCCTTTTTTAAGTATGAATCCGCCGTCAGGATCTTCTCCGCCGTCGATAACTTTGAGCTTCCAGCCCTTTTCCCTGTTCAATCTCTCGACCCACTCTTTGCCCAGTTCCTTATCCACGATGATCTCTTCGTCGCCCGTCTTTACAAGGGATTCGATCAGTCCCGTGAGGAGCTTTTCCCTTATCTCAGAATTGCTGGCGAAGATCTTCTTTTCCACCTCTCTGAAAACGTCATCTATCAGCTTCCGCCTGGATAGGAGAAGTTCCTTGTTGATCTCTATAAGCTCCAGGCTGAGGATTCGCTCCTTTTCCTTTTGAGCTTCCCTCTTCGCCAGCTCGGCGGCGAGCTTCCTCGTCTCCTCCGCCCTGGCCTCGGCCTCCTTCAGGATCTCGGCCGCCCGCGAGGAGGCCTCCTGGACGATCTCCTCCGCCTTTTTGGCGGCGTCGCTGAGTATCCTGTCCTTTATCCTGGATCCGCTCAATTTCGTCACACCTTTATTCCGATCAACAGGAAAAGTGTTATGAGTAGCCCGAGAACAGCATAGGTCTCGACCATAGCGCCGTAGATAACCGCTTTCATCGTCGCCTCAGGCCTCTTTGCGCCCATCTCAACGCCCGCAGCACACACCTTGCCCTGGTGGATACCCGAGAAAAGCCCGGCGAAAGCGACGGGCAGGCTGGCGAAAAATATCTGCCAGCCCTGAGCGAGCGATATGGCTTTAGGAGTGCTGAGAAGGCCCACTTTGAGGATCACGAACAGAGCCGCTATGAACCCGTAGAATCCCTGTGTTCCGGGTAGGGCGACGAGCAGGAACAGACGGCCGAACTTATCGGGGTCCTCGGCGAGCACCCCGGCGGCCGATCTGCCGGCGAGTCCTATTCCGACGGCAGAGCCTATTCCCGCCAGAAAGGCCGCCAGGCCAGCTCCGGCAATGGCTACTATAAGTCCACTTTCCAAGGCAAACCTCCTTTTATATCCTTAACTTCCCGATTCCTCATCGAGAAAAACCGTGAAATAAGCTCTCTTAGCAAGGGGAGTGAAGGGCTTTCCGCCGTTCTCATAAAACTTGGTGAAGAATTCTACATACTGAAGACGGAGGCTGTGCACGAAACCCCCGAGTGCATTGACGGCGATGCTGAAAATGTGACCTAAGACGAAAACAAGCCCGGCCAGGACGTACCCTACCACCGGGAAACCCATTACGAGGCCCGCCGTTATGTTCACGGCCATCGCTATCCCCGCCGTGACCATGCCGAGGGCCATAAGCCTGACATAGGACAAAAGGTCACCCACAAAGTTGATACCCCCGTACAGGTTGTAAAGCCCCTTAAGAATCCTTATGACCGGGTTCCTGCTCTTCCCGCCGCTGAAAAAGACGATCAGAAAAACTCCAGCGAAGATAAGGAGGGTCGCTATCGTCTGGAGAGGACCACCGAAGAGGAAGCTGCCTCCCTTGCCGGCCTTCAAATTGGCGAAAGCCAGCAACCCGGCCGAGAGCAGGACGACAAACCATGCGAGCTCATTGGAAATGCCTCCCAGAGTATCGCCGAACCTCAGCTTATTGTAGAATCCGACGAGAAGGCCGAAGAGAAGCTGAATGTATCCCAGCGCCAGGGACAGGTAGAAAAACTTCATGGGCTCTTTCATGGGATCAAATAGCATGAGGGAGTTCCTGAGGTTCCTGAAAAAGGGAATGGGAAGCCTCTCGGGCAGATCGCCGAACCAGCTTCCAGTCATGGCTCCCGCGAGCACGGTAAAGAAAGCGCCAGCCACCAGTATCCACAGGAAATCCTTCCCTCCGTGCATCTTCTTCATCAGGATAAAGCCCAGAATGAGAAGGACTATGCCGTAGGCTGCGTCGGTGAGGCAAAGTCCGAAGAAGAAGGCAAAGAAAGGTGCGAAGAGCGGTGTCGGATCCACCTCAGCGTAGTTGGGGAGACCGTAAAGCCTGGTGAGCATCTCGAAGGGCTTGAAAGCCTTCCTGTTGGCGAGATCTACGGGAGGGACCTCTCCGGGCTGAGGCTCGGAACGGGTTACGTAAACGGTCTCATAGGAAGAGGCAAGTTTCTCGAGCCTGTCCCAGTCGCTTCTTTTCACCCAGCCCTTTATGACGACGGCCTCCTCCGTCGCTGCAGCCCGGTTCTCGGCCCTGTACTTTTCGAGGATTCCCGCATAATAGTCATAGAGAACCAGCAACTTGTATGCGTCTTTAGCCAGTTCCTTAGCCTTCGCGGCTATCTCGTTTCTCCGCCGATCTATCTCCGAGAGCCTCTCCCTCAGGCCCTCAATTATCTCGGATGGCTTTCCGGAAAGCCCCTCGAAATCGGCTTCTTCAAATTCGAGAGCCAGGAGCTCCCTGCGAATTTCATCCTCGTCCTCTACCCTAAAAACGAGAAGGAGATACGACTTCTTGGCGTCCCTGTTTACCTCAACGTACTCAAGAGGCAGCTCCCGAAGCGAGTCGAGCTTTTCTATGGGAACCGTTCCGGCGGCGACGACAACCTCTTGGCTGCGGCCGAGTTCCTCCACGTCCATATCCAGTTCTTTCCAGGGCAAAAGCCCTTCGAGCCGGTTGAGGAGTGAGTTTTCCTCGACTTTGAGGGCCGAAAGCTCCCTCTCCATCCCCTCGGTGGACTCGAGGAACTCGTCCATCGGAAAGGAATCGACTATCTCGAAATACTCATTTCTCGTGAGCTCTATCTTCCCGCCGAAAAGGCCTGCGAGGAAACCCTTCTTAGGGATGTAGGGCTTGAGAAAGCCATGGCTCCTTTTCAACCTGGAAAGGAGGGCCTCGAGCTCACCCTCGTCCCTTTCCTCGGGGCTGAGGAGCTCCCTTACCTCTTCAATGGAAGCATCGGAACGGAGATCCGAGACATGGACGATGGAGGCTTTCTGAAGCTCCTCCAGAAAGGAATCCTTTTCGCTTTTGTGCAGTAGAATTACGACCTGATCGACGCGGGCGACAGCCATTATCCGGTGAGTTCCTTTATCACTCTCTCAACGGCTTTTCCCATTTTCTCACGAGCTCTCGCCTCAAGTTCCTTCATCTCCTTCGCTTTCTGCTCCCTCAGCCTTTCGAGCTCCTTCTGAGCTTCCTTGCGGGCTTTCTCTATCGCTTCCCGTATGATGGCTTTCTTCTCCTCCTCGGCTTTTTCCGCTATCTCCTTGGCTTTTGTCCTCGCCTCGGCCAGTATTTCCTCGGCCTTCGCACTGGCCTCCTCCACTATCCTCTTTGCCTCTTCCTCGGCTTTTTTGATATCCTTTATCAATTCTACAGGCATGAAAACCTCCGCATAGACTTTATTTTAAATAAAAGCCAAAGGGGGGGTCAAGAAGCCTGATGGACCACAAGGACATCGGTCCTCGAGGCCCTCAGGACTTTCTCCGTTATGCTTCCCATGAACAGTCTCTTGAGGCCCGATTGCCCTCTCTTGCCCATTATGACCAGGTCGGCCCTTTCCGAAGCCTCGGCTATGCTCTTATCGGCATCGCCCTTCTTGACCTCGGTGACAGCCCCGGACAGGCCGAGATCGGCGAGCCAGTCAGCTAGCCTCTTTTCGATCTCCGCCCTCAGTTTCTCCTCGCTTCTATCGAGCTCTATTTTGCTTTCCGACGAGAGTGCGAGCTTCGCGAAATCCGGCATTACATAGAGAGCCCTGACCTTCGCCCGGAGCCTGTCGACAAAATAAGCAGCCCAGAGGGCTGCTTTCTTAGAGTACTCCGAAAAATCAACGGCAAGGAGGATCTCTTCGAATCCCTTCTCCCTGTCCTCGAGTTTCTTGACGACCATTACGGGGAAATCGGCGCCCCTTATTATGCCCTCAGAAATTCCGCCCAGCGAGAGAAACTTGGGGAGATCAGAATATCCGTGCGAACCTATGATTCCCAGATCCGCGCCGATCTGTTCGGCATAGGAGAGATATCCCTCCTTGGGATTCCCTGTCATGACAAAGACATCTACTTCCTTTACTCCGCTGGTCCTGAGTTTCTCCGCCAGCTTGAGCAAAGACTCCTCTGCCTGTTTCTCGAGTTCCTCCTCGATGGAAAAAGAAGTCCAGCCCGATATGATTCCCTCGGGATCGAGGGGCAATTCAAGAGGCGGAACGATATGGATCAGGTGTACTGCCGAGCCGAAAGCCCTCCCCAGCTGGGAGGCAACCTGAATCAACGGATCGGTAAAGTTCGAAAAATCGATACCAACGAGGATCTTTTTGACATCAATTTCTGCCATAATTTCCTCCCTTTAAAGGTTTTACCGACGGATTTCCGGAGAGCCCGGGGTTGAGATCAAAGAACCCGCATATGAATAAGTTCTTCACGCTAAAATTCTAAAGGATGGCTTTTAAAATGACAATGAGGGCATAAATTTCAACGCAGGAATGCGAGCAGGGCGAAGAGGACTGACAGCGCCGAGAAGGCGAGGAGAAAATAAATGAGCATCATCACACGCCCGATAGACCGCCTGCACTCATTTTCCATCGATTCCAGGCGCCCGGATAAATCCTCCAGTTGTCTCTGTACTACACCTGCGGAGTTCTTGAGGTCATCGAGTTTCGCCAGAGCTGAGCCCAGCCCGTCCTCGTATTTTTCGAGCATGTTTGATATCTCGCCGATGTCCTTCAGCGTTTCTCCCGTGGCCTTCTCAAGACCGTCGAGCTTCTGCAGTACGGTGCTGAGAGCCTCTTTTGACTTCTCGAGCTTCTCTACGATCTCGGGACCCTTCAATCCGAGGAAGCCCTCCACCACTTTAAAGTGCCCCCGCGCCACTTCCTCGAGCATGGAGACTATATTCCTGAGACTCTCCCTGACATCCCTGAGGTTCTCGGAAGTCGTCTTGAACAGGTCGATCTCCGCCTTGAGTTTCACAAGAGTTTCGGCGAGATTCCTTGCGATCTCCTCGGCTTTGAGAAATTTATCTTTATCCATGCTTTTATTATACCCTCAAAAAGGCCGGCTTAAAATAAAATCACCGGGTAAAAATCTTCTCGCAGAGCTCCCCGAGCCCGGAAAGAAGTGCCCAGGCGGGGATTTCGGCGAGCTCGTCGGGAAGCTTCTCTACCCACTTCCTGAGCGTGAATCTGGGGCTCCCCTGCGCGACGTCCATCATCAATCGATATGCGAACTCCTCATCTCTGTGGGCGATCACCTCCAGGGCCCAAGCCCCGAAATCGACCACCTCTTCGTCGCTTCTGGCATATCTCTCGTAGGCATTCCTCAAAGAAGCCAGAAAATTCTCGCGGGCGGTCTCCCGGTCTCCTTCCCTGCAGTAAATCTCGGAAAGGGCTCTCAACATGAGAAGTGCCGGGTGATCGGGATAGCTCTCCAGATAGCGGATAACCTGCCCGCGTAGCTCTGCGGCGTCATTGAGCGACCTTATCTTTCCGAAGAGGTCCTTGCACGCCTTAAAGCCGAGATCAGGTGCGGTAATGATATCATCGAGATAATCCGTGAATTCAGTTGCCTCCAGATAGCGCAATATTCGATCCCGAATATCTCTGTCAGTGGGATTTCCCTCGCATACGAGCAGCATCTCCTGAAGGGCCCTCCTCCTGCTCCGTTCTATGACATCGTATATGAAGTTCAGGAGAAGTCCGGCCATTTCCATCACGAAATCGACATAAGGCAGGGAGAGCAGCCTCCTGGCTTTTCTTTCCTCCACCTCCCTCCTCGAGTGGAGGTAACTCTCGATGTATTCTCCGTAAGTCTCCACGATCTCCTGTTTGTCGCGGCCGGAGAGGTGAACGGTAAAGTCGTTCTTCGAATAATCGATGGTGTAATCAGCCACGACACCTATGAGCAGCAGGCGGTGAAGCGCTTTCTCCACCACAGATCTCTCTTCCTCGTTCTCGGCGTGGAGGAGTTTCTTGCCCTCCGCCGAAATATCCCCGAGCTCATCGATCACCCCTCTTATCTCCCTTTTTTCGCTCTCAATTCCTCTGAAAGACTTCGTGTGAAGGAAAAGTACCCGGGTCACATCGTCGTTATCTTCCCATTCTATCGAATCCAGCCGGCGTTGAATTTCCTCAACGGT
>Ga0190304_1000834_pt1 | contig 14288 bp, 12 predicted proteins | sample 48700712_MG_FD_161670 | JGI IMG/M metagenome (GOLD analysis project Ga0190304, IMG submission 161670) | Hydrothermal vent sediment bacterial communities from Southern Trench, Guaymas Basin, Mexico - 4870-07-1--2_MG | ecosystem: Environmental > Aquatic > Marine > Hydrothermal vents > Sediment ... | reverse complement strand
CAGCCCACCCCTTGCTCGCCAATACCTTCGTTATTGCCGCTGTAAGCGTTGACTTACCATGGTCAACATGCCCTATTGTCCCCACATTAACATGGGGCTTCTTCCGCTCAAACTTTGCCTTTGCCATCAATACCTCCTTTTTTTCTAATTTAAGCCCATGACCGGATTTGAACCGGTGACCTCTTCCTTACCAAGGAAGTGCTCTACCCCTGAGCTACATGGGCAGACTTTTATTCTCATAAAAAGCGGGAGACGGGATTCGAACCCGCGACCATCGGCTTGGAAGGCCGATGCTCTTCCATCTGAGCTACTCCCGCACTGGGGAGGGGAGGATTCGAACCTCCGAAGGCCTCGCCAGCAGATTTACAGTCTGCCCCCTTTGACCGCTCGGGAACCTCCCCGGTTCTCAGTTCTATTTATTTTCCTTTTTCAAAGCTGGCGGAGGGATTCGAACCCCCGACAGGCTGATTACAAATCAGCTACTCTACCCCTGAGTTACGCCAGCTACAAGCACAAAAATATATACAAAAGAGGCCTTTGTCAAGGCTTCTTTTCTACTTTCAATGGAGCAGAGCGGACTTGAACCGCCGACCTGTGCGTTGCGAACGCACCGCTCTTCCAGCTGAGCTACTGCCCCTCTCTGTCTGTATATGATTACCCAGTTTTGCAAAAAAGTCAAGTTAGATTTTTTTGAAAAAATTAAGGTCATTGCACTTCTGGCACTTACCTCAACGGATTCCTACTTTATCCTCTCAGCACCAAGTTGTATCCACTTCTATACCGCAAACAGTGTCAATCAGTTTCATTTCCTCCCTGATTCACAATATCTGCAAGGGTGATTGACCTCAAATGTTTTGCAATACAATCCCTCATCTCCTTCCAGACCTTCCTTGCAGCACACTTTGATGAAAAATCACATATGCCCTTTGCATCAATACAGGCAATGATAACTGGTGAATCTCCAAGTGCCTCAAGTATATCAAGGAGATTTACCTCCTCAGGTGGTAGAGCGAGTGTATATCCACCATCAGGACCCCTGTAACTCCTGACAAACTTCTCTGAATGGAGACGGGAGGCAATCTGTTCAAGATACCTTCTTGGTATCTTCTGGTTCTCTGCTATGTATTTCAACGACAAAACCTCACCTGGATGCCTTGCAAGTTCTATTAGAAACCGCAACCCATACCTTGCCCTTGTTGATATCCTCATAAACACCCCTTTCTTACATTTCCTATCGGTTTAGTAAAATAAATGTAAAAAACATATCCTGTCAACCCCTCTCTTTCCAAAAAATGTCGAATTGTCCACCTCCGTCCCCATTTTTCTGACTTGACAAAATTCTCATTCATAATATTCTCAAAATAATGGAAGAGACACTTTTGATTATTAAACCCGATGGAGTTCAGAGAAACCTCATTGGAGAGGTTTTAAGGATTGTTGAGTCAAACGGTCTTCGAATCGTTAACATAAAAATGTTAAAACTCTCAAGGGAAAAGGCAGAGGAGTTTTACAGTGTCCATAAGGGAAAATTCTTCTTTGAGAGGCTTATCAACTTTATGATCTCTGGACCTGTTGTTGTTGTCAGGCTGAAGGGGAAAAATGCAGTAGACAAACTGAGGGAAATTATGGGAAGGACTGACCCCAATGAGGCTGAACCCGGAACTATCAGGAGAATGTACGGGCTTGATGTAACAAGGAACACGGTTCATGGTTCGGATACTTCAGAACACGCAAAAAAGGAGATACATTTCTTTTTTGGGGAGGAGGCATGGGAAAGATAATACTCACCCTTAATTGTGGAAGTTCATCTGTAAAATATATGCTGTATGACTGGGACGAGAGGATGCCCATTGCAAGGGGTATTGTTGAGAGGGTTACAATAGGAGGTTCATTCATCAAGCATGAGGTTTACAAAAAAGAGAAGGTGAAGATTGAAAGGGAATGCCCTACACACAAAGAGGCCATAAACCTTATACTTGAAGTGCTCACCCATAAGGAGTATGGTGTTTTGAGGGACATAAAGGGAATATCTGCTGTGGGACACAGGGTCGTTCATGGGGGTGAGGCCTTTACAAAATCCGTGATCATTGACCAGAAGGTGCTTGATAAATTCAAGGAACTCTACGACCTTGCCCCACTTCACAATCCCCCCAATGTTATGGGGATTGAGGCGGCAATGGAAATCCTTCCTGACATCCCCCACATAGCAGTAATGGACACGGCCTTTCATCAAACAATGCCAGAACATGCGTATATCTATGCAGTCCCATACAGATGGTACAGGGAATACAGGGTGAGGAGATATGGTTTTCACGGAACAAGCCACCTGTATGTATCCCGGCGTGCTGCTGTGCTTCTCAATAAAAGGCCTGATGAGGTGAATCTTATAACCTGCCACATAGGGAATGGAGCAAGCATCACAGCCATCAGGAAGGGTATTTCAGTTGATACCTCAATGGGTTTCACGCCCCTTGAAGGGGTTGTTATGGGAACACGTTCAGGTGACATTGACCCTGCCATAGTTGGATTCATATCTGAAAGGGAGAACTTAACTGCACAGGAGGTAATCACCATACTCAACAAGAAGAGCGGTGTTCTTGGAATTACTGAAAAATACACAGACAGGCGCGATATAGAGGATGCCATTGAAAGGGGTGATGAGAGGGCTTTACTTGCAATGAAGATTGAGGCTTACAGAATAAAAAAGTACATAGGTGCATATATGGCGGTGCTTGGTCATGTTGATGCCATTGTGTTCACGGCAGGCGTTGGAGAGATGTGGCCTGAACTAAGGGAAGAGGCGCTGAAAGGTATGGAAAACCTCGGAGTGTATCTTGACAGAGAAAAAAATCTCAAAGCAAAGAACAGGAATAAAGAGTTCATTGTATCAAAAGAAGATTCACCAGTGAAGGTATTTGTTATACCCACTGATGAAGAGATTGTTTTTGTTGAGGATGTTGTTGCCCTTATTGAAGGGAGATACGATGTCCATACAAAGTTTGAGTATAGTTTTCAGAAAAAGGGGTATGTGAACAAACTCAGGGAAGAGGCACTAAAAAAGGAGGCCTGATGTTCAAAATACTGGAAAAAGAGGTCCTTGGACCGCATGTGAACAAATTCATAATCGAGGCACCCCTTATCGCAAAGAAACACAAACCAGGTCAGTTTGTTGTTTTGAGACTCCATGAAAAGGGAGAAAGGATACCTGTCACAATTGCTGAAACTGACAGGGAGAAAGGAACAATAACCCTCATTGTTCAGGAGGTTGGTAAGACAACCTATGAACTTGGGGACATGGAGCCAGGAGATTCTATAATGGATGTGATAGGTCCGCTTGGGAAGCCCGCTGAGATTGAGAACTATGGAACGGTCGTCACAATAGGTGGTGGTGTTGGGACAGCCATTGTTTACCCTGAAACAAAGGCCTTCAAGGAGGCAGGAAACTATGTGATTTCAATCATTGGTTTCAGGAACAAGGACCTGATTATATTTGAAGAGGAGATGAGGAAGCACTCTGATGAACTCTATGTAACAACAGATGATGGCTCGTATGGAATGAAGGGGTTTGTATCGGACAAATTGAAGGAACTTATAGACTCTGGAAAGAAGATTGACCTTGTTGTGGCAATAGGTCCTGCCATCATGATGAAGGTCGTGTGTGATGTCACAAGGGATAAAAACATAAAGACCATTGTCTCCCTGAATTCAATCATGGTTGATGGAACAGGGATGTGCGGTGCATGCAGGGTTGAGGTTGGTGGAGAAACAAAGTTTGCCTGCGTTGACGGTCCTGAGTTTGATGGGCATCTTGTGAATTTTGACCTTCTCCTGAAGCGACTTGCAACATACAGGGAACAGGAAAAGATTGCACTTGAAAGGTATCTGAAATTTAGGGGGGAAGCATGAAAAAGGAAAAAATCCCAAGACAGGAGATGCCAAAACAGAAACCCGAGGAAAGGATAAAGAACTTCAACGAGGTTGCCCTTGGTTACACAGAGGAACTTGCATTAAAAGAGGCACAGCGATGCCTCCAGTGTCCAAAGCCTTTCTGTGTGGAGGGATGCCCTGTGAACATTAATATCCCTGCCTTTATTAAACTTATCAAAGAGGGAGATTTCATTGGTGCAGCAAAGAAGATAAAGGAGGACAATGTCCTTCCCGCCATATGTGGAAGGGTCTGTCCACAGGAAGAGCAGTGCGAAAAGAAGTGTGTTGTCGGGATAAAAGGTGAACCTGTTGCAATAGGAAGGCTTGAAAGGTTTGTTGCTGATTATGAAGCAGAGCATGGAGAGATGGAAATTCCCGAGATTGCAGCACCGCGTGGAAAGAAGGTCGCAATTGTTGGCTCTGGTCCTGCCGGCCTTACATGCGCGGCTGACCTGAGAAGGATGGGTTATGATGTTACCATCTTTGAGGCACTGCATAAGCCTGGTGGTGTGCTTGTTTATGGTATTCCCGAATTCAGGCTTCCCAAGAAGATTGTTGAAAGGGAGGTTGAATTCCTGAAAAAGATGGGTGTTGATGTCCAGGTTGATATGGTTGTTGGTAAAAGCATAAGCATATACGAACTCTTTGAGCAGGGATACTCCGCTGTATTTTTAGGGCTTGGTGCAGGTCTGCCAAAGTTTATGGGTATTCCAGGTGAGAACCTCCTTGGAATCTACTCTGCAAATGAATTCCTCACAAGGACAAACCTGATGAAGGCATACCTTTTCCCTGAATATGACACACCCATTGCTGTTGGTGAAAGGGTTGCTGTGATAGGAGGTGGGAATGTTGCAATGGATTCGGTGAGAAGTGCCCTGAGGCATGGAGCAAAGGAGGCACATATCATATACAGAAGGGCGAGGGAACAGATGCCCGCACGGGAAGAGGAGATTGCAAATGCGGAGGAGGAAGGCGTAATATTTAACTTCCTTGTTAATCCCAGAAAGTTCATAGGTGATGAAAATGGATGGGTCAAGGGTATGGAACTCATAAAGATGGAACTGGGTGAACCAGATGCCTCTGGAAGGAGAAGACCCATCCCTGTTCCAGGGAGTGAATTCATGTTTGAAGTGGATACGGTGATAATCGCCATTGGTCAGGGACCAAATCCACTCCTGCTTGAAGAGACCCCTGAAATAAAGAGGAATAGGTGGGGTTATATTGAGGCGGATATGGAAACAGGTAAAACCTCAATGAAGGGTGTTTTTGCTGGTGGTGACATTGTCACAGGAGAGGCCACTGTGATTGAGGCAATGGGATTTGGTAGAAGGGCAGCAAAGGCAATAGATGAGTATATCAGAACAGGGAAATGGTGAGAGGCATTTAATTATAAGAATAACAGGCCAGGGAAACCTGGCCTTTTTTAATTTAGATACTCTTTAAGCCTTAAGGCGTTCATAACGGCATAACCACTGGCATCGTTGTTGAAGTAGACATAAACATCCTTCACTTCTCTGGATAGAGGATTTAGCCTCTCGGAGAGTTCCTTCAATTCCTTATCTGAATAACAGGATGCATACCAGTCCTCCCTTCCGTGCATACGGAAATAGGCAAAGTCAGATGTGGTAATCAGAGGGGTTCTGATGTCCGGAGAATCTATGATACACATGGCAATATTTCTCTCCTTTAAGATATTATACACATCCTCTGAAAACCATGACCTGTCCCTGAATTCAACAGTCCATCTGAAATCCTCCCTCAAAAAACCTATGAGAGAGACGAGCGCCATATCATCCCTCTTATATCCCTTCGGGAATTGAATGAGTATGGGTCCCCTTTTCTCCTTGAGAAGGTATGCCCTTCTTTGAAAAAGATAAAGTATATAAGAGATCTTTCTGGGGTTCTGTGAATAGGTGATGTACCTTGAGGCCTTGAGCGAAAAGATAAAACCATCTGGTGATTCTTCCCTCCATTTTATAAAGGTCTTTTCTGCTGGTATCCTGTAAAAGGAATAGTTCACCTCAACCGTGTTGAAGTATCTTGAATAGAACTCAAACCAGTCCTTCTGTCTCAATCCTTCAGGATAAAAAACCCCTGTCCAGTGTTTGTACTGCCATCCACTTGTTCCAATGTATATCATAGCATTGAAAGGAGTGCAAAGCCTATTGCTGCTGTCTCAACCCTCAGAATATATCTTCCTATGGATAATGGCCTCACACCAATTTTAATTAAAAATCCCTTTTCATTTTCAGAAAGTCCACCCTCTGGTCCAACAATAAAGACACCCCTTATCCCCATTTCAGGTTTTTCTCCATCCCTATCTCCAAAATATAAAGAATGTCCTGAAAATTCTCGGACAACATCCTGTAGGTTCGTGGGAGGATAAACAGCCATTTTCCAGGGGTTTCCAGACTGCTTCATACCAGCAATCACATGTTTTTCAAGTTTTGATATATCCACCTTCCTTCTGCTTCTCTCTGTTATCAATGGGACAAATCCCTTTATTCCTATCTCTGAAAGTTTCTCAATCATGAAACTGCACCTTTTACCCTCTGGCACAGGTGAACATATGAAAACATCCTCAGGTTCAGGAACATTTTCAACCCTCTTCTGGAAAATCATTCCCTCCCTGAAATAAACATGTGTGATTCTCCCTCTCCCATTCAGGATACCAAAAACCTCTCCATCCCTTATTCTCTTCACCCTCATATGATGCAGTTCCTCTTCGGGAATGGAGTCTTTTTGTCCATTGAATTCTGGTGCATATATATAGTGCATAGAAAAATTATACACAAAAACAAAAGGGGGGCAAATGCCCCCCTTTTCCAGTTATCTGATTATTATAAACCTGTCTGTCTTTTTATAATTACCCGCCTTCAGCCTGTAGAAGTATATACCTGCAGGAAGCCCATCAATCTTCCATGTGTGATAACCTGGCTCAAGAACGGTGTTCTCCTTCCTCACAATCCTTCCTGCCCTATCAATCACCGCGAGTTCCACTTTGACCTTCTCTGGAATTCCCAGTTTGATTCCCACACCTGCAATTCCGATGCTCTGCACAAGATGTGCACTGAAACTGGTTGGTATATCCTTCACACCCGTGTAGTTATACTGGACACTCATTGTATCATTGCTCGCATCAACATCAACGGCCCAGGCAGTGTAGAATGTCCATGTCGGGATATTGGGCAGGTAATTATCAAGATACCACTTGGAGAATACCACATCTGCTGTGTCATTCACAAAATCACTCCCATGAACAAGGACACTGTCTTTATGAACAGCATATCCATTTGTATCAACCACAAGATACACAAAGAATGAATCTATCGTGGTCTTCCCCAGATTCACCACATAACACTCTGGTGTGATTGAATCACCAGCATTCATAGGACCTGATGGAGAAATGATGGAATCAAGACATACATCATTCCCAACCACTATATCCGCATCATTCCTCGGTTCAATCTTGTAATCGCCATAGGAGTATTTAACAACACCCGTAAGGGATGCTATATGCCAGCCAACATGGGTTACAAATGAATAATTACCATCGTCATCCACAATGCAGGTGTCTGCGCCATCCGTAACCTTCCACTCACCGTATCCATTCATACTATCACTCACAACCACGCTGTTCAACCTTACAAGAACACCTTCAAGTGCCTCATTGGTATCAACATCACCCGGTGTTGTCTCATAAGGAGATGGTGGATTGGATGCAACCCCATGGTTTGTAATGTGGCATGGTGCTGAAATCTCTGTAAGCCCATTATACTCCGATACAATCCCTGCAATGGTGATAGAGTCTCCTGTATTCACGCTGTGCCCATAGTTATCATACACATAGATTCCATTCCACGGGCCATTCCCACTCTGTAAATAGAATGCCCCACTGAACACATCATGCCCACCTGTAACCACACCTGTCACGACAACAGCGCTGTCAACAAATGGTGATGCACCTGTGGTTGAGTACTGGAGTCCGTATATGGTGGTATCAATAACAGGATGGTTTGGAAGCCCTGGAGTAACCACCTTGGTGGCGTAAAAGTCTGCGAGGTTGTTGTCCGTATCACTCCCATCGGGCAGTCTTATCAGAGCAGCAGGTCCAGGGTCAACCGTGGGTGCGGTTTCTCCAGTGAACACCCAGGTAGTTGTGTCAGCATAACCATAACCAACTGCATCAAGCACGATGGTATCACCACCCGCAATCAACAGAAGCATTATGTTGTCAGGACCATTCTGATAATCCACTTCAGAGGTCACGGTATCTGCATTATCACAGTTGTCACCCACAACAAAGTAACCATCAGATGGTATTGTCCAGCCAGAAAGGTCTATATCCTGATAGTATGCCCCATTGTTGCCATTCACACCAACGATGTGAATGCTATCAAGCGGTGCACCAGCAGGACCATAAATCTCAACAAATGCAGCAGAATCACCAGAGAATGGTGTATCATAGTAAAGTTCGTTCAGTGAAAACTCTCCTGCCTCTGGTACAATGTAAAGAACCCCTGCATTTGAAGGGTCGTAATAATAGTTGTATCCCTTTGAGTTCGTTCCATTCAGGTCTGCATATATCCATGGGCCATGGTCAAAGGAGTATCTAACGCAGTAGTCATAGTATCCACATGAAGCATCAGCAGGTATTGAGATACTGCCCATGTACTCGTAGTTATTTCCCGTATTACCATGAGCGGAGTTGAATTCCATATCAAACCACATCCATGTTGTATCCTCGTACGGAAGGCTGCCATCCGGTCCATAACCAACCTGAACAATGAACCTGTCCTTGCCAGTTGTATCCACATCTGTGACACCATACTCATAAACCTGTCCATATATCAAATCTGTGTTCTCCCCACGGTGACCAATAACTGATGGAGGCCACTGGGTATTGCACCAGTCAGCATGCGGCGGCAGGCCCACGGTGTTGAAGTAATTGTAAATCCTGTTTACGAGTGTATCCCTCTCCTCTGGAACGGTGAAATCCCTCATCTCATATACAATGTATGCACCTCCATAATACAGACCATTGTACCTTATACCTCCTGGGGTCTCTGTTGAATCACCCGTTGAAACATACATGAATGGATAAGACATATCAGCACTATCACCGTAAACCCTGGCAAAGGTGAAAACAAGGTCAGGCCAGTATGAAAATGTATGGAGTTCGGGCATATTATCCGATATAGGGTCACCGGTTATTCCCACAATGGTATCGTTAGAAGTGGAAGATGAAAGGTCGTCATCCACAAAATCTATCCTGAAGTACCTCTGGAGAAACGGCCTTCCCCTAGAACTGTATGCTATGTCATCACCCGATATAAAAAGGAACTTCCTGTGTATTCCCGTTCCGGACTCAAGGAATTCTCCAAGTGCATTGAGCATGGTGGTATCAGCATATGAAAAGAGTGCCCAAACATTTGTCCAGAGAGGGAGTGAATCCCTTATGCTCTCAATATCCGAAGATGCAACAAAATCGTAATCAATCCCGAGTGCTTCAAAACTCACAATGAGGGATTCGGCATCTTCTGTCCCATAAGATGTGGCCTCATACATAATAAGGTCTGGTGCAGTCGGAAGAATTCCGTAGACATATGCTCCAGTCTCAGGATTGGTTGATACATTACCCAAATTATCCTTTGCCAAAATATACCAGGCAATCTTCGTTCCACTCGTTTGTGGAGGTATAAGCCCCGCAAAGGTATCACCTGAAACCTGCACCATCCCAACACCTGTGAAAGAAGACCAGCCAGAACCTGTGTTTGTGGCATAGTAGAGGGTTTCAGCCATCACACCTGAAGGGTCTGTTATTACTGCGATGACTGTATCAGGAATCCCTGTCTGGAAGTGTGAACCCGGGGCAGAAACAATCCCTATGAAAGGTCCTGTATTATCTATAACAATACACTCAGGTCCACTCACATCGTCAAGATAGAGACGATACTCGTAATCAGACAGATACCTGAATGCAACATATATCGTGTCGTCCCCGAAGTCATCAAGGGATAGCACCATCTCTGAATAAGAGGTGTTTGCAAAACTGGTATCCACAAGCACATTCGTGAAACTGGACATCGCAGTATCAGTGGTGGATACAAGGACCTGGATAGATTCAGCACTATAACTGGAATATGTTCTCCACCAGAATCTTATAGTATCCGCACCGGCTGAAGTGACTATAAGTGGTGGTGTTATCAACCATTCTTCTGCACCGTGGGTGGAATATGAACTGAACCTGGCGCTATACGAACCAGTATGGGGATAAGTAGGATCTTTGGATACTGTATCACTTGATGCTGCATTTACATTCCTCACGATCCATCCAGTTGGTGGGAATTCAGCCTCAAACCCTTCGTTCAGTGGTGCTTTAACCCCTTTAACAGCAACATTTCCGGAATGAGGAACTATCCTATTCCCAACATCCACGATTATTCCTGGAAACTTCAGAATCTGTTCGGGCTCCTTACCCTTTTCCTGGGCGACAACAGCAATACCTGCAAAAAGCAACAACAGCACAAAAACCCTGCCTCGCATAGACACCTCCTTGTTAATATTTTTGAGTTAAATATTAACATTAATAGAAATAAAGTCAATACCCTCTGATAAGTTCAAGATTATCAATAAGTTTATCAATTGAAATTCTGGACACCGGTGTCCCCTTCAGAACTTCATGAAATTCTTTCCTAAAAACCCTTTCGGATAAACTCTTCAACGCAGGCTCTGTGATAGTGGGAGTCTTAAAGAGTTTATACTCTATATTCCTGTTTCTGTTAAAAGGACAGACCATCTGGCATGCATCACATCCAAGAACCCAGCCCGATGTCCTGCCTGCCCATTCCTCTGCAACCATTCCCTTCTTTTCTATTGTGAGGTATGAGATACACCTTCTGGCATTGAGTTTATAATCCTGAAAAATGGCACCAGTGGGGCATGCATCCACACACAGGGTGCATTCTCCACATCTATTCTCCACTGGTTCATCACTTTCCAGTTCAACATCCATAAAGATTTCACCCAAAAAGAAGAACGAACCCATTTTTTCATTCACCACAAGGGTATTCTTCCCATACCACCCAATTCCTGCCCTTACTGCGAGCGCCTTCTCCATAACAGGTGCAGTATCAACAAAAACCCTTCCATTTATATCGGACCGAAGCCCTTTGATTCTGTTAAGCACCCTTTTCAATGCCTTTTTCATTACCCTGTGGTAGTCCTGATAAAGAAGGTATGATGAGAGTTTAAACCCGCCTTCGTATGCATAATTCTGGACAGGATACGCGGCAGCACATATCAGGATGGATTTCACTCCAGGGAAAAGTTCCTCAGGGTTTAATCGCTTCTCTATATTTCTTTCAAGGTAATCCATTTCTCCATTGTATCCATGTTTCAACCATTCCCTGAAATAATCACCATCAAGGGGCTCTGGTGAGGCAATCCTGCAGAGATTGAACCCTTCCTGAATGGCAAAATTTATTATTCTTTCTTTGAGCCTTTCCATTGAGGAGGATTGTAGATATTTATACCTTTTTCTATTCCGGGTGAATTGAAGACAAACCAGAAAACCTGCTTACCTGCAAAGAGCCTCATTTTTCTGGGGAATCCAGCCCTGAAGTAAATCCTTGCACTATCCAGGCCTATTGAATCCACGGGTATTATGGTGAGTAAAGAACCCTTCTCTATCCTCCTGAACCTCTCTTTATCAAAGAAGATTTTATCAATGGTGAAAGCCATTTCTGTCTTTATTGGGTCCGCCTCATTTTCAAGGTATAAATCCACATTGCTCCCTCTACCTATAATTACCTGTTTTTCTGGCTCCAGAACCTCTATCCTGAAACCATCCATACAAAGATACATCTTCCCTTTAAATTCAATCCTGGTGCCTCCTGCCTGGAGGGTCTCAACAAATGTGGAAACAAAAACCCCTTTATGAATAACCCTCTCAAAGTCTGTTAAAAGGGATGAAAGGATAAGTAAAATCATATGGGTAAATCTTCCTCCCTATCAATCAGGACATCCCTTGGCTTTGAACCCTTTGAAGGACCAACAATACCAAGTGATTCTAACTGGTCAATAATCCTTGCAGCCCTGTTATAACCAATCTGTAGTTTCCTCTGGAGCATTGAGGCAGATGCACTCCTCATTCGCACAACAATCTTTGCTGCCTCTGGAAGGAGTTCATCATATTCTTCAAACCCATCACCACCAGGTACCTCCCCGGTTATTGTAAGGTCAAACTCCTCAAGTGGTGGATAAAATGTTATTTCATGGATAAAATCAAGAAAGCTCTCCTCATCAACCCCCACCTCTTTTTTCAGGAACCTTGCAAAACTCTCAAGCCTGTCGTCAGACCCTGGAACATAGGGTGATGATATTGCACCCAGCATATCCTCTTCAAGCACCAGCGTGAGTATCTTTTCTGGATTTTCAAACCTCTCTTTGAGTAGTCCCTCAAGGTATATTCCACCTATGAGTTTCACAATCTTTTCAGTCTCATCGGTGGAGATATAGGGACCATGAAGCCTGATAGGTGCTCCTCCCTTTGGTGGCATAAACAACATATCACCCTTTCCAAGGAGTTTCTCCGCCCCAATGGTATCCATTATTGTCTTTGCATCGTTCCTTGAAGGAACCTGAAAGGCAATCCTTGAAGGGAAGTTCGCCTTGATAAGCCCGGTAATCACATCCACAGATGGCCTCTGGGTGGCAAGAACAAGGTGGATACCCACGGCCCTTGCCTTCTGGGCGAGTCTTATCAAAACCCTCTCAACCTCCCTACCCTTCTGGAGGAGAAGGTCTGCGAGTTCATCAACAACAATCAGTATATATGGCAATTTATCTCTCACTTTTCTATTGTAGGCATTTATATCCCTCACCCCAACACGGGAGAGTTCCCTGTACCTCACCTCCATGAGTTCCTCTGCCCTCTTCAATATTTTTACTGCATCCTCTGATTCTGTTATTGCAGGGAATAGCAAATGAGGAATTCCATTGTATATGGAAAGTTCAATCCTCTTGGGGTCAATCATAATAAATCTAACATCAGAAGGGGTTGCCTTGTAAAGGATACTGGTGATCAGGGAATTCAGGAATACACTCTTACCAGAACCAGTAACACCTGCAACAAGAAGATGGGGCATCTCCCCAATATCAGAGAAATAAGGGGCACCTGTGATGTCCTTACCAATGGGAATATAAAGCATGGATGGATTTGTCTGGAAACTCTTGTCAAGTAAGAGTTCCTTCAGGAACACAATCTCCCTGTTCCTGTTGGGAATCTCTATACCCACAACCTCCTTACCAGGAATGGGTGCAAGGATTCTGAGTTTCTCTGCCCTGAGTGCCATTGCAAGGTCATCAGACAGGGAGGCTATCCTTGAAATCTTTACACCTGCGGATGGCCTGTATTCAAACCTTGTAATCACCGGACCAACAATGATGTTGACAACCTTCCCCTTCACCCCCATATCCCTGAGTTTCTCCTCAAGGAGTGTTGCCTTCTCCTTCAGAGCACTCATGTCCTCCCTTCTCTCTCTCACCGGTTCAGAAAGGAGGGAGAGAAACTTCTCTTTATACCCAGTAACCTCTATTACTTTATCTTCCTTCTGTTTTTTCGCCTCTTTTTTCTCTTTCTTAACATCCCTCTTTTTCTCCCTTCTAACCGCCTTCTTCCTCACTGGTTTTTCAGTGGAAACAGCGGGCCTTTCCCTCCTCTTAATCCTGATAAATCCTGTTTCAACGAACAGGAAGGTAAAGATCCCAAGGAGGAATACAGATACGATTATACCACCGGAGAGACCAATCCCATCCACAATCAGATTACCCACCCTGGAACCAAGTTCACCAGACCACACAGGCGGAAGATTGAAGTATCCAAGTGTAATAAAAAGGACAAAGAATAAACCCGTTATATAACCTCCTATCCTGAAAAATAACCTGTTGAAGGCGTTCCTGAGGAGCCCCATCCCTCCAAGAAAAACAAGCAATGGAATAACAAGAGAACTTATTCCAAAGGCATTGAAGAGAAGTCTGGATAAATGATGACCAAGGGGTCCAAAAAGATTCCTGTTAACACTCCCTGAAATCAGGTATGAAACCATACTCAAAAAGACAACAATGGAGAGAAAAAGGAGAAGAAGGCCATTCAACCTCTGTCTCTTCCTTCCCTCCATATCCCTAAGAACAAGGTAAACTGCCCTGCTCAAAAGAACAAGCAGTCCAAGTGCAAGCAGAATATAAATTGCAAGCATAATTCCATATTAACCATTATACCTATCCAAGTCAAGCCTGCACTATGCCCCTAAAAATCTATACAAAATATAAACATATGCCTCCTCTCAAAGTCCTCTTAA
>Ga0190304_1000833_pt1 | contig 14297 bp, 12 predicted proteins | sample 48700712_MG_FD_161670 | JGI IMG/M metagenome (GOLD analysis project Ga0190304, IMG submission 161670) | Hydrothermal vent sediment bacterial communities from Southern Trench, Guaymas Basin, Mexico - 4870-07-1--2_MG | ecosystem: Environmental > Aquatic > Marine > Hydrothermal vents > Sediment ... | reverse complement strand
CAAAGCCAAGCCTGGCATGGAAGGGGTTGTGATCGATGTGAAAGTGTTCTCACGCAACGAAACCACCGATGATTTTGAAGAACAGGATCATCGCCAGGAGATGCTTACTCGCATCAAGGAAGAAAAGGCAGACCGTCAAAACAGAATCGATGAATATCTGAAAAGACGGCTCTCCGCTCTGCTGGTGGGCCAAAAAGCCAAGAACATCGTGGACGATAAAACCAACATGTTCTATGTGCCCAGTGGCAAGACCATCACCGCAGCAGATCTGAAGAAAATCAATTTCAAACGGTTGAATCTGGAATTTGATCTGGTGGAAGATGCGGCTATGAATGAGACCATTTATCAGACCATCGTTCTCAAGGTGAAGAAAGCTTCCGAAGAAAGCGAGAATATCTATAAGAAACATCAGGAACGGCTGAAACATGGGGATGAACTTCCCTACGGCGTTCGTAAAATGGTAAAGGTGTACATCGCCAAGAAACGTACAATTCAGGTGGGTGACAAGATGGCTGGTCGTCATGGTAACAAAGGGGTTATTTCAAGGATTAGTCCTATCGAAGATATGCCCTTTATGGAAAATGGCGATCCCGTAGATATCATCCTGAATCCTCTGGGTGTACCTTCTCGTATGAATATCGGTCAGATCATGGAGACCCATCTGGGCATGGCAGCCCGCGTGCTGGGTTTAAACGTCGAGACCCCGGTATTCGATGGTGCCACTATGGAAGACATCCTTGCAGAAATGAAGAAAGCAAAACTTCCTCTGGACGGCAAGCAGGTACTCTATGATGGGAAAACCGGTGAGCCTTTTAAAGAGCGGGTAACCGTGGGTGTGATGTATATGCTCAAGCTGAATCACCTGGTGGCAGATAAGATGCATGCACGTTCTACCGGTCCTTATTCACTCATCACACAGCAGCCTCTGGGTGGCAAAGCCCAACACGGTGGTCAGCGTCTTGGTGAGATGGAAGTATGGGCTCTGGAAGCCTATGGCGCTTCACGTCTGCTGGAAGAGATGCTTACCATAAAATCTGATGATGTGGATGGCCGTACAAATGCCTTCAAGGCTATTACCAGCGGTCAAAACCCGCCGAAGCCCGGCACACCGGAATCCTTTAATGTGCTGGTGAGTGAGCTGAAATCACTTTGCTTCGATATTGAATTTATTTCCAATCGGGAATCATAAACGGGGGTCCTGCAGTGATTAGAGAAATTAAACGTATTAAGAAAATAGAGAATTACGACCAGGTTCGTATCAAAATCGCTTCACCCGATGTGATTCGTGAATGGAGTTATGGTGAAGTGGTAAAGCCCGACACTTTGAACTACCGTACCTTAAAGCCGGAGAAGGGTGGCCTTTTTTGCGAGCGTATTTTCGGGCCTGAAAAGGACTATGAGTGTTCCTGTGGAAAATATAAGAAAAAGCGTTTCCAAAATACCGTTTGCGACCGTTGCGGAGTAGAGATAACTTCGTCTCGGGTGCGGCGTTCCCGCATGGGTCATATCGAACTGGCAGTGCCAATTTCACACATCTGGTTTGTAAAAAGTATGCCCAGCGTTATCGGTACTCTTTTGGATATGCCGGTAAACAAACTGGAACGGATTCTTTACTATGAATCCTATATCATCATGAATCCTGGGGACAGCGATTATGAATATAAAGACCTTATCGACGTGGATGAATATTATGAAATCCGGGATCGTGTAGGAAAAGATTTTGAAGCAGTGATGGGTGCTGAAGCTGTGCGGATGCTGTTGGAAGAGATCAATCTGGAAGATGAGGCTATGAATTTGCGTACCATCATCAAGATGGAGACATCGCAGCAGAAAAAGCAAAAAGCTATCAAGCGCCTGAAAGTGATCGACGCCTTCCGCAAATCCGGCCAGAAACCTGAATGGATGGTTATGGAAGTGTTGCCAGTGTTGCCTCCTACTCTGCGCCCATTGGTGCAGCTGGATGGCGGCCGCTTTGCCACTGCCGACTTTAATGAACTTTACCGCCGGGTGATCACCCGCAATAACCGTTTACGGGGATTGCTGGAAATCAACGCTCCGGAAGTGATTTTGCGTAACGAAAAGCGCATGCTTCAGGAAGCGGTGGATGCTCTTATTGATAACTCTCGTAAATCCCGTCCGGTACGGGGTCGCGGCAATCGCCCGTTAAAATCTCTGGCAGACCAGCTGAAGGGGAAAAGCGGTCGGTTCCGTCAGAACCTGTTGGGGAAACGAGTGGATTATTCCGGGCGTTCGGTTATTACCGTAGGTCCAAACCTCAAGCTGCATCAGTGTGGTCTTCCCAAGGAAATGGCTATCGAGCTGTTTAAGCCCTTTATCATCGAACGTCTGGAGAAGATGGGAGAAGCTGAAAAGGCAAAAACCGCCAAGAAGATGATAGAAAAGCAGCGTCCTGAAATCTGGAAGATTCTGGAAGATGTGATCAAAGATTATCCGGTGCTGCTCAACCGTGCACCGACACTGCATAAACATGGTATCCAGGCCTTCATGCCGGTACTTATAGAATCCAAGGCTATTCAGCTGCATCCGCTGGTTTGCATACCATACAATGCCGACTTTGACGGCGACCAGATGGCTGTGCATGTTCCGCTTTCCAATGAAGCTCAGATGGAAGCCCGGGTGTTGATGCTGTCATCCCGCAATCTACTGTTGCCTGCCAGTGGTAAATTGGCTATGGCAACAAACCAGGACATCGTGTTGGGTATCTATTATCTTACCGTACTGGCTAAGAAAAAGCCGGAAGACGAAACAACCTTACCCCATTTCAGCAGTCCTACCGAAGTTATCTCGGCATACGAACAGGACGAATTTCTCTATAACCAAAAGGGGCAAATTCGCAGCGGACGTCGGATAAACCTGCACAACTGGATTCGATGCATCATAAACGGAAAATTGATTACCACCACTGTTGGTCGCGTGATATTCAATCAGATTATGCCACCGGAAGTTGATTTCGTCAACGAAACCCTCACCAAAGGGAAGCTCAATGAGCTGATGATGGTGTGCTTCAAGGCTGTGGGCCAGAATAAAACCGCTGAAATTCTGGATATGGTAAAAGATTATGGCTATCATTATGCAACCAAAGCCGGGATTACTTTTAGTGCCAATGACGTGATTGCTCCCAAAAACAAGGGTGAGATTATCGACAAAACCGAGCGGGAAATTGCCCGTATCACCGAAAGTTATATGAATGGTGAAATCACCGATACCGAGCGCTCGAACCGTGTCATAGATAAATGGAAACTGACTACCGAGCGAGTTACCGAGGCATTGATGAAAGAGCTGGCCGTCGATCAGAATGGTTTCAACTCTATCAATATCATGTACATCTCCGGAGCTCGTGGTAGTAAAGATCAGATTAAACAGCTGGGCGCTATGCGCGGGCTGATGGATAAACCTGCAAAGGGAAGCTCTGACAGTGGTGCTCAAGTTATTGAGACACCCATCAAATCAAGCTTTAAAGATGGACTTACCGTACTGGAGTACTTCATCTCTACTCACGGAGCCCGTAAAGGACTGGCCGATACTGCGTTGAAAACAGCTGACGCCGGATACCTTACTCGTCGTCTGGTGGATGTGGCACAAAATGCGGTCATCATTGACGAAGATTGTGGTACTATCGAAGGTATTGAGATGTTTGCCCTGAAAGAAGGTCTGGAAGTGGTAGAACCCCTTTCCGAACGCATCGCCGGCCGCACTGCTGCTGATGACGTGTATGATCCGATAACCAATAAACTGATAGTAGAAGCAAACCAGGTGATAAGCAATGAGATGGCTATGACCATTCAGAATCATGGGATAAACAGTGTTCGCGTGCGTTCCGTGCTTACCTGTGAATCGGAAAAAGGCATCTGTGCCAAATGCTATGGCCGGAATCTGGGAACTCATAAAGCGGTGAGCATCGGCGAACCTGTAGGGGTAGTTGCTGCCCAAAGTATCGGCGAGCCCGGTACTCAGCTTACTCTGCGTACCTTCCATATTGGTGGTACCGCAAGTACCGATGTTGACCTGGCAGAAGTTTCGGCCGGTTCCGATGGCGTTATCCGGTTTGACCGTATGAATATGGTGGAAAACCGTGAAAAAGAGATGGTCTCCATCAGTCACCTTGGCTCGATGCATGTTGTTGATCCTGCCACTGATACAATACTCGAAACCTACAAAGTTGAATATGCCGCTACGGTGTATGTTTCAGACGGTCAGAAAGTGGTAAAAAATACCAAGCTGATGAGCTGGGATCATTACAACAACCCCCTTATTGCTATAGCAAAGGGACGTCTTCGTTTTGAACATTTCATCAAAGACGTGACCTACAAAGAAGAATTCAATGATCTCACCGGATCCCGGGAAATCACCATTATTGACTCGAAAGACCGCAAGTTGCAGGCGCAGTTTGTTATCGAGCAGGAAAATGGCGAAGATGCATTGGTTCCCATTCCTACTGGCCTGAAGGTAGAGGTGAAAGATGGTGTATATGTGCATCACGGTGATATTCTGGGGAAATCTTCCCGTATCACCATAAAACAAAGTGATATCACGGGTGGTCTGCCACGAGTGCAAGACCTCTTTGAAGCCCGTGTACCCAAAGATAAAGCTATCCTCTCTGAAATTCACGGTATCGTGAGTATTGGAGACTTGACGAAATCCGGCCGTGTAATTTACGTGCGCGGAGAAGATGGCACCGATCGCAAATACGTGATTCCACCAGGAAAACGTATCATTGTGCATCAAGGTGACATCGTAGAGAGTGGTGACGCTCTTTCCGGCGGGCCGATAGACCCCCACGATATCCTGAAGACAAAGGGTATAAAGGCAGCTCAGAAGCTGATTCTTAACGAGATTCAGGAAGTATATCGTAAGCAGGGTGTGAAGATCGATGACAAACACATCGGTGTGATCATCCGGCAAATGTTTAAAAAGGTGAAGGTGGTTAACCCCGGTCACACCTTGCTCCTTGAAGGCGAAATTGTAGACAGAAACCTTGTGATGAGAGAAAATCGACGGGTCGAAGAAGAGGGTGGCGAAGGAGCTACCTTTGATCAGTTGCTGCTTGGTATCACCAAAGCATCACTGATGACCGACAGCTGGCTTTCGGCGGCTTCATTCCAGGAAACCACAAAGGTACTCACCCAGGCTGCTATCGAAGGAAAGGTAGATAACCTGGAAGGATTAAAAGAGAGTATCATCATTGGCCACCGCATCCCTGTAGGTACCGGATCTAAGTATTACAACACTATCGTGAGTGATGCTCTGGATTCCGGCAAATCAATCGGAGAGATCATAAAAGAATTTGCTCACTCCGAAGAAGACGAATCAGTTGATGACATCCTGGATTTCTAAATAAATAACCATGGAGGAAAATAGTGCCAACTATTAATCAGTTAGTGCGCAAAGGGCGTAAACGCATCATTAAAAAGAAAAAGAATCGTGCGCTTTCCGCTTGCCCGCAACGTCGTGGCGTATGTACCCGTGTATATACCACCACACCCAAAAAACCGAACTCAGCCTTGCGTAAGGTAGCAAGGGTTCGTTTGACCAATGGCTTTGAAGTAACCGTGTACATCCCCGGTGAAGGCCATAACTTGCAGGAACACAGCATCGTTCTGGTGCGTGGCGGTCGTGTAAAAGACCTTCCTGGCGTTCGTTATCATATCGTTCGTGGTGCTCTCGATACCGCGGGTGTAGAAGGACGCCTTAACTCTCGTTCCAAATATGGAACGAAGAGACCGAAGAAGTAGGAGCAGAGCATGTCAAGAAGACGCAAACAAGTTGAACGTGAGATATTTCCCGATCCAAAATACCATAACGTTATTTTGAGTAAGTTCATAAATTCCGTAATGATGTGCGGAAAGAAGAGTCTTGCCGAGAAAATCGTCTATGGGGCAATGGACATCCTTGCCCAAAAAACCGGCAAAGAACCCCTGGAAGTTTTTCTTCAGGCCTTGGAAAACGCCCGGCCTGTTGTAAAAGTTGTTTCCCGCCGTATCGGTGGCGCAAACTACCAGGTTCCTACTGAAGTAACTCCCAAAAACGCACAGGCAATGGCATTCCGCTGGATTATCGGATTTTCTCGAAAACGCAGCGAACATACCATGACTGAACGCCTGGCTGCTGAGCTTTTGGGCTGCTACAAAAAAGAAGGCTCAACCATTAAAAAGCGTGAAGATACGCATAAAATGGCCGAAGCCAACAAAGCATTTGCTCACTTTAGAGTATAAGTACTATGCCAGCCGACCTTGCTGATATACGCAATATTGGTATAATGGCACATATTGATGCCGGTAAGACGACTACCACCGAAAGGATGTTGTTCTATACCGGCATTATCCATAGAATGGGAGAAGTCCATGACGGCAATGCCGTGATGGACTGGATGGAACAGGAAAAAGAGCGAGGTATCACCATTACCTCCGCCGTAACCACCTGCTTCTGGAATAAAAAACAGATTAACATCATAGACACTCCCGGCCATGTGGATTTCACTGCCGAAGTAGAACGTTCACTCCGCATCCTGGATGGTGCCGTGGGCATCTTCTGCGCAGTTGGCGGAGTAGAACCCCAAAGCGAAACTGTCTGGCACCAGGCAGACCGCTACCGGATTCCCCGCCTGGCCTTTATAAACAAACTCGACCGTTCTGGCGCTGATTTCGAACATGCCGTTGACATGATTCATGATCGCCTCACTCCCCTCGCTGTGCCCATTCAGATTCCCATAGGAGCTGAAGACAAGCTGGAGGGAGTGGTTGATCTGGTGCGGATGAAAAGCATCTATTTCGATCAGGGTATGCAGGGTGCTCAGTATGCATCCCGTGAGATTTCTACGGATATGCTGGATGCAGCAGAAGAAGCACGGATGCACCTGTTGGAAGCGCTGTCGGAATACAGTGACGAGCTGATGGAAACCTACCTGGAGGGGAATGATGTGGATGAATATCTCATTTATGCCACTATCCGGGATGCGACAATGCATCATCAATTTGTTCCGGTTTTATGCGGTTCATCCCTCAAAAATGTCGGTGTTCAGCTTTTGCTGGATGCCATCTGCAACTATCTGCCATCTCCACTGGACGTGCCTCCTGCAGAAGGAAAAGACAAAGAAACCAACACTCCCCTCCAAATTGCCCCGGATGTAAAGGCCCCCTTCAGTGGCGTGGTGTTTAAAGTGCAGATGGATAAATATGTGGGTAAGGTGTTGTACATCCGGGTATATTCCGGTTCTCTCAAACGTGGTGCCACCGTGATAAATCAAACCAGCGGCAAGCGGGAGCGGGTTGCCCGCATCCTGCAAGTGCACTCAAATAAAAAGAAAGACATCCAGGAACTCACCGCCGGAGATATCGCTGCCATCGTCGGGCCCAAGTTTCTCTACACCGGCGATACCATCACCGATGGCGAATTGCCCGTAGTATACCATAATATCACCTTCCCCGATTCGGTGATCTCTTCGGCAATCGAGCCAAAAACCAAAGCCGATTCGGATACCCTGGCCGATGCCCTTTTTAAGATGGAAGAAGAAGATCCCACCTTTCACGTGCATCAAGACAAAGATACCGGCCAAACCCTTATCTCCGGAATGGGTGAGCTGCACCTGGAAATAATCGTGGAACGACTGAAACGGGAATACAACGTCCATGCCAATGTAGGAAAACCCCAGGTGGCATACAAAGAGACCATCCAGAAAGAGGTGGTCATTCACGGTGAATTTATCCGTGAATTGAATGGCAAAGGCCATTATGCCGTCGTGGATTTGCGTCTTACTCCCCTGGCCTTGAGCGAATTGCCCCAGGGTAAGAAAAACCTCTTTGCCTTTGAAATAAGTGAAGATGTGATTCCCCGCATCTATTGGCAGGCTATTGAAAAAAGCGCTCTGAATGCCTGTAACGACGGGCCGTTGATGAGCAGCCCGGTTGAGCGGGTAAAGATGACGCTGGTGGGTGGAAAATTCCACGAAGTGGATTCCAGCGATACCGCTTTCAGCATTGCTACGTCCATGGCGATTTCTCAGGGATTGCCTCAAGCCCAGGCCGCCATTATGGAACCCATCATGCTGGTTAACGTGATCACCCCCGACGAATTTGTGGGTGACGTGATCGGAGATATCAATTCAAAACGGGGTAGGATAGAAACCATTCGCAACGAAAATAATAAACAAACCGTGACTGCCGAAATTCCCATGAGCGAGCTCTTTGGCTACTCAACCAGACTGCGGTCGTTGTCTCAGGGACGGGCAATTTATACCATGGAATTTTGCAAATACGAGCCGGTGCCTGCACAGATTCAGGAAAAAATCCTGAAGCGGATGCGGGGCTATTAACTCTCTTTGCATTTCAAAAAAACAGTAAGAGACCTTCAGAGGGCAATCTGAAGGTTTTTTTTGCAGGTGGCACATGAAAGAGTGGACGATCTTGGAAATTCTCAATTGGACGAAGGACTATTTCACCCAGAAACAGGTGGAAAATCCCCGTCTCAATGCGGAATATATTTTGGCACATGTGCTGCAAGAAACCCGCATTAACCTCTATGTTCGTTTTGAAGAAGTGGTGTCGGAAGCCCATCGTGGTGCCATCCGTGCATGTGTAGAGCGCCGTGCAGCAGGGGAGCCCTTGCAATATGTGCTGGGGGAGACCTCCTTTTACGGCTTTCCCATAGCCCTGGATGCATCGGTGCTGATACCCCGCCCGGAAACCGAATATCTGGTGGAAATGGTGGTTGAGCAGCATCCCCGAGCAGCTTCTATCTTGGATGTAGGTACCGGCAGCGGTTGCATTGCCATTGCTCTGAAAAAGCTCATCCCCGATGCTGAGATTACCGGGGCAGATATTTCTTCCCAAGCCTTGGCAAAGGCATCTGAAAATGCTGATGCCAATGACGTGGCAATTACCTTTATCCAGAGCGATTTGCTGGATGGGGTGAAAGGACGCTTTGACATTATCGTATCAAACCCGCCCTATATCCCCGAAGCTGAGTACCAGAAGCTGGATTCTCAGATTTTGGAGTTTGAGCCAAAGCTGGCGCTGGTGGCTGAGGAAGATGGAATGATCTGTTACAGAAAGATACTGCAAAAGGCCGCAAATCACCTGCGTCCGAGGGGAGAAATATACTTTGAGATAGGTCACGGGCAGGGAGAAAAAATCCAGCAATTGGCTATTGCCGCCGGATTTCACGACGTAGTGGTAACAAAAGATTTAAACGGTTTTGACAGATATGCCCACATTTGGTAATTGGCATTCAGTGAGGTAACTATGGATTCATTTGTAATAAAGGGCGGTAAAACCCTGAAGGGGCAGATTTCTGTGAGTGGTGCAAAAAATGCCACATTACCGATTTTGGCGGCAACGATGCTGGCCGACGGGGCATTTCGCCTTACCAATGTTCCCTACTTAAATGACATAAAGATGATGGTCTTCATTTTGCGCTATCTGGGTGCGAAAATTGATTTTTATGATAATACCATCGAGATTGATACAGCCGGGATAAACAGTTGGGAAGCGCCTTATGAGATGGTGAGCAAAATGCGTGCATCCATAAATGTGCTGGGCCCGCTTCTGGCACGATTTGGCGAAGCTAAGGTTTCATTGCCCGGAGGTTGCGCCATTGGGCCAAGACCTGTTGATCTTCATCTGAAGGCCATGGCGGCGTTAGGCGCCACTGTAAGTGTGGAACATGGCTATGTGCTGGCTCGCGGTAAACACCTCAAGGGTGCCGAAATTACCTTTGAAAAAGTGAGCGTGGGGGCTACGGAAAATGTGCTCTGTGCCGCCGTATTGGCCAAAGGAACCACCCTTCTGCACAACTGCGCCAAAGAACCGGAAGTTACCAGCCTGGTGGATTTCCTCATAGCTATGGGTGCCGACATCCAGGGATGTGGAACCTCAGATCTGGTGGTAACCGGGGTAACCAAACTTCATGCGGTGGATTATCCTATGATTCCAGATCGCATCGAAGCAGGTACCTTTCTCATCGCTGGCGCCATCACGGGAAGCGATCTCACCGTTACCGATTGCCATCCTTCGCACCTTACCAGCTTGCTGGAGCATCTGCGGCAGGCCGGATGCACAATCGATGTGGAGCCTGACAGCATGCACATTCATCCCCTTCATCGCATATTACCGGTGGATGTGATTACCCGGCCATATCCGGAATTTCCCACAGACCTTCAAGCACAGTTTATGGCGCTGATGACTCTGGCACAGGGAACATCCCGCATCGAAGAAACTATTTTCCCCGACCGCTTTATGCATGTTGCCGAGCTCAATCGTCTGGATGCATCCATAGGTATGGATAAACACATCGCCATCATCGACGGAGTGCAGCAGCTCAGCGGCGCTCAGGTGATGGCCACCGATCTGCGGGCCAGCGCTGCATTGGTATTAGCCGGGCTGGCAGCTCGTGGCGAAACCACCATCTCCCGCATCTATCACATAGACCGCGGGTATGACCGGATTGAGCGGAAGCTACAACTGGTGGGAGCGGATATTCGTCGCATAAAAGGATAGAACTCTATTTATAATAAAAGAGCCGCAATTGATGCGGCTCTTTGTGGTTTGTACTCTATTTTATTTTATTTAAGCTCTTGGAAACCGTAGGGTGATCGGGATTTTCCCGATAAAAGAGCATTGTCCTTCCCAGAATGGCTATCAATTGTGATTGAGTTCCCTCGGCCAGTGCCCGAGCCGCTGATGTGCGAGCGTCACGATCCCGTTCGAAACTGGAAACCTTTACCAATTCATGGGCGGTGAGAGCTTCGTCCAACGCTTTGATCAAGTTTTCTGTTACCCCTTTGCCTCCCATCTTTACAATGGCATCCAGCCCATTGGCCACGCTTTTCAGGTAAGATTTTTGTTTTCCTGTATATTCCATCATTCGTACCTCATTTTTTATTTCTGAAGTTCAAAAGCTACGAAGCCATCCAGTTGTCAATAGTTCTTTGCCTGACAGGAGGTTAGCGTCAGTATGGGTGCAATACTGCTGTTCTTGCTACATGCATCCTGGCCTACAGAGAAAAAAAAGCGAAAAGAAGCTTGACACATAAATGCAATATAAACAACTTTGTAATTGTTACAAAAATGAAATGAAGAGGTAAGGATGAAAAACATTCAAAAAATGCTGGAAGAACATGGGATTTCCCCATCGTTTCAACGAATGAAAATCATGGAATACCTTATGCATAATGCTGTTCATCCTACCGCTGAGATGATCTATCAAGCTTTGCATGAGCAAATTCCTACCCTCTCGAAAACCACGGTGTATAACGCGTTGAAGCTTTTTAGCGAAAAGGGGATGCTGGTGCAGCTGTCTGTGTTTGAACCAGAGGTGCGGTATGAGTATAACAAAGAGCCACACATCCATTTCAAGTGTAGCCGTTGTGGAAAATTGTACGATGTGGCTGTCGATTTTAATTGTCTGAAAGATGGCGTGATAGAGGGCCACAAGGTGCTGGAGCATCACGTAAATCTCAAAGGTATTTGTCGCGAATGCCTGGAAAAGGAAAAAGCAGATAATGCTTGAGTTTGGTGAAGTACACAATCATCCATGCATCTGCTGGTCTAGAGAAACTGTGTTCTCCTTGTAAAAAAAGTAAGACGAATAAGTACGGAGCATATATGAAAGCGATAGAAATTAAGCCGGGAATTTATTGGGTTGGAGGAATCGACTGGGATCTGCGTAATTTCCACGGGTATCTTACCCAGCGTGGATCTACCTACAATTCATACCTTATCATCGACGAGAATATTACCCTCATTGATAATGTAAAATACTATATGGCCGAAGAGCAGATGAAGCGTATTTCCCAGATCATTGATCCTGCAAAAATAGACTACATTGTGCAAAATCACATCGAGATGGATCACTCGGGTTCACTTCCCGGTATCCTGGAAAAATGTCCCAACGCCAGGGTGATAGCATCGCCAAAGGGGGTTGAAGGACTTCCAAAACACTATAAAAAACAGTGGAATTTTATGCCGGTAAAATCCGGTGACACACTCAATCTGGGGAAAAGAACATTGCACTTTGTGCAGACTCCCATGGTGCACTGGCCCGATAATATGGTGAGCTACTGTCCTGAAGAGAAAGTGCTTTTTTCAAACGACTCCTTTGGACAGCATATTTCCTCCTCTGAGCGGTTTGATGACGAGTATCCCTTTAATACCATGATGAATGAAGCGGCAAAATACTATGCCAACATTGTGTTGCCCTATTCCAAACAGGTGCAGAAGGCATTGGACGTCGTAAAGACCCTGGATATCGATGTGATTTGCCCCAGTCATGGTTTGCTACTGCGCAAATACATCCCGGAAATGTTGGAGATGTACACCAAATGGTCTGCCAATTCCGTGGATAAAAAAGCGCTGATTATCTACGATACCATGTGGAAATCAACCGAGAAGATCGCCGGAATCATACTGGAAGCATTCGAGAGCAAGGGGTATCAAACCCGCCTGTTTAATTTGCAGTACACTCACATTTCAGACATCATGACCGAAATTCTCACCGCCAAATATATCTGTGTAGGTTCACCCACCCTCAATAATAACATCTTACCCACCGTGGCATCTTTCCTCACCTATCTCAAGGGTCTGGCTCCCAAAGGCCGTCATGGCCTGGCTTTTGGCTCTTACGGCTGGGGCGGGCAAAGCGTGGGTATGGTAGAAACCATCCTGAAGGAATGCGGCTTTGATATGCTGGAACAGATTCGGCTCCAATATGTACCCGATGATGACCTGCTGAAAGCCGAAGAACAAAAACTGATAACCCAAATAGATTAGGAGATAACCTATGGCAAAAATAACTCTTCAAGGACATCCCATCGAGACCACCGGCACATTGCCAGATGTGGGGACAAACCTCACTGAGCTCATCGGTACCCTTACCAAAACCGATCTGTCAGATGTGTCCATTGCCGACTTCGTCGGTAAAAAATTGGTACTAAATATCTTCCCCAGTTTGGACACCCCTGTGTGCGCCACCTCGGTGCGGCGGTTTAACAAAGAGGCAGCTCAGCTGGAAAATACGCTGGTACTCTGCATCTCCAAAGACCTGCCTTTTGCCCATACACGGTTTTGCACCACCGAAGGATTGGAAAATGTAATTTCCTTAAGTGAAATGCGGGACAACAACTTTGGCAAAAACCTGGGACTCACCATTACCACAGGGCCCCTGGCCGGGCTTTTGGCACGGGCCGTTATCGTGCTGGATGCAAACCTGACGGTGCTCTATCGGCAATTGGTACCCGAGATCGCCCAGGAACCGGACTATGCTTCTGCGTTGAAGTACGTAATCTAACAGGAGGAAAAATGTTAGCGCAATCTTTACAAGACAGAATTAACCTGCAGATCAACCGGGAGATATATAGTGAATACCTCTATCTTTCGATGGCTGCATACTGTGAAGCCCAAGGACTGTCGGGCTTTGCCAATTTCTTCAAGATTCAGGTTCAGGAAGAGCATTTCCACGCTATGCGGTTTTTTGACTTTGTGCATGAACGGGGAGGCAGAGTAGTGCTGGATGCCATCGCCCAACCCAAGGTGGATTTCAATTCTGCGCTGGAAGTCTTCGAGCTAAGTTACAAACATGAGCAGTTCATCACAAAATCGATAAATGAGCTGATGGATCTGGCTATCAAAGAAAATGACCACGCGACCAGGAGTTTTCTCAACTGGTTCGTTGATGAGCAGGTGGAAGAAGAGTCAAACATGGATACCATCATAAATCACCTGCGGCTGATCGATGGCAAAGGCCACGGTATGTTGATGTTAGATCGTGAATTAGCAGGCAGGGTATTTACCCCGCCAACGATATAAACAAAGGGAGGAATAATGACTCAATTACGGGAAGTTTACTTTTGCGAGAAATGTGGAAATGTGGTAGAAATTATGAATGAAGGCGCACCGGCACTGGTTTGCTGTGGCGTGCCCATGGTAAAGTTGGAAGCAAAAACCCAAGATGCCTCCACCGAAAAACATGTGCCCTATGTAGAAGAAAAAGATGGTGGCGTCCTGGTAAAAGTGGGCCGGAATACGGCTCATCCAATGATGGAAAAGCACTATATCAAGTTTATCGAAGTTCTTACCAAAGAGAAGGTATACCGCGCAGAACTGACTCCGGGAATGGCTCCTGAAGCATGGTTCCCGATAAAAAAAGGCGACGTGACAGAGGCACGGGAATGGTGTAACCTTCACGGATTGTGGAAAAGCTGAGACGTCCATGGCTGGGGCAAAGGCAACAGTACTGGCCGCAATGAAGCAGGCCGCAACGCCATTGAAGGCAAGTGAGATCGCCGA
>Ga0190304_1000832_pt1 | contig 14320 bp, 14 predicted proteins | sample 48700712_MG_FD_161670 | JGI IMG/M metagenome (GOLD analysis project Ga0190304, IMG submission 161670) | Hydrothermal vent sediment bacterial communities from Southern Trench, Guaymas Basin, Mexico - 4870-07-1--2_MG | ecosystem: Environmental > Aquatic > Marine > Hydrothermal vents > Sediment ... | reverse complement strand
GACTACTGGGGAGGCAGAGCTTACTTGGATGAGCTGATCTTTAAGGTGATACCAGATCCTTCAGCACGTCTGATGGCATTACAGACCGGAGAAGTTCAGGGAATTGAGCATCTCGATCCAAGTCAGCTGGATATCGTGAGAAATGATCCAAATCTTCAGCTGATATCTCAGCCTGGAATGAATGTTGGATATATTGCTCTTAACTGTGGAGAAGCTTATGAGGATAAAAATGGAAATGGAAGATGGGATCCTGGAGAAGATGTAACACCACCAGGAGCATTCGAGCCATTTAAGGATATAAGGGTGAGAAGAGCTATCGCCCATGCCATCAACAAGGAGGCTATTGTGAAGAACCTCTACAAAGGAGCAGCCACTGTGGCAAAAGAGGGAATGCCACCTGTTCTGTTTGGATACAATGACGAGATCCAGGATTATGAATACGATCCAGAAAAAGCAAAACAGCTTCTGGCAGAGGCCGGGTATCCAGATGGATTTGAGGTAACTCTGTGGCATATGGGTTCCACATCGAGGCCTTACTTCCCTGTGCCCACGCAGATAGCTGAAGCGATACAGGCAGATCTTGCAAAGGTTGGAATCAAGGTAAAACTCTTTACAGAGGACTGGGGAGCATATCTGAAAGATGCAAGTGCAGGAAAAGCGCCGATGATAATGCTCGGATGGACAGGAGACAACGGTGATCCCGATAACTTCCTCAATGTGTTATACAGTCAGAGGGTATGTAACATACCCAATGCTGGAAACTATGGATTCAAGAAAAATCCAGAGCTTCAGGAGTTACTGGATAAAGCACTTGAGACCTATGATCAGGCAGAGAGAGCTGAGCTCTATAAAGAAGCGAACAAACTGATCGTTGAAGACTGCGCATTCATATTCATTGCCCACGCAGATCAGAACCTTGCCTTCAGTAAGAATGTCCATGGATACGTAATCCATCCAACAAGCAGAAAGTTCTTCTATCCAGTCTGGATAGAGAAAGAAGAATAAATTTTTTCTTTTTTTCTTTTTGAGGTGGTATAATGAAGGAGTATATACTGAAAAGACTTGCAATGCTTATTTTTGTACTTCTTGGTGTATCAATAATCACCTTTGCTCTCGTTAGGGCAGCTCCAGGAGATCCTGCTATATATCTGGCGGGACAGCATGCAACTCCTGAAAAACTGGAGGAAATAAGGGAGAAATATCATTTAAATGATCCCATATACGAACAATATTTAATATGGCTCAAAATGGCTTTACATGGTGATCTCGGGAAATCCATACAGACAAATGAATATGTTACCCGTGAAATTCTCCATAGATTACCAACTACATTAGAATTATCACTTTTTGCGATCATTATTGCCACCATTATAGGCATTATTGCAGGTATAATATCTGCAGTACGTCAGTATTCCATGACAGATTATGGTGTCATGGTAGGAGCGCTTTTTGGTGTCTCCATGCCCGTATTCTGGCTGGGGCTTATGTTAATATTTATATTCAGTGTTAAGCTTGGGTGGTTGCCCGTGGGAGGAAGATTATCCACAGGTATAGAACTCCACAGAATAACAGGGTTATACGTTCTTGATAGTATTCTCACACTTAACTGGACAGCCTTTGTGGATAGCATCAGACATCTTATCCTCCCTTCTGTAGCTCTTGCCACAATACCGATGGCCACAATAGCGAGGATGACAAGATCCTCCATGCTGGAGGTCTTGAGGCAGGACTTTATAAGGACAGAGAGGGCAAAGGGACTTTCAGAGAGAGCTGTTGTTTATAAACATGCTATAAAAAATGCTCTTATACCTATAGTTACAGTGATAGGTATGAATACAGGGATACTCATAGGTGGTGCAGTTCTCACTGAGACGATATTCAGCCTCCCAGGGCTTGGGAAATATATAGCCAATGCCATCCTTGCTTATGATTATCCTGTTATACAGGGCTTCACGCTCTTTTTTGCCACAGTGATGGTTCTTGCAAATCTTGCCACTGATATTCTATACGTATATATTGATCCAAGGATCAGATACAGGTGATCTTCATGGAGAAAACAGTCAAACGGAGAACAAGAACTCAGGATGTTATCAGACAGCTGAGAAAAAATAAAACAGCGATGTTTGGAATGGGAATGATGCTTGTGATCTTTATCCTCTGTGCAGGGGCACCTCTGTTTGCTCCTCATGATCCTAATGACTCCGATCTCTACAGAGGGAACAGACCGGGGTTCTGGTCAAGTGATCATATTCCTGGATTCTGGCTTGGTACAGATTACCTGGGGAGAGATATCCTTTCTAGGATACTGTATGGTGGTAGAGTCACTTTGAGTGTGGGATTTGTTGCTCTCGGATTTGCATTGGTTATGGGGGTGATTCTGGGACTGGTCTCAGGATACTTTGGAGGATTGGCGGATAATCTGATAATGAGGTTTGTGGATATTCTTTTTGCTTTTCCTGCTCTTCTTCTGGCGCTTGTTATAGCGGGGACATTGGCTCAGAGATATCCTGACGTTAGCAGAATAACATGGTCAATGGTAGCTATCGGGATAGTATACACTCCTCAGATGGCGAGGGTCATGAGGGGAGCTGTTCTCGTTATTAAGGAAACAGAGTACATAGAGGCTGAACATGCTATAGGATCATCTACATGGAGGATCATATTCAAACATGTGCTTCCAAACTCCCTTGCACCTATAATCGTTTATTCTACCCTGATGCTTGCCACTGCTATTCTCGATGCTGCAGCTCTTGGATTCCTCGGTGTGGGTGCTCAGGCACCTTCTCCTGAGTGGGGATTATCACTCTCCATAGCGAGGAAGTATCTAATCAGTGGTGTATGGTGGGCTGCAACATTTCCCGGTATAGCGATACTTCTCTCTGTTCTATCTCTGAATTTACTTGGTGATGGATTGAGAGATGCACTTGATCCGAGACTCAAAGGAGGCGCAAAACTATGAAACTGCTGGAAGTTTCAGATCTCAAAACTTATTTTTTTACAGATGATGGAGTGGTGAAGGCTGTTGATGGGGTAAGTTTCTCCATTGATGAGGGAGAGACATTTGGTCTTGTGGGAGAATCGGGATGTGGAAAGTCTGTCACAGCGCTCTCGATAATAAAACTCATCCCGGACCCTCCAGGTAAGATCATAGGGGGAGAGGTCCGTCTTGAAGGTGAAGATCTCCTTAAAAAATCGGAAAATGAGATGCAGAAGATAAGAGGAAATAAAATATCTATGATATTTCAGGAGCCAATGACCTCTCTTGATCCTGTGTTTACCATAGGCAGTGAGCTTATTGAAACGATACAGCTTCATCAGGGAGTTGAGAAAGAAGAAGCAGAAAAAAAAGCCATAGAGATGCTCAGAGTTGTCGGTATTCCTGAGCCTGAAAAGAGAATGAAGGAGTACCCTCATCAGTTATCAGGAGGAATGAGACAGAGAGCCATGATTGCGATGGCGCTTTCATGCAATCCAAAACTTCTCATAGCTGATGAGCCGACGACAGCTTTAGATGTTACAATACAGGCTCAGATCCTGAGACTCATGGACAAACTCAAAGAAGAATTCTCAGCGGCTGTGCTTCTCATAACTCATGATCTTGGTGTAATAGCCGAGACATGCAAGAATGTGGGCGTGATGTATGCCGGAAAGATTGTGGAGTATGGAAGTGTGGAGGATATATTTGAGAATCCACTGCATCCATACACTGTGGGATTAAACAGAGCGATACCGAGACTTGATGTTGACACTGAGAAGCTTCAGATAATAGAGGGAAATGTCCCTGACCTTATAGATATGCCCTCAGGCTGTAAATTCCATCCAAGATGTCCATACGCAATGGATATATGCAGAGAAAAGGAGCCTCCTCTGAAAGAAAGAGAAAAAAATCATTTTGCAAGATGCTATCTGGAGGAGATACCATGACGTTGCTTGAGATCCAGGAACTGAAAAAATATTTTAACATCGGCGGTGGACTGTTTAAAAAGCCTGATGTAGTCAAAGCTGTGGATAACGTCTCGTTTAAGATAGAGGAGGGAGAGATACTCGGTCTTGTGGGAGAGAGTGGATGTGGAAAAACAACATGTGGAAAAACGATACTGAAGATCTATGAGCCTGACTCGGGAAAGATAATCTACAGAGGGGATGACATAACAAACCTGAGCAGATCTGAGATGAGAAAATACAGAAAAAAGATGAGTATAATATATCAGGATCCCTTTGGTTCACTTGATCCCAGGATGACCATAGGAGGGATTATATCAGAGCCTATGGAGGTCCATAACCTCTACTCAAAAAGAGAAAGAGAGAAAAAAGTCATTGAGCTCATGGAAAAGGTGGGCTTGACCTCAGAGCAGATCAATAGGTATCCTCATGAGTTTTCTGGAGGTCAAAGACAGAGAATAGGGATTGCAAGAGCATTGGCTGTGAATCCAGAGTTCATAGTTGCAGATGAGCCTGTTTCTGCTCTGGATGTGTCCATACAGGCACAGATTTTGAATCTGATGCAGGATCTTCAGAAAGAGTTTGGGTTCACATGTCTCTTTATAACACATGATCTCAGTGTGATAAAGCATATATGTGACAGAGTGGCCGTGATGTACGTTGGAAAGATAGTGGAGATCGCACCAAAAAAGGAACTCTTTACCAATCCAAAGCATCCATATACCGAGGCTCTGCTCTCTGCTGTTCCAGTTCCGAACCCAAAGATAAAGAGGAAGGAGATAATTCTTGAGGGTGATGTACCGAGTCCCATAAATCCTCCTTCGGGCTGCAGGTTTCATGAGAGATGTTTCAAGAAGATAGGAGAGGTATGCGAGACAAAAGAGCCAGAGTTAAAAAAAGTGGGGAAAGGCCACTATGTGGCCTGTCATCTTTACTAAACTTTTGTATATCTATTTATTTTTGGCTCAAAGATCTCTCCCTGAGAAAGAAGGTCTCTGATCACCGATTCTATCTCCTCAGGCGAAAACTCATCTATCTCTGAGATTAGGTCATCAAGGGGTACTCCCTCCCCCTCATCAAGTCTCTCAATGGCAGATAAAACTTTATCCTTTATCAGTGCTGTGTCAATCTCTTTTTCCTTTGTGTACTCCATCTCATACATCGCCTCTATTATCTCAGGATTTATTCCCATTGATTCTGCCTTTTCTTTTGCCTTTTTAAGATTTTTTTCTTCTGATTTTATCTTTTCAGCCTTTGTCACCTGCTCCTCCTGAATTTTATTATTCCTTATTACTTCAAGTCTGTGCAAACTCCAGAAGTTTGGAGAAACTTTACATATTGCCTCCACATTTAACTGTTTTTCGTTTCTCCACTCGTATATCTTTCCCACAACCTGTACCATATCCCCTTTAGAGATATTCCTGAGAAGAACTGTATTTTCCCTGAAAAAGTAAGCCCAGATAGTTTCCTTGGCATCATCCAGTAAAACCCTGCCATAACTCTCATCTTCAGAGATAAAGGGATCATTGAAAACGGTAGCAACTATCTTTGCACGGTATATCTTTTTATAATTTTCTGTTATCAGATAATTGGGAGCAAAATCTTCCTCACCTTTTACATAGTACCCATTGACTATCTCCCTGAGATCTGTTCTTGTCGAAGGCAGCCTCTTTTTCATGATTTTCCCTCCATCAATCTTACTTTCTGATACAGTGCAACATCAAACCCAGAGAAATCCTGAAGTACCTCCGCGTTGATACATAAACTCATATTCTCATCCTTGAAGACTCTTCCTATAACTCTGATGAGATCTCCGATATTGAAAAGGGCATCTGAATAAACTTCTATCTCTCCAGTCCCATCATCTATGATCATTGAATATTTTTTTGTATTTTTTCTCACCACTGTTCCCACTATGCTCACTCTTTTGTCATTCTCATTTATCTCAACAATGTCCTTTTCAACACTGTGGAATCTCATTCCATAACCTCCAGAATTCTATATGCTTCCTCAAGCTCATCAAATTCTTTCATTCCATAAGCTCTGAACTCCAGTCCCAGAAACTCATTGTCTTCAACTTTTCCAGTTAATAGAATCTCCTTTCCAAGAAGATAATAAAAATTCTCAAAAATAAACTCCTCTTCAGCTTTTTTTATAGAATATGTTTTCTTTGAAGCTTCTTTCAGTGATAGATAAAGTTCTTCTCCTTCCTTTTCCAGAAGTTCCTCAGCAGTCTTCCCAAAGAGTATGCATTTTATATATCCTGTGGAGTCATCCACTCCTATCTCGCATATGGGAATGTATATGCTCTCTACAAACTTATTACAGAAACTGCAGTACTTTTTTCCATCTTTAAACTCAACTCTTCTGAAACATTCAGGACATCCTTCATATATCCTCAGCCTGTATAGCTTTACTATCGTACCTCTTATCTCAGTGTATCTGTCCCCTTTTTTTAATTCCGCAATACTTTTTCTGGAGGGTTCTTTTCTCTCAACTGTGATTTTTTTGCCCTCCGGGTTAACAACTATCTTTCCCTTATACCCTAAGGAGAGCTCAGTTTCCTTTATTCCCCTCCTGGAGACAGCTCCAACTATATCAATTATATCCCCCTTTCTGATCTCAGAGAGATAATCGCACTGTTCATTCCAGAGAGTCAGTCTCATTCTCCCCGTTTCGTCGCCTATGAGAATATTCGCCACTCTTTTACCTTCATCGAGTTCCTTTACAGGATAAACAGCCAGAACTTTGACTGTGATATTCACGTCCTTCAATCCTTCTACAATATCTTTTACTTTCAGTTCTTCAGTCTCGTTTTCCAGTTTTATTCCATATTCATTGGCTATTATAGATAAAATTCCTTCTTCTGTTAAAAGTCCTCCTACTTCCTTCTTTTTCTCTTCTATTTTCTTTTTTATTTCTTCCTCAGTAAGGCCCACACTTATAAGTTTCTCTATAATTTCATTTTTCATTGCAATCCCTAATATACATGATCCTTTTTATATAAAAATCTGTCCCTTCAGTCCTTACCGAAGAGCATCTTCATTATCTTATTCTCACTTTTTCTGAGATGTTCTCTAACTGCAGAGTCTGAAATGTTCATAGTCTTTCCTATCTCTTTCAATGTTGTTTTTCTTGGTATATCATAATAACCCATCCTGTAGGCTTTAAGAAGAGTTTCTCTCTGTTTTGGACTAAGTACCTCCAAAATAGAGATTTTATGTGGTATATACCTTTCCACTTCAAGGATTCTTGTTTTAAATGATTTATCAATAAATTTTTTAAATTTTGCCAGGTTCTTCTTTTTACCAACTATTTTTATTATTGTTCTGTTTTCAAAAAATTCGATGGGATCCTCTATAAAGAGTTCATATTTTTTGAAGTCAATAAGTCTGAAAAGACATGCAAATGAAAAACTCTTTGAGTTATATTTTATATACACTGTGACTGTATCCCCATTTATTTCCAGAACTTTGAATTCTATTATTTTTTTGTTGGATTCAAGTTCTTCTATCACTTTTCCTGGTGATTCAGAATAGAAACGGGCTATTTCTATAAAGGTCTCTCCGTCACTTGTAAAATAATTAAGAACTTCTATACAGCTACACATCTCAGCGATCTTTTTGAAGCACCCCCACTCTTTCTGTGAGATATACATCTCTATACTCATCTTTTCCATGGAAAGCATTCAGATTATGTATTTAAATAGCTTGTCATAAGAAGGAAAAAATGTAAAAATATAACATCCTTATCTCCAATATGTCCAAGGAAACAGATATAATATTGTCACTAAATAAAACTCTCAATAATCCTATTACAAGGGGTATTTTGAGGTATCTTTCAAAAAAGAATAGATTGGAGGAGAGTTTAGAGTATTTAGTTGGTCTCAAAGAAAATGCAGGTATAGGGTGCAGAATGAATTCTTTTTTAGTTGGTACTGCTATAAAGTATGGTGCAAAAGCATTTGGCAGGAATGATACCGCTTTTCTGGAATATTTTAAGGATATAACAACAAGAAAGGGTCTGGCCAATGTTCTTAAAGGAATAGCGAAATATGGAGTTACAAGACCACAGAAGTTATATGCACCATTTTTGGTTGTATGGGACTTTACCTCCATGTGTAACCTCAGATGCAAGCACTGTTATAGTTCAGCAGGGAAATTTGCTCCAGATGAACTTACAAAAGAAGAAAAATACAATGTGATAGACCAGTTAGCAGATGCAGGTGTGGTGGCGGTAGCATTTTCTGGAGGAGAACCTCTCATCTCAAAAGATTTCTTTGAAATAGCAAAATATGCACATGAAAGGGGTATGTATGTATCTGTGGCTTCAAATGGTACACTTATAACAAAGGAAGTGGCTAAAAAATTAAGAAGGATAGGAGTAAGGTATATAGAGATAAGTCTCGACAGCACAGACCCAGAAGTACACGATGAGTTCAGAGGAGTAAAGGGAGCATGGGGAAAAACTGTTCAGGGTATAAAGAACTGTGTTGAGGCAGGAATAACAACATGTATTGCAACTACAGCTACAAAATATAACTATGAGGATATCCCCAAAATGGTGGATCTTGCAATAAAGCTTAAAGTTGATAGGTTCATTCACTTTAACTTCATACCAACGAGGAGGGGAAGAGAAATACTCGATCAGGATATAACACCCGAACAGAGAGAAAGATTACTGAATTTTCTCTACGATAAACTTGAGGAGGATAATGGTCTTCAGGTTTTCTCCACCGCACCACAGTTCGCAAGGATATCTCTGGAAAGAGTGGAAAGTGGAGAGGGAGAAGATGTTGCCCCCACACATTTTGCTGGTGTATCCTTAAAGGGAAAGGCTGTGGCTTTAGCTGATTTTATTGGTGGCTGTGGGGCAGGAAGGATTTACTGCTCCATAGAGTACAATGGAGATATACAGCCCTGTGTTTTCATGCCTATAAAAGCGGGGAATATAAAAAACGGATTTCTGAATGTATGGGAAAACTCGGAGGTCATGAAAAAATTAAGAGAAAGAGATGACTTGGAAGGAGAATGTCATGACTGCCCTTACAGATACATTTGTGGAGGATGCAGAGCTCGAGCATATGCATATTTCAATGATATAAAGGCTCCAGATCCCGGATGTGTCTGCAATGCAAGGTACTGGGAGGAGATAAAAAAGACTGAAGAAAAGAAAGAAGAAAAAAGAGAGGAAGAGACACTTATAACTGTTTGAGTTTTTATTGCCGTATACAAACTACATAAAGTTTATATATTCTATTCCCCAAGAAGTTAATAGAGAGATCATACAAAAAGGAGTAAGTTCCATGGAACCAAAAGAAATTATAAATATATTAAAGGAGTTTGGTTTGGGGGAGTACGAAGCCAAGGCCTATTTAGCACTTCTTGAAAGGGGTAAGATCTCTGCAAGGATAATAAGTGATGTTACAAGGATCCCGTATACAAAGATATACCAGGTTCTTCAGGACCTGGAGAGATACGGTTTTATAATATCAATATCCGGGAAACCAAGAATGCACATGGCTTTATCACCAGAAAAAGCTTTAGAAAAAAGAATGATGCAGATAAAAAAGGAACAGGAGATTGAAAATGACAAAAGACAGAGATTGAAAAAGAAGCTAGTTGAAGAGCTGGAGCCTGTCTTCAAAAATAATGTCGAGGAGGAGATAGCAGAGATGGGTACATGGACAGTGGTAGGAACTATAAACGTATCATCATATATAAAAACTCTGATCTCAAATTCAAAAGATCTGAGATGCACGATCTCAGATCTTGACTCCTTCATAGGGAATTACAGAGATGAGCTTAGAAACACAAAAGCAAAGGTGATAATAAGGTGCCCCAATGCGTACTCATTTGATGATATATCTATTTTTAACTATCCGGGATATGAAGGAGCAGATATTATCATTAAAGATGACAATGAAGTAGTTTATACATTCTTTGTTGCTTCTCCTGGTGTTTTTACTTTCAGTGAATTGAAAGCAAGGATTATTGTGGATAAAAAGCTTGTATCTGGATTGATAAAGGATTTTGATCTGAGTTTGAGTCTGCTGGAGGAGGTAAAATAAATGAATCTCATAAAAACAGGAGTTCCTGGACTGGACGAGATGTTGGGTGGCGGAATTCCAGTGGGGAGAACAATTCTTGTTACTGGTGCTACAGGGACAGGAAAAAGCACACTTGGTATTGAGTTCCTGGTATATGGTGCACAAAACTCTGAAAATGGTATTCTTATAAGTCTGGAGGAGGATCCTGAAGACCTTTATGAGGATTATCTGAATTTTGGCTGGGATCTGAAAAAACTCGAAAGGGAAAATAAACTGAGAATCATAACTCCGCCAGTGCCTTTGAAGATAGAAGAAGCAGATGTAGATGTGGACAGCCTTATAAATACTATCCAGAGAGCAGTTTCAGATATAGAAGCGAAGAGATTGGTGATAGATTCCATTTCCGTGCTTACGTCTGGATTAAAAGAGAAAGAAAGAAGAAAAAAGATCCTGAAGCTTTCCACACTTCTTAGAGAGTTGGAATGTACTTCCTTAGTCATATCCGAATTAACAGAAACAGAAGAAGAGAACTCGGATTATGGCGTGGGTGGATATATATTCCAGGGAATAATCTCCCTATACTACAAAAAGAAAGGAGCAGCAAGGGTCAGGGGAATAGAGATAAGAAAAATGCGGGGAGTTGCCCATTCCACAAAGACAAAAACGATGGAGATTACATCCAAAGGCTTAAAAGTATACTCCGAAGATTTCATTATATGAAACTAAGGTACATTCCTCTCATAGAGGGAGATGGAGCATATCAGATGGCATTGGATGAGACCATAATGCGTGCATTGATAGATGGAAAAGGAGAGAATACTTTCAGACTGTATAAGTTTAAACCCTCCTGTGTCTCCATAGGATATTTTCAATCCGCTGAGCAGGAGATCGACCTGAAAAGATGTGAGGAATACAGAGTTGAATGTGTGAGGAGAATAACAGGGGGAGGAGCTGTTTTTCATGATTATACAGGAGAGATCACGTACTCCGTGATATTAAGAGAGGAGGATTTCAGATACAGCATAGAGGAAAGTTACAGAGTGATCTGTTCCTGTCTGGTAAAGACTCTTGAGTATTTTGGAGTAAAAGGAAGTTTCTCTCCCATCAATGATGTTCTTGCAGAAGGGAAAAAAATCTCTGGATCTGCACAGACACGGAAGAAAGGAGTGATACTCCAGCACGGTACATTTATGTACTCCACAGATCTGAAAACTCTTTTTTCTGTTCTGAAGATATCTGATGAAAAATTAAGAGATAAAATGTTAAAAAAAGCAGAAGAAAGAGTTATAACTCTTGAAAAGTTATTGGAAACTGAGATAGATGATAAAGAGGTAATAAAAGCTCTCGAATCTGGGTTTTCCTCACTTTTCGATCTCGAAAGGGGAGAGATAAATGAGTATGAAAAGGAGTTACTTCCTGAACTAAGGAAGAAATACAAAAGCAAAGACTGGCTTTTCATGAGGTAGAGTTCATTTTTCTGCTTTCAGAAACTCAATAAATGCCGAGATATAAACAATGAGATAAAAGAATGCCAGGAAATACATAAAAAATGGGAATATTAGAGATTCAAAGTTGCAGTTCCCTTTCTCTTTTCTGTTTGCAGTGATCATTGTCAATGATTCAAATGCAAAAAACAACGCAAGAGGTATAAAGTTTCCTGATAAAAAGGAGAGTATGAGAATGATTATATCAAGAACTGCCAGATAATAATATGCAAATAGTTTTTTTAAATTATTTTTTTTATATAATTCTTCTATATTCCCAAGTGCCCAGTATTTTCTCTGTCTGTACAGAGATTTTAAATTTTCTGGCATTATTGTATAGGCTATAGCCTCTGGATCATAAGTTATCCTGAATTTATCCCTGATTTTTTCGGAAAAGGCATAATCCTCGACTTTTGACTTACAAAATTTCTCTTCCTCAAATACCTTTCTTTTAAATGCAGCAAAAACTCCCGGGATAAAATCTATTTTTCCTTTAAACATAGCTATTCTCCTGAACATCGCTATCCTGATATGTTCAATCGCCTGTATTCTTGATATAAAATTATTTTTCTTATATATCTGGATATTTCCACTTACAGCATCAAAATTTCCTAAATTTGATAATAATTTTTTAATTGATTCTCTGTTTACAAGGGTGTCTGAGTCCAGAATTACTATATCTCCAGAAGAATGTTCTATTCCATAGTTCAGGGCATGATATTTTCCTCTGTGGTTTAGATAATATATCTTTACTTTATCTTCCCATTTCTTTAAAATTTCTTTGTCATCACTTCCATCGTCCACCACAATTATATTCTCAGGATATATATTTTTTAAACATAGATCCAACTCTTTTTTGTTGTAATTTGGGATTATTATAGTATAATCTCCTTTATATTCTTTTTCTGGAAATTTTATTCTCAATGAGATTAAATAGAGAAGAAAATAATAAACATCTCTGAGGATTATGGCTCCCGTAGAGATGAGAAGAATTTCAAAGATCATGTTAAGAGTTTATTCCATGTTATTAAAATTTTATGGGGTGGAGGGCTACCATGATAGTCGCATCACACAGAGTGGGAACTTCATGTAGCCCTCCGTTATCCTTATGGAAAGACAGATATTTAAAATTTTCGAATTCTCTTATAATCAAAATAAATTTATAAACTCTTAAAACAAAGTGGTATTATGATCAGAAGGAGCAGAGTTGCTGGAAGCTTTTATCCCCACAATCCTGATATTTTAAAAAATGAGATAGAAAAATTTTTTGAAAAAAAGCCAGAAATAAAAAGATATGATGGAAAAATAGGAGTTCTATGCCCTCACGCCGGATATATTTTCTCAGGAAAAACAAAAAGTTACAGTTATAGAGCATTGGCTGAGAACTTCCCCGAAACATTCATCATAATAGGTCCAAACCATACAGGGATGGGATCTCCTTTAGCTATTATGAGAGATGGGGAATGGGAGACACCTCTTGGAAATGTGAAGATAGATTCTCAGCTTGCTGAAGATATCCTAAAAGAATGTGATATCCTTGATTTTGATGAGACCTCACATCTCTACGAGCACTCCATAGAGGTTCAGCTTCCGTTTCTTCAGTATCTTTCCATGAATATTAAGTTTGTTCCTATATGTATGGCAATGCAGGATATTGAGACGGCAGGAGAGTTAGGAGAGAGTATAAAAAAAGTTATAAAAAACAGGAGCATCGGGATAATCGCAAGCAGTGATCTGATGCATTATGGGTATACCTATGGATATATGCCCTTTAGAGAGAATATTCTTGAAAATATGAAGAAAATGGATATGGAAGTTCTGAATGCGATAGTGGATTTAGATCCTGAGAGAATATATGATATTGTCAAAACGGGATACACGATGTGCGGTTATGGATGCGTTTCCACAATGATATTTGCACTGAAAGATTATGTGAAAAAAGGAGAGATCCTTCATTACTCCACGTCCTATGAAGTTTCCCATGATATATCGACAGTTGTTGGATACGGATCTGTTGTTTTGAGATAAATTTAATAAAGAAGAGTACAGTATAATATTCATGAAACTTGAAGGAGGCATTATATGGGATTTGGAAAAGGATACGGAAAAGTAATTCTTTTTAATGAACATTTTGTGGTACATGGAGTTCCGGCGATTGCGTCTGCTATAGGATTGACAACGGATGCAGAGGTTGTGAGACACAGTGGAAAGGGGATTGAGTTAATAGATAACAGAAAGGGAACAAAGGGATACAGCAAAGAGAAGATGGAACATCAGAAAGAAGCTCTGAGAAGGGTGATGGATTATCTCGGATTTGATGTCGAGAAAAATCCGATCAGAATAACACTTGGAGGAAACCTCCCCACATTTTCTGGCATAGGTGCAAGTGCAGCAAATCTCGTTGCAATTGTGAGAGCCTTAAACGATGAGTTCAAACTTGGTCTATCCGATGAGGAGGTTAATAATGCCGCATACGAGGGGGAGAAGGCTTTTGCAGGCACTCCTTCAGGGATAGATAACACAGCCGCTACCTTTGGGGGATTAATATGGTTCAAGAGAGGAGAGAAGAATATAATAGAAAGGCTCCAGATTAAGAAGCCAGTTGAGATAGTGATGGGAAATACAGGCGTTGTTGCAAATACCAAAGAGGTAGTTGCAGGAGTTAGGGAGAGAAAGGAGAAATATCCTGAAAAATACAATAAAATATTTAAAGAAGCCGAAGAGCTTGTCTATGAGGCAAGAGAAGCACTTCTGAAATACGATCTCAAACGTGTAGGAGAGCTTATGAATGAAAATCATAAACAGCTTCAGGCTATAGAGGTTGATGGAAAGGAACTGAATTTTC
>Ga0190304_1000827_pt1 | contig 14369 bp, 16 predicted proteins | sample 48700712_MG_FD_161670 | JGI IMG/M metagenome (GOLD analysis project Ga0190304, IMG submission 161670) | Hydrothermal vent sediment bacterial communities from Southern Trench, Guaymas Basin, Mexico - 4870-07-1--2_MG | ecosystem: Environmental > Aquatic > Marine > Hydrothermal vents > Sediment ... | reverse complement strand
GAACATATCGACAGAGCACCAGCATGATCCGTGCATAGCAGTCAACAACTCCTCTGTGATGCTTATATGGACACAGGGAGGTGGTGCCAATCAGCAGGTATATTCTGCGATACGCAGCATTTCTGCGGAGCCCTGGTCACAGGCGGTTCAGGTGAATGCGTCATCAGATCGACAGCAGGCAGGCACTCTTGGAGTGAACAACTCTAACATGTTCGCTGCATGGGAAGAGGGGGATGGCGCAAACTGCCGCATCTACTATGCAGAGAATGGGATAGGAACTGAGGTAAATGCCTCCTCCGAAACCCAGACAGAACCATCGCTTGCCGTTAACAGTACAGGGCATGTCTTTCTCGCATGGACACAGGGATCTGGCGGAACCAGGCGGATATACTATTCCGAATACAACCGCACCGCATGGTCTCTTCCAGTGCCTGTGAATTCTTCCAGCCATGCACAGACCAGTCCATCACTTGCTGTGAACGAGACCGGCTGGGCGTTCCTCGCATGGGTGGAGGATTCTAAAAAAATATACTATTCCGAATACAACCGCACCGCATGGTCGCCCGCGATGCAGATAATGCAGATCAGTAGCGCTGCTCACCAGTCATCACCCACGATCGCTGTAAACGATTCTGGCTGGGTCTTTGCTGCCGGAGTGCATGGAACCGGTGTGAACGAACGCATCTACTACTCCGAATACAACCGTACAGGATGGTCGACTCCGGTACGGGTTGGCGATGAAGTCAGGCAGACGAATCCTGATATTGCGATCGACTCGAAGAATCACACGCATATCGTATGGGAGCAGTCAGATGGTATTTATTATTCTGTGTACGATGGAAACTGGAGTACACCGATCATGGTCACTGACGATGGTAAAAATCCAACGATCGCTGTGGATTCAGACGCCAATCCTCATATCGCATGGGAGCGCAATGATGAAATATGGTATGCCAGTGGGGCATCACAGACAAATTACGGGCATTATCCGAGACTGCCGTACATAGTTATCAATGGCACAAAGATATGGGAATATAATATTACAGAGATCAACTACAACGACACTTCGACAGAGTATCAGATGCCCCTTTGCAACGGATCCTCACTTTCCAAGACGTTTGACATTGACGATACCGTCGAGGGACCTGTCAATCTCTCGATCTATGCCGGCGGAAACAATTCGAGTTTTGATCTGTATGTCAATGACGTGTATGCGCGGTCAGGTTACACGAACGACACCGTGACAGAGCAGAATATCACAACCCCCCAGAACCTCTGGCGTCAGAACCGCAACACGGTGCGCATCAATGTGACATCGGGGTGCACCGACTGGTACTACACCAACTCGACCGGCAATTCTGACGATTGGTACTACAATCAGACAGATTACAAGTATCTTCCGGATGAGGATAATACATGGATGATCCGGTTGTATGGGCATGAGTATCGAGGCACAGAGACAACAGACGACTTCTCGGATGTGCTGAACAGATGTCTCAACCCGAACGCCACCACTGAAATTGAGGTCACAATCCATTCGGATTCGGAAGGGAACATCACGCTTTCGCGTCTGCGCATATACTACTACATCTGCGGAAATGAGACCCATGTCACACAGAAGCGAATCATAACGCATGGCGTCCCGCCATCCGACTCGGTGACGGCAACAAAACTGGTCACCATCCAGTATACTGATATCCCGAATTCGACAGAGGCTATCAATGACGCTGAGAAGCGAATACCGGACGCGAGTATGGCGCCAGCACCAATCATCGACCTGTGGAACCTTGTTGAAGTGAGACTGGAGATGTGGTACAGATGATACGGGACGAGAGAGGGCAGTGGATCATTCTTGCTGGATTTACGATAAGCATATCTCTTGCAATACTGATTGTGCTGCTGAATCTCTCATTCATGTCCGGATACCATTCCTCACAGGCACAGATCGAGTTTCCGATGTATGAACTCCGCGAGTTGTATGATGAGACAGAGCTGGCAGTGAATACCGCTGCTATGAATGTAAACTATACCAATGATCCCAGCGATGACCCGATTGCAGATGCCGACGTAGTCAATGATACGATGATGAACTTTGGAAACTTTCTATCCCAGTTGTATGCGTATCATGGGCAGCTGGTACAGGTGTCTGTGAACACCACGACAAACAACACAGGATCACTGAATATCACCAGGGTGGTGGTCTCCCTTGCATTCGATGATGGAATCACGCAATATACTGAACATTTGGAGAGTGAACGATGAAATTATTATGGGGGTTCGGGAATGTGTTTCATAGAGATACTCACGCAGTATCCTTCTCGCTCGAATATATCATGATATCAAGCATAGCGATTCTTTTCTTCTCAACCGTGGCGCTGACTGCTGGCATGATGTTAACCGATATTCCAACCGATATCGCGGCGACCCAGCAGTTCAACGATATCGGAAACGACATCAGCACCAAGTTAATCATGTTCTATCTGATTGCGCCGGAGAACGGCACCCTGAACACATCGCTTACGATGCCACCTGCCATTGGCAGACACACATACACGGTCAGGATGTCCACCAATGGAACCACTGACCAGCAGGTGATCATCGATGCGGATGATATCGATGTCAATATATCATATACTGTAAACGGCATCGGTGCATCCATCCCGATCGATGGGGAGACACACAGCGCCAGTGGCAGACACAGATTGTGTTTTGTCAGTAAATAGGAGGATATATGAACAAGAATTTTTTTCAATCAGAAAGAGCAGTTTCAGAGGTGATAGGATACTCACTCGTATTCGGAATCGTTGTAATAGCGATCGGACTGATTTATGTGGCTGGCGTTCCGGCACTGCAATCTTCGAAGGATACAACCCAGTTCAAGAGCGTTGAACAGGGTTTTCTGATCCTCCGGACCGATCTCCTGAAGGTCGCTCTCGATCAATCGCCTGTCAGGACAACGAAACTGGGCACTGCCGAGGGTGGCTCGCTCTCGTCTGATCCTTCCGCATGCAAACTGTCGCTCAAAGTCTTCGAAAGTGGAACTGAATGCTTCAACGATACAATCGAGCTGGGGAATATCGAATTTGCGAGCAGAATTGGCTCGGTATCATGTGAAAACGGCGCAGTGTTAACGAAGTACTCATCAGGCTCGATCATGACCTCGAAACCAAGAATGTTCAATTCCACTGATCAGGGAAACATCCTGTTTTCGCTTGTTAAGATCAACGATTCGTCCTCTTCTGTCGGCGGGGGGGTTGCGCGGATCACGATCAGTAATCCACGGTTCAATGAGAGCATATTCAGTACGCCAGAGGTCTACCGGAATGGAACACTGAAGATAAAGGTCGATAGCGAATATGCAGATGCGTGGGAGCGGTTTCTGGAGGACGAGTTCGATGCAGCATTCGACAATCCAGCCGACGGTACAACTGGCTTGAGCGATCCGATATCCTTCAATAAACTGGTGATCGTTGAATACATCGTCAGTGTGGATGTGGAATGATCATTTGAATATTTAACACCATCGAATCGATCTTTATGATGAAATGGCGTCTTAACTATGGTCAGACCTACCAAAAGCAAGTATGCTTGCTCGAAAGGTTTATAACGTACCTTCTGATAATAACCCGTAACCATTCGACCAATTGGTCAGGACTTATCAACCGTGATACGTCACAATAAAAACATAGGAGGAATTGAATGGAACCCGCAATGGGTATGGGGCTTGTCGCCCTGATGGGTGCGGCAGCCACTGTTGCAGGATGCAGCGAAGACCTCGAATCGGATATAGGATCGCAGAGCAATCCGAATTCGCAGGTCCAGCTGGCTGCACAGGTCGGCTATCCGCACAGAATATTTAACAAAGCTATTTCTGGTGAACCACCGTCCAATGCGATGTACTGTGCTGTTGGTGCAGGCGTTGCGATGATGCTTCTGAATTCGATGAGCGCATCGCCGCTCCTTGCTATCGCAGTCGGTGCATTTGTTGCGGCACTCTTAAACGGCGTCTTCTCGACTACTGCGTATATGGGAAGAAACGCGAGTCAGACCCGGTTCAACCAGTATGTGTATCTTGATGTGCTGCGTAACCATGTCCTCGGGATCATGGGGCATGCTTATGTAACAACGTTCTGTATCGTCGGTCTGTCGTACGTTATGTGGAATCAGAATCTGATCGGACATCCGTTCCCGTTTCCAGTGATTGCAATGATCTGGGGACTTGCGGTTGGTGCGATCGGGTCATCCACCGGTGACGTGCACTACGGTGCAGAGCGAGAGTTTCAGGACTTTAAGTTTGGAGCAGGACTGAACGCTGCTGATTCCGGAAACATCACCCGGTATGCAGAGGCTGGACTCAGGTCATCGATAGACAACGCATGGTTCTGCTCGAAGTTCGGAGGACCTGTAACAGGTATTGCTTTTGGAATGACCGTTTTCCTGGACAACTGGCGATCAACAGCATTTCAAGGCTGGACTGCCGTTGTTGCAGGAACGATAATAGTCATTCTGATAATCATATACAACCGGTATCTTGAGTTGTATGCCAGGAAGAACTACGGACCGTATCCGGAATATTCAGGAGATGTAGAAGCATGATCGATATTATAACAATGCTTGCGACGCACTGGATCTCGATCATCGGGATTGTTATCGGCGGTATCTGTATCGCAGTCGGTGTCCACTTTGTTCCGGTAGGAGGCGCTCCTGCGGCTATGGCGCAGGCAACCGGTATCGGAACGGGAACCGTGCAGCTCGCTGCTGGTTCAGGACTCACAGGACTGCTTGCTGCAGGATATATGTATAAGACTCTGTCAGCAGCAGGTGCAGTGGGAATCTCAGAGGTCATCCTGATATGCGCAACAGGTGCGGTTGGTGCGATGATCATGATGACTACTACAATGATCGTTGGCAATTGGGTCTACATCTATGGCGTGGGTGTGCCACCGGCATCAGCGAAGGTCGAGTATGACCCGATCACCAAAAACTCGCAGGCGCCGTATGTTGCACCGGGAACCGTCGGACAGGGCATGCCAACGGTATGTTTCGTGAGCGGCACGATAGGTGGACTTCTCGGAGGCCTCGGAGGATCGCTCGTCTACTGCATGTTAATGTGGGTGAACGGGGATCCTGCGATCTCAAGCATCTTTGCAATAGGTGTCTTTCTGGTGAATGCGGTATTACCGTCGTACAACATCCAGGGAACGATCGAGGGATTCCATGATCCGAAGTTCAAGCGAGTGCCAAAGGCGATTGTTGCGTGCTTTATTGCATCGCTTCTCTGCGGGATTATCGCAGTAATGATCCCGGGCACAGCCATGTTTGGAGGTATCTAAAATGTCAGAACCTGCTGAAACCGCAAACCAGATTGATACCAAAGGTGTCGTTGTAGGACTCGTCGGGATCTACATAGCAGGCATCTCAGGAATACCGTATCTCGCGTTCCTCGCGGGAATCGGTGCGATATTTGCAACAAAGATGGGTGCTGATGCTGTTCGCAGAGTATGCAGCTACGGTATCGGCACAGGTGTCCCGTCGATCGGAATGCTGGCTCTTGGAATGGGCGTCATCGCAGCGATGTTCGGGCTCGCAATCGGAAAGATGTATAATGCAGTCTTCATCGGGCCGATCGTCGGTCTGGTGCTTGCGCTTGTGATCGGATTTGTCGTCGGATCGCTCACAAACAGGATCATCAAACTGAACATTCCGGTTATGGAGCGGTGCTTGACAGAGATTGCAGGCGCTGGCGTGCTCGTTCTAACAGGATTTTCTGTCATGGTTGCCGGGAGCATGGACTTTGCAGTGATCGTTGAAAAGGTTATCACAACAGGATATATCGCACCAATCTTCATTCTCGGTGCGCTCGGCATTCTGCATCCGTTCAATGCCAATCTCGGACCTGATGAGACACAGGACAGGACGCTTGTACACTCATACTCCTGCGGTGCAATTACGATGGCAATAGGGGGGGTCTGCTCGATCGCGACTATTGACCCGATCGCGGCAATACTCTCAATTGTTATCGCAGCTGCCATCTGGTATGTGAACTTTATGGGGTTCGTGAGACTGGTTCAGCGCGACGCAGGCGCTGGTTACGTTGGAACAGGACTACTTCCACCAGGGGCGATGTAGATGGATATTGCACGAATAGTACCTGAGTATCACATCACCCTTGACCCTATAACAGGGATCGTGGCAGAGGAGAGAGAGGACTTGATCATGTTCTCGCTCGTTCCGATAGAGAATCAGCTGGACATACTTGAGGACGTTGCTGATGACCTGATAAACTCGCTGACACCAGATAAACCGCTGCTCTCGTCCTACGCCGGAAGAGAGGATGCATCGCGCATCGCTGGTTTTTATGCAAACCTGTTCTATGGACTAGTCATCGGGCTTGCAATCGCATTCATGGCAGCAATGATGATAATAAAGATGCGAGGAGGGCTATAAAATGGTTAAAAAAGTAGCAACATCTGACCCATGGCCCATTATACCTGGTGAATTTGAGGTCGGAAACCCTGAGGACTGTGTCGCGGTTACCACCCTCGGATCACATCTGAGCGATTTCCCGCTTGCAGCCGGAGCATCGATCACAGGACCAACCAAGACTGAGAATATTGGGGTTGAGAAGCTGGTTGCAAACATCATATCGAACCCGAACATCAGGTTTTTGGTCATTACAGGAATGGAGGTCAAGGGTCACATCACAGGACAGTCGTTGATCGCTTTTCATGAGAATGGAATCGACGCAGACGGACGCGTCATTGGAGCGACAGGAGCGATTCCATTCATCCAGAATCTGGATGCGGACGCCATAGCGAGGTTTCAGGAACAGGTCGAATGTGTCGACTTAATCGGTACCGAAGACGAGGGCAAGATATCAGCCGCGGTAAAGGCATGTGCTGCAAAGGACCCTGGCGCTCTTGATGTTGAGCCAATGATAATCAAGCTAGAGGAAGGCGGCGGCGAGGAGGAGATCGCAGGATTTCGACCGATGGCTGCCGAGGTCGCAACGGTTCGCGCACGGATCAAAGAGCTTGAAACGGCAATGGTTGTCGTAGGCAATATGAACAAGTTTGCAGCAGGTGTCTACGCCGCAAAGATTGAGGGAATCATGATCGGTCTTACCATAACGCTGATCCTTCTTGGATTGGCGGTGATGTCGGAAGGCGCTCTCAGCTTCCTGGCAGGAGGTACATGAACATGGCGGAAGAGGAGAAGATAGAAGAGACCGTCGAGGAGACCACAGAAGTTGCTGAAGAAGCAACTGAAGAGACTTCCGAAGAAGAGATCACGTATGGAGTCGGTACCCCGATGGTGATCGATCCATTTATGGAACCGTTTGAGATCGCTGTCGAGAGTGTACGGCGCCGTGCACAACTGATTGCACGTAACCAGAAACTGGATTCAGGTTTCACGGCAGGCGCACCGCTCGGTGTCGCAGCAGGCATATTGTTCGCTCTCATACTGGCTCTGTTACCGTTGTTGTGGATGAAGGGGTGAATAAATATGACAGAAGAAGGGCAGATCATCGTTCCACATGTCGTCGTTGACAGGGCTGAGTACACAGAGGTTCTACGAAGGCTGGATGAGATCGATGAGAAGATTGAGTTCGTGAACGCCGAGATATATCAGCGGATTGGAAAGAAGGTTGGTAGAGATATTGGCATACTCTACGGAATAGCGACAGGGCTGGTGATAGCGTTGTCTTATGTAATCCTGACAGGGATGACAATATAAGTGAGGTATCGATATGCTCAGATTTGATAAGGAACAGAAGGTTTTCGAGTTCGGAGACATGAAGATAGGAGGTCAGCCAGGAGAATACCCTACTGTGCTCTTCGGTTCGATGTTTTATAACAGGCACAAGATCGTGACGGACGAGGACAAGGGAATATTCGACAAGAATGCTGCCGACACGCTCTGGACCGCAGCAGAAGAGATCAGCGATGTAACAGGCAACCCGCACTGCAACCAGATCGTTGCAGAGACGAACGAGGCTATGAAGAGCTACATCGACTGGTTCGTGGACGGGTATGATGAGCCGTTCTTGATCGACTCATCAGCAGGCGATGTTCGAGCGTATGGTGTTGAGTACGTAACCGAGATCGGTGTTGCAGACCGCGCCATACACAACTCGATCAATGCGAGTATCCAGGAGGAGGAGGTTGTGGCGCTCACAGAGTCCGATGTCTCATCCGCCATCATTCTCGCATTCAATGCAACCGAGCCAGGTGTCAAAGGAAAGATTGAGATCCTTGAGATTGGTGCTGCAGGCATCGAGAAAGGAATGCTTGAGATCGGTGCGGAATGCGGTATCACAAAGCCGCTTGTGGATATCGCTGCGATGCCGCTCGGATCGGGCGCAGGCGCAAACGTGCGTACAGGCGTTGCTGTAAAGGCACGATTTGGGCTGCCGGTCGGAGGAGGGTATCACAACTCAGCGTCCGCATGGGACTGGATGAAGAAGTTCAAGAAGGAGCACCGCGAAGCGTGGCCTCCTGTTGACATCGGAAACAACCTGATCGCGGGGATTGCTGGGGCTGACTACTATCTGTACGGTCCGATCGAGAATTCGACGATGGTCGCGCCTGCAGCTGCTATGATCGATATTATGGTCGCTGAGAACGCAGAGGAACTCGGCCTCACTGTGAAGGATCCGAACCATCCGTTCAAGAAACTGATTTAAAGCGCGTAAAAATCCTCCCACCTGTGCGGTGGGGGATCTATTTTTTTATTTTTGATGCACATCGAAACGTTTAAGTTTCATCGTACTCATGTTGTGGTTATGTTGTACTAATCGTTAAGTATGGATGTAGCTAACAAGGAACCATGAGGGATGATCTTGTTAAAGGTATTTCATTGCTCAAATCGTCTAAATATCGATTGAAAATAACACGATCACTGAAAGTAGGTATTAAGACACCTTCAGAGATATCTAAACTTACTGATATACGATTGAATCACATAAGCAAGTCTCTTAAAGAGTTGAAAGAAAATGGTCTTGTCGAGTGTTTGAACGAGGAAAGCAGAAAAGGTAGGATATATAAACTCACAAAACTCGGAGTTGACGTTTTAAATGAGATATCCTGAAACAGAAACCGATGGGCGAACAATTGTAGATCACTCATGGGACTTTGAAAAGGCGGATACGAAGTACAGCAATCATGGGTTTCACAGCTACCCTGCCATGATGATACCACAGGTCGCTAGAAGGCTGATGGAAACGTATGGGGACGGATCAAAAACTCTGCTCGATCCATTTATGGGCTCCGGTACTGCCGTACTGGAAGCTAAACTGAACCCAAACTTTGAAAAAGCGTATGGGGTCGATATAAATCCCTTAGCACTTTTAGTGAGCAAGGTGAAGACTACACCAATCGATTACGAACTGCTAAAAACCACATTTATGAATGTTCTCGATGAATCCAATGATGAATTGCAGCAAATAAATTTTATGAAGAAGAAAAATATGAAAGACGTGGATTTTTTTAATATTAATTATTGGTTCAAACCCGACGTAATATCTGAACTCGCGATACTAAAAAACAATATAGACAAAATTGAAAATAAAAATAAAAAGATAGAAAGCGATTTGAAGGATTTTTTTAATGTGGTTCTATCCGAAATTGCAAGAAAATGTTCTAACACGAGAAACGGTGAATACAAACTGTACCGATTAAGTGAAGACCGATTAAAAAAGTTTAATCCGAAACCTATTTTAGAATTTGAAAATAAAGGCAAAAAGAACATAGAACGTATGAAAACGTTCAATGAAGAGTGTGGTGGTTGCGAGGTAAAGATACTCTCCGAAGATTCCAGACTCAAAACATCGATCCGGGATGATTCAGTTGACCTGATGATCACATCGCCACCGTACGGGGATAGTCAAACCACGGTTGCCTACGGGCAATTTTCAAGATTGTCGTTGCAATGGTTGGGATATGATAAAAAAGACATTATAAACATAGATAAAATATCTTTAGGTGGCAAAAAACTACCAGAATCCAAAAATATATTGGATTCACCAACATTAAAAGACATTGTTCACAAAATATCTGAAAAAGATAGGAAACGTGCGAAAACAGTACTTGATTTTTATATAGACTTTTATAAATGCGTGGGGGAGTTTGATAGGGTGATGAGAACAGGTAGTAAACTATGCTTTGTTGTGGGAAATAGAACGATAAAAGGTTTCAAACTACCGACAGATAAAATAATTGTTGATTTATTTAAACAGAAAGATAACCGTTATAGGCATCTCGAGACCATAATTCGAAGAATCCCCTCGAAGAGGCTTCCAAAGAAGAATAGCCCAACCAACATCAGGGGAGAAGTGGGTTCTATGATGAATGAAGAATATATTGTTATCTTGGAAAAGAGATGATCATATTTACGGAAAAAAGTCTTCTTCGTACTCATATAGTTTATTCATGTGCCGTCGATTTAATCTGAATCCGGGTCCATGATCTCGCACAAAATAATCCTTTTCTCCCTTGTTTCTCTCACGTATGTCCATTCTAAACTCAAAAACTATCAATCCATCTATCAATAATCTTTTAAACCTATTACCACTCAATTTCTTGAGCAATGTTGCCCTATTGAAGTGGAAATATTCCACCCCGCCATCTCTCATTGTCTCGGCAAGCACCAACAACAGATTCTCGTAGAGTTTGGTTCTGACCTTATCCATCACTTCGTCAATCAGGAAATACGCGATCACACCGTCGCTCCGATGGACGATGTCAAGTCTATTGTCGCTCAGTTCCAAGCCCAAACCTTGTGGATTGAATTCATCCACCTTCATAGTCACTTTCAGTGCTTGTCTCCCCTTTTTATCAGGATAACCATATTTTGTGATCATGTCCCATTGGGGCACTGGGTCCCAATATGGCGTCTTTGTTATCAGCGTGATGTTTGAAGATGCGCCTGATCTATGCGATTTCAACTCAAAGGGGACTCCGTTGTATGTGAAATCCGGCTCTCCCGAATTATTTTCTGTTATATTCAATAAGGATTCCAGTGTGAAACCTATTCCCGTATCTCCAGGTCTCATCGTTTGAACATAACCTTTTGCAGATAAGTCCTTTAGCGTCTGGTAGATATCTATCTCTGGTAGATTTGATAGCGATGCCATTGCGCATGTATTTTCATGGACAATTGATATTACATGATATTACAATTTAAATACAATTTAAACACAACGAATCTACTGGCACTGATCCGAACCTGTACGGTCCGATCGAGAATTCGACGATGGTCGCGCCTGCAGCTGCTATGATCGATATCATGGTCGCTGAGAACGCAGAGGAACTCGGCCTCACTGTGAAGGATCCGAACCATCCGTTCAAGAAACTGATTTAAAGCGCGTGAAAATCCTCCCACCTGTGCGGTGGGGGATCTATTTTTTTGGTAATTCAGACCATCATGCACCCAGTCTCTCATATCCATCTGCCAATCATCACAACATATTTATGAAAACAGAGCCACGTATATTCCAGGTTTCAGATGGACAATCATATCAGCATACAGGATCATCATCTCACAATCGGCGGCGTTGATACGGTCTCGCTTGCAGATGAATATGGCACGCCGCTGTATGTGACTTGCGAGCAGCGGATACGCAGGAACTTTCGTACATTCAAAGAAGCGTTCCCGGATGCGGATATATACTATGCTGCAAAGGCGAACTGGAATCTTGCGATCCTGCGAATTCTCGCGTCAGAAGGCGCGGGCGCCGATGTCTTCTCTGATGGCGAACTCTATGTTGCGCTTCTCGCAGGCATTCCACCTGAGAAGATTCTCTTCAATGGCAACTCAAAGACCGTATACGAACTGCAGATGGCAATCGATTCCGGAGTTCGCATCTCCATAGATTCGCCTGATGAACTGCGTGTACTATCAGATCTGTCTGTTAAATCCGGTAAAACCGTGGATGTCGCATTCAGAGTCAATCCTGATGTATCTCCTGACACCCATCCGAAGATTGCAACAGGTCTTGCAACCTCAAAGTTCGGAATAGGGTATAAGGATGTATTGAATGTTTATAAAGAGGCAAAGGAACTGTCAGGAGTAAATCCGGTCGGGATACACTGCCACATCGGATCGCAGATCACTGATGTATCTCCCTTCGGCGAGGCAGCAGAACGGATGATGGATCTGGCAGAACAGATAACATCGCTCGGTATTGATCTCGAATTCGTTGATCTTGGAGGCGGGCTCGGCATCCCGTATCAGAAGGATGTGCAGACGCCTGAACCACGCGATCTCGCAGATACGATCCTTCCGGTATTTGATGCGCGATCAAGGGACATAGGAATTACCCCGAAACTCGTACTCGAACCTGGCAGGTACATCGTTGGCGATGCAGGCATCCTTCTTGCGGGAGTGAACACTGTGAAGCGGTCAGCGAAGAATTTCGTGGGTGTGGATGCCGGTCTCAATCTGCTGATCCGCCCTGCGATGTATGACGCATACCATGAGGTGGTTGTTGCGAACAGGGCAGACCTTGCTTATGAGGAGACGTACGATATTGCGGGACCGATCTGCGAATCAGGCGATATCCTTGCGAAGGATCGCAGACTGCCGCTGATCGAACCAGGCGACGTTATCGCAGTACTTGATGTTGGCGCGTACGGATTTTCCATGAGTTCCCAGTACAACGGACGGTGCCGGTGTGCTGAGGTTCTGGTCAGCGATGGCGGAGTGGATGTGATACGCGAGCAGGAATGTTACGGGGATCTGATCGCGAAGCATGTTGTACCAGCAAGGCTGCTGACTACGCTATGAGAGACTCCCCTGTCATCTCCACAGGTTTCGGTATACCCAGTATCTCCAGCATGGTAGGCGCGATATCTGCGAGTTTTCCGTTCCTGAGACCCACGCTCTGATCCGTAACCAGTATCAGCGGCACCGGATTCGTGGTGTGTGCGGTATGCGGTGTACCGTCCTCATCGATCATCTCCTCGGCATTGCCGTGATCTGCTGTGATGATCGCAGACCCACCGATCCTCTGGACAGCATCAATGACCCTGCCAACGCAGGTATCAACCGTTTCCACTGCCTTAACAGCAGCATCGAATACCCCGGTATGCCCGACCATATCGCAGTTTGCATAGTTCAAGATAATCACATCGTACGATTTGATTCTCTCGATAACGGCATCGGTAAGTTCATAAGCGCTCATCTCTGGCTTCAGATCGTACGTTGCTACCTTCGGAGATGGTATCAGTAAGCGGTCCTCGCCTGTGTTCGGAGTCTCGACGCCGCCGTTAAAAAAGAACGTGACATGCGCATATTTCTCGGTCTCTGCGATGCGCAGCTGCCGCAGTCCATGCTTCGACAAGACTTCTCCGAGCGTGTTTGTGAGATGTTCTGGCGCATAAGCGACATGAGCGTTGATGGTTGAATCGTATTCGGTCATGCACACAAAGTATAGATTATTCAATTTCTGACGTTCAAAGTGACTGAAATCGGAATCCACAAATGCACGGGTGATCTGCCTGGCACGATCCGGTCTGAAGTTGAAGAAGATGACCGAATCATCATCAGAGATCGGAATATAGTCGCTCCTGACAATCGTCGGGAGTATGAACTCATCGGTCTCGCCGCGCGCGTATCCTTTACGCACAGCGTCGGATGCGCTCTCTGCAAAGATACCCTCTCCATTTACAAGAGCACGATAGGCTTTCTCTGTTCGATCCCAGCGATTATCACGATCCATCGCATAATACCTCCCTGCGACAGTTCCTATCTGGTATCTGTCAAGAGCTTTGATATATTCGAGAGCACTCCTCGGAGGCACATCCCTCCCATCGAGAAACGCATGAATCCGGGTGCGTACATGGTTTGCTGACGCGAATTTCAGGAGAGCAAGGAGATGCGATAGGTGGCTATGCACGCCGCCGTCCGACAGGAGCCCCATCAGATGCAGGCAGGAGTTGTGCATCTTCGCGTGTTCGATCGCCTTTTGCAGGATTGGATTTCGAAAGAATGTTTTATCAGATATAGCCCTGTTTATCCGGGTTAAATCCTGGTACACGATCCTCCCGGCACCGATATTCAGATGCCCAACCTCAGAGTTCCCCATCTGTCCATCAGGAAGCCCGACCGCCTCACCCGCTGCCGAGAGCGTGCATGTCGGGTAACGTTTCCGTAAGATGTCGAGATTGGGTGTATCTGCATGAGCGATTGCATTGCCATCGGGTGACTCGTTGAGCCCGAATCCGTCAAGGATTGTTAATATCAACATTTCATCTGTGTTCCTCGTATTTCTTGATGCTTGTTTAGCGTTTGCAGGATGGTTCATCGCGAATTTCACAAATTGTCGAATGGCGCGAAATTTAATATTGATTTATGGCATGTTCGATACG
>Ga0190304_1000823_pt1 | contig 14397 bp, 10 predicted proteins | sample 48700712_MG_FD_161670 | JGI IMG/M metagenome (GOLD analysis project Ga0190304, IMG submission 161670) | Hydrothermal vent sediment bacterial communities from Southern Trench, Guaymas Basin, Mexico - 4870-07-1--2_MG | ecosystem: Environmental > Aquatic > Marine > Hydrothermal vents > Sediment ... | reverse complement strand
ACTGATAAAGATCTGATGCAGACAGTTACAACTAATATTCATATGTTAAGGCCGGAAAAAGGTGAGTATATAGATATAGGTCCTGATCAGGTAATTGAAAAAATGGGAGTAAGATCAGATCAAATAATTGATTATCTTTCATTAATTGGGGATTCTGCTGATAATATCCCGGGGGTAAGGGGGATTGGGCCTAAAACTGCCGTAACTCTTCTTCAAAAATTCGACACTCTTGATAAAATTTATGCAAATATTGATTCCTGTACAAAGGGCCAAATACAAAAGTTAAGCGATAACAGGGAAAATGCTTATCTTAGCAAAAAACTGATTGTACTAAACTATGATAAGGAAAAAGATGTAACCATTGGTGATTACAGTCTTGAAAAAATGGATTTATCAGTAATTATACCTCTTCTCCAAAAGCATGGAATGACACGGCTTATAAGCCGTGTTCAGAAGATTACTGGTAATAAACCTTCAGAAAATGAAAAATTTTCTATTTCAGGTTCCTCTAAAGGTGTCTATTCTACAATTTTTACCCTAAAGAAACTGGATGAATGGATTTTGCTTGTTAAAAAAAGTAAATGGTTTGCAATGGATATAGAAACGGATAATATTGATCCTATGAAGGCGTCTCCTGTTGGGTTTTCCTTATCTGTTTCTTCCGGAAGAGCATGCTATATCCCTCTTTATGCAGATGGACAAACCTATTTAGATGAATATGAAGTAAAAAAGCGCATAGTTGATATAACATCAGATAAAAGTTTAAAGCTTATCGGGCATAATTTTAAGTATGATTATAAGGTTCTGCTAAAGTGGGGGGTAAAGGTCGAAAATCTTATTTTTGACACTATGGTTGCTGCATGGATGCTTGATACTGGAACAAACAGCTACAGTATGGATGTTTTAGCAGAGAATCTTCTAAGTTATTCGACAATTAAGTATAAAGATATTGTTCCCAAAGACAGTTCTTTTCCTGAAATAAGTCTTGAAACGGCTGCTCCCTATGCTGCAGAAGATGCAGATGTAACTTTTAGATTTTTTGAGCTTTTCAGAAAAGATATAAAAAATCGTAAATTGGAAAAAATTTTTTATGATATGGAAATGCCCCTGGTACCTGTTCTTGCAGAAATAGAATCCAGTGGTATAAAACTGGAAACAGCAAGTTTGGATAAATTCGGTCTGGATCTAAACGAAAAACTAGCCCGGCTTGTTGATGAGATTTATATAGAATGCGGCAGGGAGTTTAATATTAACTCTCCCAAACAGTTACAGGAAATACTTTTTAAAGAACGTAAGCTTCAGCCTGTAAAAAAAACCAGGACAGGTTTTTCCACTGATTCTTCTGTTTTGGAAATTCTTTCCAGGGAAGATATAGTTCCGGATATGATATTAAAATATCGTACATTGATGAAACTCAAGACCACATATGTTGATTCCCTTCCTGGGTATGTAAATCCGTGGACCGGTAGAGTCCATACTAATTTACGACAGACAGGAACAGCTACAGGAAGATTATCCAGCAGAGATCCCAATCTTCAGAATATCCCGGTGAAGTCAGATGAAGGACGAAAAATACGTGAAGCATTTGTTGCTTCGGAGGGTTGTTCTTTCCTAAGTGCTGATTATTCTCAAATTGAACTCGTGGTTCTTGCTCATTTGTCAGGTGATCCTGCCCTAAAAAAAGCATTTGTTTCCGGGAATGATGTTCATAGTGAAACAGGGGCTCTTATTTTTAATAAACCAATTGAAACTGTAACAAAAGAAGATCGTAGAATTGCTAAAACGATAAATTTTGGTGTAATGTATGGTATGTCGTCATTCAGACTTGCCAGGGATCTTGGAATACAGCGTTTAAAAGCAGAAGAATTTATTAAATCATATTTTTCCAGATATAATGGAATACGAAGTTATATGGATTCTGTAATTGCCGAAGCTGAAAAAACCGGGAGAGTCAAAACTTTTATGGGGCGGGAACGTTTTATTTCGGGTATAAACAGCAGGAATAAGACTGAAAAATCCGGAGCTGAAAGAATGGCTATTAATACTCCAATTCAGGGCTCAGCTGCGGATATTGTAAAAATGGCTATGATAGAACTTGCAGTCAGTCTTAAAGAGAAAAAATTAAAATCCAAAATGATTTTGCAGGTTCATGATGAACTTATTTTTGAAGTTCCTGATTCAGAACTTGAGCTTATGAAAAAACTTGTAAGAGATAAAATGGAAAATGTTGTAACTCTTAGTATTCCTTTACGGACAAGTATTGAAACAGGAAAGAACTGGGGGGATTTTCACTAAGTGATTCTTGGTCTGACTGGTAAATACTGTTCCGGGAAAAATTTAGCTGCAGAGTCTTTTATATCCAGGGGATGGTATGCCCTGGATATAGATAAATTTGGACATTCAGCACTGGATACAATGTCTTCCAGTATAGTAGCTGCTTTTGGTCAAAGTATTTTATCTGATAATAATAGTGTTGATCGTAAAAAACTTGGTTCAATTGTTTTTGGAAGTAAAAAACAGCTTGCATTACTCGAATCAATTATTCATCCGGAAATGATATCCAGGTGTAAGGTGGAAATTCAAAATAACAGTCATAAAAATATACTAATAAATGCTGCTATTTTGCATCATATGGGATTGAATAAGTTATGCGATTCAGTTTTATGGATTAAATCCGGGATATTTATTCGTTTTAAACGAGCATTAATCAGAGATAAACTTTCTTTTTTCCAAATAATAAAGCGTTTATATCGTCAACGTAAACTCGATGCTAAATACTGGATGGAAGATGTCGATATTCATATTATACATAACCATAAAACCAGGTTTAGACTGGATGCTGAGGTTAATGCTTTAATAGACAAGTTTGAAGAGAGAGTGTAAAAAATGGAACAGAAAAAAATCCTGTGGATCTTATTATCAGTAACTTTATTTCTTTTTATTATATCAATAGCAGGAGTTGTGTGGTTTTACCCTGGTAGAGCAGCAGACATCGGAACAAAAAATTCTGATAATAATTTTGCTAAGGCTGCGGCTGATTTGGATCCTGTGGAATGGGTACGCATGGGGCAGGATTATCCGGGACTTGCAAATCCGCCTTCAAATAATTCCGGTAAGGAAGATAGTTTTTCAATTGTTTATGGGGAAACAGACAGTGGAGAGTCATCAGTTAATTTGCCTGTAAGTGACACAGCCAGAAATTCTGTTACTGAGATTGTTCCATCCGTAGTAGAAAAAACTGAACAAACAGCTGTTGTAAAAAAGGAAGCTGTTAAGGTTGTAAGCAGTACTTCATCTGCAGCTGCTCCTGCACCACGAAAAATCAATGTACTTGAGTACTGGATTCAGGCAGGTTCCTATTCCAGTAAATCAAGAGCAGAGAACTCCAGCAAGATCCTTTCCGATAAGGGCTTTTCAAATTTAATAACTATTAAAACTGCAAATAGTAAGGATTTTTTCCGTGTTAGAATGGGGCCTTATTCCAGTAAGGGAGAAGCTGAAAAATTCCTCTCCTGGGTAAAAAAGATAGATTCCTATGAAAAAAGCTATATTTCTGAGGTCTATGTACAGAAAACTGTAAATTGATGGAGATGGGCACTTCGATACAATTTTGCGGAGTAAAATCACTCAGTGACCGGGAGTATGGAGAAAAGAGTATGGAGACGGGAGTATGGAGACGGGAGTTAGCTGAGTGTTTTAGGTCTGTCTCCGATCTACCAGATAATTTCAACCTAAGCAAAGAGGAAGAGGGCTATTTTAATGCAATATCCGGTAGGTTTAGAATTTCCATTCCTAAAAAATATTTTGCTCTGGCAGAATCTGATGAGAACGATCCTGTCCGTAGACAGTTCATGCCTGTCATTGACGAATTAAACATACAGGAATATGAAACAAGCGATCCATTGGGAGAAAATAAGTATAAAGTTACAGAAAGGCTTATTCACAGATACAGGGACAGAGCATTATTTCTTGCATCTGATACCTGTGCAATGTATTGCAGACACTGCTTTCGAAGGGATTATTTATCAAACAATCCCTCCCCTTTGAATAAACTTGAAATAGAGAATGCGGCCGGGTATTTGAAGTCTCATATGGAAATAAATGAACTTATCATATCCGGGGGAGATCCTTTAATTCTGGAAGACCATAAAATAGAAGAATTGTTGTCAGTTTTTAGAAATTTCAGACCGGACATTGTCTTTAGAATTGCCAGTAGAGTGCCTGTTGTCCTACCTTCCAGAATTACAGAGTCCCTGGTTAAAGTACTTACAAATTTTAAACCTGTTTTTTTTATAACCCAGTTTAATCATCCCAAGGAACTTACACCGGATAGTCGAAAATCAATTTCTCTTCTGGTTAACAATGGTATTCCTGTTTTAAATCAAGCAGTACTTCTTCGATCAGTCAATGACAGCGTTGATATATTGGCAGAGCTTTTTCAGGAACTGATACACTGCAGTGTAAAACCCTATTATCTCTTTCAGGGAGATCTCGCTGCCGGAACCAGCCATCTTAGAGTTTCTATTACAAAAGGACTCGAAATAATGAAAGAGCTTCGTACAAGAATTTCAGGTCTGGCTATGCCGGTTTATGCTGTTGATTTGCCTGGCGGCGGAGGGAAAATTCCGTTGACAGAATCATATATTCAGAAAATTTCAGATACAGAAGTTGTCTTTAATGATTTTTCCGGCAAAAAGTATTCTTATCCTGTTGAAGCAGGATAAGACCAATTTGATTCTCTATAGTAGAAACGCTATATCTTGCGTCTCTACTATGGCTTTTCCGGTAAAGTGAAATAAAATATGGTTCCTTTTTCCTTACTGCTTTTATACCATATTCTGCCGTCGTTTTTTTTCAGCAGTTCCCGACATAAAGGAAGTCCCACTCCGATTCCCTTTTCACCCAGGGTTCCTGTTTTGGAACTATTGCGGCCGAAATAGAATATTTCCTCCTTCATACATTCATCTATGCCCTGACCGCTGTTGGAGATCGATATTTGTGTAAAACCATTATCAACAGACTGGATATTTATTATGATTTTATTATCCATATCTGAAAATTTAATTGCATTGTCCAATAAGTTACGAAAAACTATTGCGATTATTTTAGGATCGGAAAATATTGAACTGACACTGTCATTTTGAACAATTATTTGAATATTCTTTTTATCAGCGTTTTCTTTAAGCAGGGAAATGGTTTCACTGATAATTATTGGCAAATCAATTTCCATAGAGTCAGGTTTTATGTTTTCCAGGAGGAGAAGAGCCCATTCGAGCAGCCCATCAAGAAGTTTGGAGATCTTTTTTGTTGAGTTCTGTAATTCTGAAAAATACTCATTTAATTCAGAATTATTAACAGCCTTTATTGATTTTGCCAAAAAATGTTCCTGGGCCAGTATGTTGAGCATTGGGCTCCTCAGGTCATGGGCAATAATAGAGAATAAAGAATTTTTTTCGTTATTTAATGCAATCAGCTCGTTTTTCTGCTGCGCAATTATTAAATGTGTATTCAATCTTGATAGGGTGGTATATAAATTAATAGGTTTTGTTATAAAGTCCACAGCTCCCAATTCAAAACCTCTCAGCTCATCATCGGGACTTGAAAGGGCTGTCATAAAAATAACAGGAATATCTTTTATCTTTTCCATTTGTTTTAATTGCTTACAGGTTTCATAACCATCTATTCCTGGCATCATAACATCCAGTAAAATTAGATCCGGCATTATGGCCTCAACACGTTCCAGAGCCTGTTTACCGCTTACAGCTATTCTAATATCAATATTGTATTTTTCTAAAAATTTTATAAGAATATCCAGATTATTCGGGCTATCATCTACCGCCAGAATAGTACTTTTCTTCAATGCTGTATAATCCATTATTATGTTCTCCTGCCAAGTAAGCTGTTTATGTATGCAACAAGTTTTTCTGTTTGATATAATCCGGTAAATTTTCTAATCCTTTTTACAAAGGAAAGGTATCCGGCATCATCTTTTTCTATTTTATTTATCAAGCTTTCAATTCCTATAATATCTCCGACTTTTTCCAATTCCAGCAGCCTTAGGAGTTCCTCGTTGGGTGGAATTGGAAAAATAGTATTATCTGTTTCCCTGTCCTTATTCCGTACATCAGGTTCCGTTAGGGAATTGGTAAATTCAGTTTCAAAAAGGGCAGCTTCCATCTCACCGGTCCCAATATTTCGTAGATCCAGAATTTTATTGATCATAGATGAAAGATACAAGCCGCTTTGATGAACCATTTTTATTTGGCTTTCGTATTGGTTCATTATCTCTGTATCCTCTAAGAAGAGCTGGGTATAGCCCAAAATTGAATTAAGAGGTGTACGAAGATTGTGGGACATTTGCGCCAGGAAATCGTTTTTCGCTTTATTTGCTTTTTCAGCTTCATTCCTGGCCTCTATTAGATTTTCTTCCATCTGTTTACGTTCATTGATCTCTTCTTCGAGTAGTTTATTTGTATTATTAAGGGTTAAAGTTTTTTTGTATACTAAATCTTCAAGATGATTCCGGTATTCTTCCAACTCTGCTTTGATTTTTTTTTGTTCTGTGATGTCCCAAAAAATTCCGAGAAGACCAATTATGCTTCCATCAACATCTCTTACAGGTACCTTTACTATTTGAATAGTAATTTCCTGATTTCCGGTAGTAAATGTATCTTCAAATTCCTCTATTTCTCCCTTATTCATAATGTCCAGATCTTCTTGCTTGTATCTATCTGCCAATATTTTAGGATGTACATCATAAATATTTCTACCGATGATTTCAGATTTTTTAAGTTGTTTGTTTCGAGCATAACTGGAGTTGCAGGAGATGTAGTTAAGATCTCTGTTTTCAAAAAAAATTCTCTGCGGCAGACTATCCAAAAGGGTTTGATACAGGGTTTCAGATTCTTTCAACTTATTCAAGGTTTCTTTCTGTTTATCATTCAGTTTTCGGAATAGAAGCTGCTGCGGATTTTTAATACCTTCAACAAAGATTGCCTTGTAAATAAGTATGTATGAGATAACTTTCAGTATATGCCCCAGGGCGTTTATGAAATCGTATACACCTATGTTTAAGGTAAAACAAAACTCCGAAAGGATCGTAACTATAATTGAAGTTGACAGCATTAAAACAAATTGTTTATGAAAGTTTATTCTATGGTACAGAACAAAAATTAAAGAAAAAAACAGAATTCCGATAATAATATATTCACTTAGTATCTTGAAAGCTGTCAGGCCTGTACCTTCTATGTAACAAGAGGGGAAGATGTTCCATGTAAAAATACTGAGCAATATAAGAGATGTCACCATTAGATAGACAAGAAATATTAATTTTGGGTAAAGTTTTTTTACAGTGAGGGATACAAACAGGATTGATAATGCTTCCATATAACGGGCTACGATCCATGTCTGCGTTGCAAAGTCAGAATTATCAATGTTTATAAACCCCATCCCCGGGTAGGTGGCGAGATGACAACTGTCCAGGATAGCTATAAAAAAATAGGCGATTCCCAGGAGAATAACAGGTTTATTATTTATAATATCTCTACCGGACCAGACAACAGCAAATATGAGTAAACCAATAATAATGCTTAAAGACTCTACAATGTAATGAAACAGGAAAAAATTGTTGAACTGTACGATAAAGAGGAGAGTAATGGCGGATAAAGAAGTAAGTACACGAAAAGCAAGAACCGCAGGATTTTTAAAAAAAAGAGATTCTTTCATAAACTAATTCCAGTTGTAATCTTTGTCATACACTTAAACATAAAGGAATTATACTTGCAGTTCAAGATTTCTCAATTTTTTCCTTATTGATTCTACAATTATATCAAGGTATAATCAACATCGGTGAATTAGAAAGAAAACAGGAGTTCAATCATGTCTGCACGGGATAAGAATTTATGAAGCTTCGCACCAAACTTACAGAGGGTTTTGCTGTAATACTTTTCTTAATGATTATTCTCGGGCTGACAGGCGTATATACTACAGTCTACATTGAGAAGCATTTGGCGAGCACAATAGAACAGGATGTAAAACCGGCAGCAATATTGGGTGTTATGGCCAGGCTTGCAGGCCTTGTCCGTGCGAATTCTCTCTTACACATGGTAAGTGATTCTGTGGAGGATATGAATCGATACGAGTCGGAAATGGCCGAATGGGAGGGGAAGATAAACACAGATTTTGATATTCTGGATAACATGCTTGCAGATAAGATAACTCTGGACAGACTTGCGGAGTTTCGTACTGCCTGGGAAACATATCTAAGAATCCGGAACGAACAGGTGCTGCCCATGAGCAGGTTAAATCGTAATGAAGAAGTGCTTGCCCTGATTAGAAAAAAGGGAGTTGTCGGCATAGCAGCTCACGAAGCAATGTATAAGCTTGAGGAAGTGCAAGACCTCATTGGAGCCTCAGCTGTCAAAAGACTGGAAGCGGCAGATCAGCTTTTATTGATATACCGGAATATCCTGCTGGGAATTACCTTTCTTACATTTGTACTCGGTATGGTTTTCACAATAAAACTGAGTTTACAGATTACAAGTGCTGTGAATAGTGTTTCAAAGGCGGCAAAGCTGGCAGCAGCCGGAGACCTTAATCAGAAAGTTGCGGTTAAAACGGGTGACGAGATCGAATCTATGGCAAATTCTTTCAATACAATGACCGAAAATATGAAGAAGATGGTTGAAGAACTGCAACTGGAAATTATTGCACATCAACAGACAGAGGATACACTTCGGCAAAGCAGACAGTGGCTGTCTACAACGCTGAGGAGTATTGGAGATGCAGTGATCTCCACGGATGCGGGGGGGGGTGTGACCCTTATGAATCCTGTTGCTGAGGAATTGACCGGCTGGGATGAGGCAGAGGCTGTGGGCAGGCCTATGGAAGACGTTTTCAACATTTTCAATGAGCAGACAGGAAAACGTGCTGAGAATCCGGTAGCTAAGGTGCTTAGGGAAGGCGTTGTTGTGGGTCTGGCCAATCATACGGAATTGATAGCCAGGGACGGAACAAAACGGCCTATTGTCGACAGCGGGGCGCCTATTCGAGGTGAGGAAGGAAACATCATCGGAACTGTCATGGTCTTCCATGACAATACTGAGCTTAAGCGGATGGAGGAGCAGTTAGTTCGTAAGGAGAATCTGGTGACACTGGGGCAACTGGCCGGCGGAGTGGGACACGAGCTGCGCAATCCCTTAGGTGTAATGAGCAATGCAGTCTACTACCTTAAGGCCATCCTTCCCGAGGCCGACGAGACCGTAAAAGAGTACCTGGAGATTATCTCTGCAGAGCTGCACAAATCCGAATCTATTGTCTCGGACATTCTGGATCTCTCCCGTACCAGGCCTGCAGAAAGGGAGGAGACAGATCTTTCTGAGCTGGCAGATACTATTATGAAGAAACAACTGTCCCGGAATGTGAAGGTAAATACCGAAATACCACGGGACTTGCCGCCGGTGTTCATTGATCCTGTGCAAATAGGTCAGGTGCTGGACAACCTGGTTACCAACGCGTGTCAGGCCATGCCGGACGGAGGTAAGCTGACCATTAATGCCAAGGTGGAGAATAAAAAGATATCTTTATCCATAAGCGACACAGGCTGTGGTATTTCAAATGAGAATATAAAAAAACTCTTTGAACCGCTCTTTACTACAAAAGCCCGTGGTATCGGACTTGGTCTGACACTCTCCAGAAATTTAGTGGAAATAAACGGCGGAAGTCTGGAGGTGGAAAGTAAAGAAGGGGTGGGCAGTACCTTTACTGTTATTCTGCCTGCAGAGAAGGTAGTGTCGTGAGTGATAATTTCCGTATTCTTATTGTGGACGATGATTACAGGATGGCCAAAACTCTTAGGGATATACTCATTATCAAGGGCTATGAAACAGATCTTGCACATTCCGGTTCCGAGGCACTGGAAAAGGTAGAAGAAACCTACTATACCTGCATTCTCAGCGATATCAAGATGCCGGAGGTTAACGGGGTGGAACTCTATCGTGCTATAAAAAAAATAGAGCCTGACCTGCCGGTTGTGCTGATGACTGCCTACTCCCATGATAAGCTGATCAAAAAAGGTCTGGAAGAGGGTGCCATAGCTGTCCTTTTCAAACCCCTGGACATCAATGCCGTGCTCAACTTTTTCTCAATACTGCGGAAAGGAATGTCTATTGTTATCGTGGATGATGATCCTCAGTTTTGTAAGACACTGGGAGATATACTAAGAACAAGAGACTTTGTTGTTAACGAGGTCTCCGACCCTTCCGGTATAGCGGACAGGATCAAACCGGATTCCCAGGTGGTGCTTCTGGATATGAAACTCAAGGGGGTTAGCGGTCTGGATGTTCTTAAGGAGATCAGGGCGCAATATCCTTATCTGCCGGTAGTTCTGGTAACAGGCTACAGGGAGGAGATGTCCGGAGCCGTAGAGGCTGCCCTTAAAATAAGTGCCTATACCTGCCTCTATAAGCCCTTCGAGATAGAGGAACTTCTGCAGCTCTTAAACAAAATTCGCCGTCAGGAGCTGGCTCGTATTCTGAGTCGGTCTGTCAGAAAAAGGGAATAAGATTGATCCATGGATGATTTAGACATTTTGATTGTAGATGATGACCTCGAATTCGGAAAGACCCTCTCTGATATACTGATAATTGAGGGTTATGCACCCACAGCTGTCGCCACTGGGAAGGAAGGCCTCTCCATAGTCAGGGGGAAGACAACTTATTTAGCCCTTATTGATATTAGTCTGAAAGACATTACAGGGATAGATGTATTAAGAGGGATTAAAAAGATCTCCCCGGATACAGAGTGTATCATGATTACCGGAGTGGCCTCGAAAGAGACGGCTATTGAGGCCGTTAATTCCGGTGCCTTCTACTACGTGCAGAAACCCTGCGATATAAAGCAGTTATTATTGATTATCCGGAGAGCCGTTGAGAAAAGAAAGATGGATATAATGTTCCGGAATAGTGAGGAAAGACATCGTTTGTTTTTTAAAAATACTCCTATTGGGATTATGTATTACAACATTGAAGGTATTATTACAGATGTTAATAATTTCCTGATATCCATTTTGGGTTCCACCAGAGAGAGGCTTATTGGTTTGGATATAAATGATAATCCGGATAAAAATTTTGCAGGAGAAATTAGTAAAACACTAAAAGGGGAAAAGGGACATTACGAAGGTTTGTACAGATTATTTACGGGTAAAAAAGAAGCTTATATAAAGGCAGACTGGATTCCGATAACAGATGGCAAAAGGTTTCTGGGGGGAGTTGGGATTATTGAGGATCTTACAGAGAGCAAACTGTTGGAGAACCAGTTCCGACAGGCACAGAAGATGGAAGCTGTCGGTCAGTTAACAGGGGGGATTGCCCACGATTCCAACAATCTTTTTAGTGTTATTCAAGGGTATACCGAACTGTCAATGATTGACACTGAAAAATCCAATCCTCTGTACTTTAATCTGAAGCAGATACGAAACTCTGTAATTAAAGCTGCCAATCTTGCCCGGCAGCTACTTGTTTTTAGCCGTAAACAACCGGGAGTGGATTTTTCCTTACTAAATCTAAACATTGTTATTGATGATTTTTTTACCATGGTACACCGAATTATTGGAGAAAATATTACTATTAAAACATATCTGGAGCCCGAAGTCCTGTCTATCAGGGGCAACATGGGAAATATTGAGCAGTTGATTGTAAATTTGGCAGTAAATGCCAGAGATGCCATGCCGGATGGCGGTCTATTGACTATTAAGACCGAAAATATAACTCTGGACAAAGAGTATTCCAGGCTTGTCCCCTATTCAAGGCCGGGTGAGTTTGTCCGTTTATCTATTGAAGACACGGGGACGGGTATGGATGCCGAAACTATGGAACATATATTTGAACCTTTTTTTACCACTAAGGAGGTTGGAAAGGGGACAGGTTTGGGTATGTCGGTTGTATACGGTATTGCAAGAGATCATGGAGGATGGATAAATGTTTACTCCGAATTGGGATCGGGTACATCCTTTAAAATCTATTTTCCGGTATCTTCGGGTATTTCTGAAGGCAAAATCAAAGAGGATTTTTCTGTGGAGGATCTTCAGGGAAAGGGTGAACGTATTCTATTGATTGAGGATGAAGATAAGGTTAGAGACATTGCTTCAACTGTCCTGGGTAATAATGGATATGTTATATTCAGGGCTCACAACGCAAAAAGGGCGATGGATATCTTTGCAGAAGAAAATGGAAGGTTCCATCTGATCTTTTGCGATGTTGTTCTTCCTGATGAAAATGGTATTCAGCTGACAGATCATCTTCTATCTCAGAATTCAGATATAAAGATATTGATGTGCAGCGGATACATAAATGACAAATCTCAGAGGGAAAGCCTTCAGAAAGAGAACATTCCTTTTTTGCAAAAACCTTATTCATTACCTGATCTGCTACAGGTGGTTAAAGATGTCTTAAAAGGAAGTAGTAACAATAATTTGAACTGAGGGAAACAGGGATGAGAAAAAGATACAATTTAATTAACCTCCTTCGGTTACGGGGGGGTATTGGAATTCCAGCCCCCTAAAGGGGGAGGAACATAATCTATGCATGTTTTTCTGGAAATCACTCAATTTTGAGAGAAGTACTGAGTTCTGATGTTAATATTTGAAAAGTCAAGGAATAAAAGAAACTTGTATATTTAATTATAAACTGCCGAAGATAAAGTATAAGACGGATGATCATGGGAGAACGGTATGCTACTAAAAAAGGGGAAAAAGAGTTTCAAGTTATCGATTAGCTTTGAAACAGTGTTCCTACCGCCTTTCAAAGATATTATGCTTCTTGGAAAAAAATGTCCTCATGGAAAGACCGGTGTCTCCAAGAGTTTGAGTTTATTGGCTCCAAATAGCTTCGATTTGATAGAGCTTCATGATGATAAAGTGGAAGCGATGCTCATAAACAGGCAGCTCCTCAACCGCATGTCGGAGAAGAGAATTATTCAAATACTAAAGGAGAATGTTTTTCCACATGTCCTGGATGATGAAATAATAAAGGTTGACTTTGACCTTAAGATTCTTATAAGCGATATTGAAGGAACTTTTGAGTAGTAACACAAAAATAGAAGATATTATCCAACGAGAATTCAAAGCCATTAAACCTTATGACGGTATAGTTTCAGTTAAAGAGCAACTTTTTAAGGATTCTTTCTGTGTCGTGCTGGATCGGGATAGCTTTCTGGGAATCCTGACACCGGCAGATATCGTTAAATCGCCATATTCGTTGGTAATCGATTGTCTGCACCACAAGCCTCATGTGGATTATGATCAGGAAATCGTATCTATCCTTGACTTTATGATTAAAAGCCATGTTTACGTAGCTCCGGTTTTCAGGAAGAATGAGTTTATTGGAGTAATTTGCCAGGAATATATTATAAATTATTTTCTTGAAAATCCCGTGGGTCTTGAACAGAAAATCACGAAACTGGGGCGGATCGGGAAAGTGAAACGGGAATTAAAAAAGGAAGCTAAACATTTTATTGATGTTCCGTTGCAAGAGATTAAAAAAAAGGAGAAAAAGGAGTCTGATGCCAGGATTGGCATCTTTTTGGCCAGTAGAGATAGAATTTATCGAACCACTCTTTGCAATATGCTTGAAAAGGAACCTGATATTGAAATTACAGGCGAATCTGCTGATGCTGAAATCTTGGTTGATCTGGTAAAAGACTGCGTCCCTGATATTATTCTTTTTGATTGTAAATTTACTGCTTCGAAATTTTCCGATTTTATTCAAAGTATCTCTTCAGTTTGCCCGACCGCAAGAATAATTGTTCTTGCCAGGTGTTCAAATAAGCGATGTATAAAGGGTATGATTAGAGCGGGTATATATAGTTGTTTATTGGAAGATTATCATTTTCGGGAACTGGTACATGCCATACATATGGTAGAAAAAAATGTTAAGTATTTCCCTGCCGGGGCAAGGGAAATAGTAGATACAATTTTTTCAGATGGTTTAGACTCAAGTGATTCTTCAATCTTAATACTGACAAATAGGGAAAGGGAAGTACTTAAGCTTTTATCCGAAGGCAATAGTACAAAAGAAATTGCCAATACTCTTTGTGTATGTACCAAGACGGTTGAAACCCACCGTTTAAAGATAATGAAAAAATTGAAAATACACACCGTAGCAGGGTTGACTAAATATGCAATCCGGGAAGGATTAATTGATCTTTAATATACAATCCGATTTATAGTTTTCTGTTACTAACAACCCACAATTTTCTTCGAGTAAGGATATTCGTAAAAATACAAGCCATTTCCTGATAGATAAAAATAGTCATCTGAATACAATTATAGTTACTATATTAAATGATCCTGAATATTATAATCAGCATAGGGTAAAGTGGAAGCAAATAGCGCTTATAGTG
>Ga0190304_1000822_pt1 | contig 14411 bp, 13 predicted proteins | sample 48700712_MG_FD_161670 | JGI IMG/M metagenome (GOLD analysis project Ga0190304, IMG submission 161670) | Hydrothermal vent sediment bacterial communities from Southern Trench, Guaymas Basin, Mexico - 4870-07-1--2_MG | ecosystem: Environmental > Aquatic > Marine > Hydrothermal vents > Sediment ... | reverse complement strand
ATACTTATACACAAAGGATGCATTGAAGATATCCCCTGCTCCTGTGGTATCTACTGATCTTACAGGTATTCCTGAAGATACTATCTTTTCCTTCCCTGTAATTACCATTGCGCCATTTTCACCCATCTTAATCACGAAGACCTTTCCTTCATCTATAAGTTTATACTTAAATTCATCCTCAATCAAAGAAAACTCCCTTAAATTTGAAAATATTACATTACTTCTCTTCATAATGTAATAGACTGTATCTATAAACCCTTCTATTTCCTCACCTATCCTTATCTGTGTGTCAAAAAATAACCTTAGTCTCTTCTTACTTATAAAATCCACAACTTCTCTTAACCTCTTCTGGGAGGTTTTACCTGTTAAAATTCCTCCTGAAATATACACAGCTGAAAAGTTTGAGAAATCTATCTCCTTCAATTTCTTAGTGTCAATCTCTTCGTATGCTACATCTTTGATACCAGCAAATGTTGTTCTCTCTCCCTCTTCATTCACTATTGCAACAATAAGTGCAGTTTTTTTGTTTACCCTATCAACAAAATCCTTCCTAACTTTAAAACTATCAAGGTGTCTCTCAATAATGTGTGAGAAAATGTCGTTCCCCAAGGGAGTAAAATAAAAAACCTCGCATCCAAGATTGGAAAGTGCGCAAGAAAAATTAACACCTGTGCCAGCAGGTGTGATCTTTATATCTTCTGGAACTATATTTTTGTCTCTTTCAAACTGGAAATTTCCTTTTATTGTGATATCCACACAGTTATCACCAATCACTAAAATTTGCATTCCCTCACCCTTTCAACAAAAAGTTCTACCTTTTTAATATCTTTTCTTCCATTGCCTCCCTGAATGTCAAGGGAAGTTTTTGCATCAACTCCAGATGGCTTTACCTTTTTTATGGCTTCACACACATTATCAGGTGAGAGACCGCCTCCAAGAATAACAGGTTTTTTTACACTCTCAACGATTTTTCTACTTACACTCCAGTCATGTGTTTTTCCTGTGGCACCGATAAAACCGGGCATCTGTTTACTCTCCCCGGGTGTATCAAGAATGAAAGAATCCACCAAATCTTCAAACATAATAGCTTTATCTATGGATTCCTCTCCTGAAACAGGTATAGCAAGAAGTATCTTACTCTTTACACTCTTTCTAAGTTTAATTAGATGATCTCTTTCCACCACATAGCATATGTGTAAGTAATCTGGTTCTGTAAATTCTATAACAGGAACTATCTCTTCTATCTTCTTCACATCAAGGATAAGACTTGTTTCTCTCCCCTGTTCTCTTATAAAACTTATAAGTTCCTTTGCTTTCTTGTAGGAGACAATTCCTTTCTCTACATTCCCAGTTTTTGAAGCTACAATTCCCAACCTATCCACTCCAAGTTCACACAATTTTTCTGCATCATATAGATTGTTTATCGCATAAATTTGAATTAACATAGCAATTCTATTTTAATGCGAAGCAATTACTTTTGTCAATTTTTACATCTTGACAATGATAATTAAGGAATTATAAAATAGAAATCAGTAAAACAAGCCAAGGAGGTGTTAAATGAAAAAATTTGGTGGGATTCTGGCAATCTTGGTGATTGTTCTTCTCCTGTTCACTTCTTTTGCCATTTCGTGTGCCCCCGAGGAAGAGAAACCAAGCGAGCAACCAACCCAAACTCAGGAGAAGAAAATCAAAGCTGGTTTTATCTATGTTGGTCCAGTAGGAGATTATGGGTGGACAACTGCTCATGATGTGGGAAGGAAGTATGTGGAGGAAAAATTCCCGTGGCTTGAGACGGTATATGTTGAGTCAGTCGCAGAGGGTGATGCTGCAAGAGTTATTGACAGATTGGTGAACGAAGAGAAATGTGATATCATATTTACCACAAGTTTTGGGTATATGGATGAAACTATTAAAGCTGCAGAGAAGTATCCAGATGTGATATTTGAGCACTGTTCCGGATATAAGAGAGCGAAGAATGCGGGCACTTACTTTGCTGAACTTTATCAGATGTACTATCTTAATGGTTTAATGGCAGGGGCATTGACAAAGACAAATAAAGCAGGATATGTTGCGGCATATCCAACACCTGAAGTTGTAAGACATATAAATGCCTATGCTCTTGGTGTAAAAGAGGTGAATCCAGATGCAAAGGTTTATGTAAGATGGCTGTTCTCATGGTATGATCCAGCAAAGGCAAGGGAAGCTGCTGAGTCATTGATAGCTGAGGGCGTAGATTGTCTTGCCTTTACAGAGGATTCAACAGCTGTTGTTGAAGTTGGAGAGGAACATACAAAGAAGGGACAGCAGATATACACATTCTCTCACTACAGTCCAATGCAGAAGTTTGGACCAGATACAGTGGTTTCCGGTCAGTTAGTGGATTGGGGAATAATGTATGAGGAGATTTTAAGGAGAGTGTACACAAACACATGGGATAACAGAGATTACTGGTGGCTTGCAAAAGAGGGGGCATGTGACCTTGGAGGTGAATTTGGTACTCCAATAAATCCGAAGTTTGTAGATGAGCTCAAGTCAAAAAAGGTAAAGGATCCAATATTTGGGGAAATAAGTGTGTATGATCTCATTATGAAGAGGTTGGAACAGATGAAGGAACCAACAATTCTATTTGATCCATTCACCGGCCCAATTTATGACCAAAAAGGCACAATGAGACTAAAACCAGAAGAGAGGGCAAGCCACGATCTCTTATGGAGTATAGATTGGTTTGTTGATAATGTAGTGGGAGAGATTCCAAAGTAGTCAAATGGATTTTGTGTAAAGAGGGGGTCTACCCCTCTTTACTTTTACTATTTTATAAAAGGGGTGAGACTTGAAGAGAAGAAAGGATCTTACACTTCATTCTCAGGGGGGTAAAAAAATAGAGTTACTGGAGATGAAAGGTATATATAAAAAATTTCCTGGTGTTATAGCCAATGATAATGTAAATCTTGAGGTAAAGGGTGGGGAGATACATGCGCTTCTTGGAGAGAATGGTGCAGGTAAGACAACTTTGATGAACATCCTCTATGGGATTTATCAGCCTGATGGAGGAGAGATTTATATAAATGGAAAGAAGGTAAATATAAGATCTCCAAGAGATGCAATAGAACTTGGTATTGGCATGGTTCATCAACACTTTATGCTAATCCCTACTCACACGGTAGCAGAAAATATATGCCTTGGATTTAAGGAAGCTCCCTTTTTCTATCCCACAAGAGTTATTGAGGAAAGAATACATGACTTTACAGATAGATATGGGCTTAAAATAAATCCAAAGGCAAAAATATGGCAACTTTCTGCTGGAGAGCAACAGAGGGTTGAAATAATAAAGACTCTCCTTAGAGGTGCAAGCCTACTTATTCTTGATGAGCCCACTTCTGTTCTCACTCCTCAGGAAACAAAGGAACTTTTCACGATACTTAAGAAATTAGTGGAGGAAGGACATTCTGTAATCTTCATTACCCATAAACTTGAGGAGGTTATGGAGATAAGTGATAGAGTTACAGTTTTAAGAAAGGGAAAGGTTGTTGCTACGGTAAGGACAAAAGATACAAACAAAAAGGAACTTGCAAGAATGATGGTTGGAAGAGAGGTAATTTTCAAGTTAGAGAGGGAGAAGATAGAAAGAGGAGAGGAGGTTCTTAAAGTTAAAGACCTCTTTGTGGAAAATGACAGAGGGCTTATGGCAATTAAAGGAGTTTCTTTTAGCGTTCATAAGAATGAAATCTTTGGAATTGCTGGAGTTGCCGGAAATGGTCAGAGAGAATTAGTGGAAGCAATAACTGGTTTAAGAAAAGTAAAGAGAGGAAAAGTTGAGATCCTAAATGTTGATGTTACAAACTCTTCTCCAAAAAGAATTGGAGATATTGGAGTTGCACATATTCCAGAGGAGAGGATAAGATTTGGAATAGTTCCAAATTTGTCTGTGTATGAAAATGCAGTTCTACGGGATTATTACCATGAACCATTTTCAAAAGGTCTGTTCCTTAACCATCACTACATAAAGGAACACAGTAAGAAACTTGTAAAAGAGTTCTCCATAGATACTCCTTCCATAGATACCCCTGTGAAACTCTTATCAGGTGGAAACATACAGAAGTTAATTCTTGCAAGGGAAATCTCTACAAAGTCAAATCTGATAATTGCTGCTCATCCCACCTATGGGCTTGATGTTGCAGCGACAGAGTATATAAGAAAACTACTTTTAAAAAAGAGAGAAGAGGGTGCAGCTATTCTCCTTGTCTCAGAGGATTTAGAGGAGATATTTGAACTAAGTGATAGAATTGCAGTAATATTTGAGGGAAAGTTTATGGGCATTGTTCCAAGAGAAAAGGCAAATCTTCAGGACATAGGTTTAATGATGGCAGGTTCAAAGAGGTTGGAGGAAAGAAATGAAGATTAAAGTTGAAAGGAGAGGAGAGATATCCCCAAAAAAAAGATTTGCATACCTTATCTTTTCACTGATAATTGGTTTTCTCATTGGTGGTCTTATATTCCTGTTTAAGGGCATAAATCCTTTCTATGCTTTGCAAAAAATATTTGTAGGTTCCTTTGGGAGCATTTATGGGTGGAAAGAGACAATAACAAAGGCAATTCCTCTTATGCTATGTGGGATAGGTCTTAGCCTTGCCTTTAAAGGAAAATTCTGGAATATTGGGGCAGATGGTCAGCTTCTGTTTGGTGCGGTTCTTGCAACATGGATAGCGCTCTCACTTGGGAAGACATACCCTGCCTTCGTGGTTTTACCCCTCATGTTTGTTGGTGGGTTTATATCAGGAGCTTTCTGGGGAATTATTCCTGCCATTATGAAGATTAAACTTGGTATTAACGAGGTTATCACAACTCTCATGCTTAACTACATAGCTGAGCAATTTGTACAGTATCTCGTTTATGGTCCCTGGAAGGGTAAAACCCAATATGGATTTCCATACACAGACAACTTTTCATCCTCAGCAACACTCCCTGTTATAAAAGGCACAAGAATTCATTATCCGACGCTTATTATAGGTATTATTTTAGCTGTACTTATTTATATATTTATTATGAAGACAAAAATAGGATATGAGATTAGAGTTATAGGTGAAAATCCTGAGGCAGCAAAGTATGCCGGGATAAATTTTTTAAAAACAACTATAATAATGATGGCTATAAGTGGTGGAATTGCTGGAATTGCTGGAGTTGGAGAGGTAGCAGGGATTCATCATCATCTAACGGTGCCACAACAAATATCCTCAGGTTATGGATATACAGCAATAATTGTGGCATGGCTTGCGAGGTTAAATCCATTAGTTGTTATTCTTTCATCTATATTCTTTGGTGGTATCCTTGTAGGTGGAGATACCATTCAAACATCCATGGGTCTTCCCTTTGCTACAATCAATATATTTAATGGGTTAATCCTAATTTCTGTTATCTCCATTAATTTCTTCCTTGAATATAAAATTTCAATTAAGAGGTGAGAAATGGGAGGACATGAGTTTTTAATTATATCTGTTCTAAAAAGAGCCCTTGTTGCGGGAACTCCACTTCTTCTTGGAACTCTTGGAGAAATATATGCAGAGAGATCTGGAGTTATGAACCTTGGTGTTGAAGGTATGATGGCTATAGGTGCAGTTTCAGGTTTTGGGGTGGCACTTGCCACTGGAAATCCATGGCTTGGACTGATTGCTGCTGCGGCATTCGGTGCCATTCTTTCCCTGGTTCATGCCTTTGTAAGTATCACATTGAAGTCAAATCAAATTGTATCTGGACTTGCTATTACAATGCTTGGTCTTGGTATAAGCGGATTATGGGGTAAGGCATATATAGGCATTCCATTAACTACAAAATTTGAGACTGTAAAGATACCGATACTCTCAAAGATTCCCTATATAGGGGAAATTCTTTTTAATCAGGATCCATTGTTTTACATATCTGTTATAACTGCAATTGTTATGTGGTTTATTCTCTTTAAAACAGAGGTAGGAATAAACATAAGGTCTGTTGGAGAGAATCCACTTGCCGCAGACGCCATGGGGGTAAATGTCTATAGGACAAGGTATATATGTGTTATTATTGGGGGAGCACTTGCAGGTATTGCGGGAGCACACCTATCTCTTGCATATATACCTTCTTGGATAGAAGGTATGACAGGAGGTAGAGGTTGGATAGTGATAGCTCTCACAATATTTGCACTCTGGAATCCTTTGAGAGCCATGCTTGGAGCTTATCTATTTGGTGGAATTTATGTATTGCAGTATCTACTTCAGCCTCTTGGAATTCCTCCAAATATCCTCCTTATGTTCCCCTATCTTGCAACGCTTCTTGTCCTTCTTGTAAGTGCGCAGGAGACATTTAAAAAGAGGATAGGAGCTCCCAAATCACTGGGAGAACCATACGAAAAAGAAAAAAAGTAATAATTAAATACTTCTCATGAAAATATTTCTCACCTCGTCCTTTAAAATGCTATAATATAATTGTGAGAGAGAAAACTATAGGTATTGCAAGAGGTTTATATTATTATATGTATTATCCTATGTGGAAGAAGTTCTTTTTGGAACTTGGAACAAAAGTTATTGTTTCACCACCAACAAATAAAAGAATAATGGATCTTGGAGTCGCTTATTCAGTTGATGATATTTGCATTTCAGTAAAGGTTTATCATGGACATGTAAAGTATCTTCTGGATAGAAATGTTGATTTTATCTTTGTACCAAGAATCGTAAGTGAAGAAAAGCACAAGGAGAATTGTCCTAAACTTCTTTCACTTCCAGATTTAATAAGGGATACATTCAGTATAGAGGAATCACGAATTCTTTCTCCAGAACTCTACTTTAATTGGAATAGGGCTAAAACCGAGGAAGAGTTGTTTAAGATTGGTGTGTTATTATCGAACAAGACCAGGAAGGAAATAAAATCTATTATAAGGAAATCCCTCGCTTTTCAAAAAACATATGAATATTATTTAAATAGGGGATATAATACACTCGAGCTCTATCCAAGATTAACAAATCTTAAAAAGCTAAAGCCAAAGAAAATGAAAAGTGGAATCTTGATTGGCATAGTAGGCTTTCCCTATGATATATATGATGGATACTTAAATGCCTCAATCTTGGATAAACTCAAAAAGATGGGTATTAATTATGTTGTCTCCAATATGCTTAACTATAAATTGATAAATAGAAGCTATAAATTTTTAAATAAAGACCTATTCTGGCATCAGAGTAATGTTGCTTTAAAAGCAGGATTGTACTTCTTGAGTAGTAAAGATATTGATGGGGTAATCACCATCTCTTCGTTTGGTTGTGGACTGAGTGCAATTTACACAAAATTACTTGATATTTTTAACAAGGAAAGAAATAAAAAACCTCTGATTCATCTTGTTATAGATGAACAAACAGGAGAAGCAGGTATATTAACAAGACTCGAAGCCTTTCTTGATCTATTGAAGATAAGAAAGGGAAGAGAAATTTATGTCTAAAAGGTTGATCATATTTCCAAGAATGGGAAATTCGTGGATCTCTTTTAAAACCTATATTAAAAATATAGGTGATATTCCCATAATTCCAAGACCATTAAATAAGAGAGTACTGGAGCTTGGAGTTAAATATAGCCCAGAGGGAATATGCTTTCCATTCAAAGTTTTATTAGGACAGTATCTTGATCTTTTTGAAAGATTGAATCTTGGGAAAGAGCGGAAAGTATATATAATATCTCTTGGTGGATATGGACCATGTAGATTTGGATACTATAATGCGCTTCACGAAAAAATACTAAAAGATTTGGGTTACAAAAATTTTGAAATAATAACAGTTGAAGGTATAGACCATCCATTTTACAGAGGTTTTCCAAAGTTTATAAAGATGATAGGAAAACTGTTTGGCTTCCATCCTCCATGGAAGGTAATAAAAGGCTTTATAAACGCTGGATACAAACTTTACTTTATTGATAAACTTGAAAAGTTAGCATACAAAATAATGCCAAGAGAGATTAATAGAGGTGAAACTCTTAATACACTTAACAAGGCGTTAACAATTTTAGATAAAGCACCATATAATAATTTGAGAAAGATAAAGGAAGCCTATGAAGAAGGAGTGGAAATGTTAAAGAGGATAACTATAGATAAAAAGAAAGAAGTTATAAAGGTTGGATTAGTAGGAGAGGCCTATATGCTGATGGATTATGACAATAATAGAGAGATAGAAAAGAAACTTGCCTATTTGGGAGTCGAGGTAGATAGGTCTTTAAGGACAAGTACATGGGCTTCTGATAGAATAATATTTGTCAAAAAACATAAAGAACATATGATGAAAATTATAAAACCTTACCTCAACTGCTTCATAGGGGGAGATGGGCAAGAGAGCGTTATGAATACAATCCTGTATAAAGAGAAGGGATACGATGGAGTAGTTCATGTCTTACCATTTGGATGCCTACCAGAAATTGTAGCGAAAGAGATACTTGCTAAGGTTAGCAGAGACATTGATATGCCAGTTTTGAGTATTTCATTGGATGAGCAAACAGGGGAGGCAGGGCTGATTACAAGGCTTGAGGCATTTGTCGATCTTTTAAGAGAGAGGAAATATAAACAAAAGGAGGTGCTTGTATGAAAAAGCTGAGTATAGGTATAGATGTTGGCTCTGTTTCTACTGATATTGCAGTTCTTGACATTGATGAGAATTTAATTACTTCAAGGTATTTAAGAACGCAAGGGAATCCTATTCTTGCGATAAAAAAGGGACTTTCAAGTATAGAAAAGGAACTCAAGGAAAGATTTAAGGAGTTTGAGATTTTTTCGGTAGGGACTACAGGGAGTGCAAGATATCTTGCAGGTGTTGTTGTTGGAGCAGATGTAATAAAAAATGAAATTTCAGCGCATGCAATTGCAACTATAAAAGAGATCCCAGATGTTGGAACAATTTTTGAGATTGGAGGACAAGATTCAAAGATAATAATAGTAAGAGATGGTATTGTTGTTGATTTTGCTATGAATACAGTATGTGCAGCTGGGACAGGATCTTTCCTTGATCACCAGGCAGAGAGGCTCGGAGTGGATATTAAAGAGTTCGGAAGACTCGCACTCCTTTCAAAAAACCCAGTAAGAATTGCAGGAAGATGCACTGTTTTTGCTGAATCTGATATGATTCACAAAGCTCAGATGGGGGCGAAGAGAGAAGATATAATAAGAGGTCTATGTGAAAGTTTAGTAAGAAATTATTTAAACAACGTTGCAAGAGGAAAGGAACTTCATCCGAAATTTGTATTTCAGGGTGGTGTATCGGAAAATATAGGTATTGTAAAAGCATTTGAGGATGCACTTCATGATAAGATTATAGTTCCAAAACATAACAAGATAATGGGAGCAATTGGAGCAGCAATGTTTTCAAAAGAGTTTGTCATGCATAAGGGGACAAAAACAAAATTTAAGGGATTTGATATTTCAAAGAAAACTTATGATACAAAGGTTTTTTACTGTGACAAATGTCCAAACAACTGCGAGGTATATGAAATCATTGAAGAAAACAAAGTTATTGCCATTTGGGGAGATATATGTGGCAGATATAGTGGTAAGTTAGTTCTCTCAGGTGGAAAGTTAGATAGAGATAAAATTGAACCTTCGCCAAAAAAACTATTACTCAAAAAATAACAATCTTCTAAATTCCTTATTCTTGAGTAATAGTAAAGAAGACATGTATGCAAGGATTCCTTTAACTAAATCCACAGGAATAAATGGTAGTGAGCCTATGTAAAAAGCTTTTAGTAGAGGAATAGAAAGATTAAAAGAGAGGTATATTACACCAAAGGTGTGAATTGCAAAAATTGCAAAAAATATAGATGGAATAAGTAATTTTTCGTTTCTCTTGAACATGTATCCTATAAGAAGTGGGGCAATTAGAAATCCGAGTAAATAGCCACCTGTTGGGCCAAGGAGGGCAGATAAGCCAGCCTGCCCTCCTGCAAATACAGGAAAACCAATAATCCCTAAAATTTCATACATTAGAACAGAGAGAAAACCAAAGTATGGTCCTAATATAACTCCTGATAGGAGAACGAAAAACAATTGAAGGGTTAGTGGAACTGGAGTAAATGGTAGGGGGATGGAGATATAAGAACCAATCACTATAAGGATAGAGAAAAGCGAGGAGAAAACAAGATTCCTTAACTTCATGTATTAATGTCCAAGAAGGGTTATCATAATTCCAGCAACCACTGCAGATCCAATAAGTCCAGCAACATTAGGGCCCATAGCATGCATTAAAAGAAAATTATGCGGGTTCTCCTCCTGTCCAATTTTTTGAGATACTCTTGCAGCCATAGGAACTGCTGCGACACCTGCAGAACCAATTAAAGGATTTATTTTACCACCAGTAAATCGGTAGAACAATTTGCCCATGAGCACACCAGCTGCTGTAGCTGATGCAAACGCTATAAGACCAAGAGCTATTATTTCCAAAGTTCTTATAGTTAAGAATGTTTCTCCTTTCATTGTTGAACCAATTGTTGTTGCAAGAAATATCGTAACAATGTTTATCAATTCATTTGCAGCTGTTTTCCTTAATCTTTCCACAACTCCACTTTCTCGAAAGAGATTTCCAAGCATTAGCATCCCAAATAGTGGAGCTATTACAGGGAAGATCAAACTTACAACTATAGCAACCACTATAGGAAAGAGTATCTTTTCTGTCTTCGAGACAGGTCTCAACTGTTCCATAACAACGGCTCTTTCCTCTTTAGTTGTAAGGAGTTTCATGATAGGAGGTTGAATGATGGGAACAAGTGACATGTAGGTATACGCAGCAACTGCTATGGGACCAAGAAGGTGGGGTGCTAATTCAACACCTGTATATATCGTAGCTGGGCCATCCGCTCCACCTATTATTCCAATTGCAGCAGCTTCTTTCATTGAGAATCCAAGAGCAAGAGCTATAAGTAAAGCAACAAAAATCCCTATTTGTACTGCACCTCCAAGAAGAACCATCCATGGATTGGCAATAAGCGGTCCAAAATCTGTCATTGCTCCTACACCCAAAAATATGAGAATAGGAAATATCTCGGTTTCTATTCCAACTTTGTATAGGTAATAGAACAAACCACCGGCATGCATTCCATGAGGTGGTGCGGTAAAACCTGCAAGTGGAATATTTGTTAGAATACAACCAAAACCTATTGGAATAAGAAGAATTGGTTCAAACTTTTTGGCAATTCCAAGATAGATAAGTACACCTCCAACACCCATCATTATTAACTGTTTTACTGTAATTGCAGAAAGACCGCTCATAGAGAACAAACTAATTAAGGATTCCATTTTATCCTCCAACTTCTATTTCGACCATAGGATCTCCAGTCTCAACATTTTGACCAGTAGAAACATGAACAGCTTTAACCACTCCATCTTCTGCTGCAAATATCTCATTTTCCATCTTCATAGCTTCAATAACAAGCAGAACATCACCTTTCTTTACTGTCTTTCCAGGAGATACATTAACTTTTAGTACCTTTCCAGGGAGGGGTGCGGATACTACTTTAACCCCTTTAGCTACCTTCACCTGTTTTGTCTCTTTCTTTACAGGCTGGGTTGGTTGAGGAGTGGAAACTGGAATAGTTGGAACCTCCCTTTTAACCTCCTTTACCTCTTTAACATGGGGAGTCTTTGACTCACCTATTTCTTCAACAATAACTTCAAAAGTCTCACCATTAACAGTTACTCTAAACTTTTTAGCCATTCTTCCACCTCTTTGTTTTAATTTTTGAGTATACTTTTCTTCCAACTATCTCTTTTACTCTCCAGAAATTGGGAACTCCACCAATAGGTCTTATTAATCTTATCTTTGCCTCTTCATAAGCTGAAAGTGCTGCAGCAATTGCAGCTATTTTTCTTAATTTGCCTCTCTTATCCTCTTTCTCTTTTTTTGGAGTCAAAACAGGAACTGCTTCCTTGGCTTTTTCTTTCTTCTCTGGATGATAGAAGATCAATTTAAACATCTCCAGTATAAAGCCAAGGAATATAAGAACCGCAAATACTATTACTACTGCTAAAATGGTAAACTTAAGACCTTCCTGTATAGAACCCATTTTTTCCTCCTAAAGAGGTATGTTTCCGTGTTTCTTCTCTGGTAAGCTTTCGCTTTTACTTCTCAAGAGCTCAAGTGCCTCTGCTATTTTCTTTCTTGTGAACTTTGGATCTATGACATCATCAATGTATCCTCTTTCAGCTGCCCTGTAAGGATTAGAAAACATCTCTCTAAATTCTTCAATCTTTTTCTTTCTCATCTCTTCTGGATTCTCTGCTGCCTTTATCTCTTTTCTGAAGATTATTTGAGCTGCCCCTTCTGCACCCATTACTGCTATCTCTGCTGTGGGATATGCATAAACAACATCAGCGCCAAGGTGACGGGAACACATGGCAATATATGCTCCTCCATAGGCTTTCCTTAAGATAACTGTAACCTTTGGAACTGTGGCTTCTGAGAATGCGTAGAGAAGTTTTGCTCCGTGCCGTATAATTCCGCCATGTTCCTGATTTACTCCGGGAAGAAAACCAGGAGTATCTGTGAATGTAACGAGGGGAATATTAAATGCATCACAGAATCTCACAAATCTTGCTGCCTTATCAGATGAGTTTATATCAAGGACTCCTGCAAGATACTTTGCCTGATTTGCCACAATTCCAACACTTCTTCCACCTATTCTTGCAAATCCAACAACAATGTTTGGAGCATATAAAGCGTGAACTTCAAGAAATTCTCCATTGTCAACCACTCTTCTTATAATATCTTTGACATCGTAGGATTTGGATGGATCTGTTGGAACTATGTCTCTTAATTCGTCATCTGCTCTATCAATAGGATCACCTGTTTCGACTATGGCTGGTTCCTGAAGGTAGTTATCTGGAATGTAAGATAGAAGCTTCTTTGTAATTTCAATGGCATCTTCATCATTTTTTGCAAGAAAATGAGCATTACCGCTCTTTTGGTTATGGACAAGTCCTCCGCCAAGTTCCTCCTGACTTATCTCTTCTCCTGTTACTGCTTTAACAACATTGGGACCTGTAATAAACATTGTTGCCTTCTCTGTCATTATTATGAAATCTGTAATTGCCGGGGAATAGACTGCTCCTCCAGCTGTAGGTCCCATGTTGATGGAGATCTGTGGGATAACTCCAGAAGCTTTTGTGTTTCTAATGAATATTTCTCCGTATCCAAAGAGTGAGTCAACACCTTCTTGAATTCTTGCACCACCAGAGTCATTCATACCAATAAATGGAATACCGAGTTTCATGGCTAGATCCTGCATCTTAGCTATTTTCAATGCGTGCATTTCGCCAAGAGAACCTCCCAGTGTTGTAAAATCCTGAGCGTAGAGAGCTATTCTTCTTCCATTGACAGTGGCTACACCTGTTATAACTCCATCTCTTGGAATAAACTTCTTATCAAGACCAAAGTAGGTGCTTCTTGTTTTTACAAACTCTCCAAACTCGGTAAAGGAGCCGGGATCAACGAGGAGTTCAATCCTTTCCCAAGCAGTTAGTTTTCCTTTCTTGTGTTGTTTCTCAACCTTTTCAGGACCTCCACCCTCCTCTATTTTCTTTCGCTTCTCCTCCAGTTCTTTCAAAAGATCTTTACTTTCCATAAAATACCTCCTATAAATTTAAAAATGGCCTCTCGATCTCTTTCTCTCCCTTCTATTTTTTTCGGTGTTTTTTCTCTCAATCCCACAAAATTATATCAGAGTTTTCTTTCAAATGGGATACTTTTTTCCAAATCTAAAGCTATCCTATATATTTTACTTTCTTCAAGATAATTTGAAACAATTTGCATTCCCACAGGTAATCCATTGTAAACTCCAGTGGGAATATTTATACCGGGAATTCCTGATAGATTAACAGGAACTGTCATAACATCGGCAAGATACATCTTTAATGGATCCTCTATCCTTTCACCAATCTTAAAGGGAAGGGTTGGAGATGTTGGGAAGAACAGTACATCCACCTTTTTAAATGCTTCTTCAAAGTCATTGGTTATTAATCTTCTCACCTTTGAAGCCTTTAGATACCATTGTTCATAGTATCCTGAGGAGAGGACAAATGTTCCAAGAAGAATTCTTCTTTTAACCTCTTTACCAAATCCTCTCTTTCTCGTTTCCGTATACATTGTTTTGAGATTTTCACTCTCAACTCTTAATCCATACCTTACACCATCATACCTTGCAAGATTACTTGATGCTTCTGCAAAGGCAACAAGATAGTACACAGGCAGTGAGTTGTGTATGTTTGGTAGAGAAACTTCAACTATCTTATGCCCCATACCCTCAAGGGCTTTTAGGGATTCCTCCATGTTCTTTACAATGATATCTTCTATACCAAATTTGTTTATTTCCTTTATAATGCCTATTTTTAGTTTTCCATTAAAAGGCTCAATACTTTTGTAATTTAT
>Ga0190304_1000820_pt1 | contig 14421 bp, 7 predicted proteins | sample 48700712_MG_FD_161670 | JGI IMG/M metagenome (GOLD analysis project Ga0190304, IMG submission 161670) | Hydrothermal vent sediment bacterial communities from Southern Trench, Guaymas Basin, Mexico - 4870-07-1--2_MG | ecosystem: Environmental > Aquatic > Marine > Hydrothermal vents > Sediment ... | reverse complement strand
CATCCGTGCCCTGCCGCAGGAGCGGTTTGCCTTTTGCAGGGTTTCGATCGCGGGCCAAATTGCACTGCCTCTTTCGGTCTGCAATAAGTGAGCTTTGAAACCCGGAAAAAGGCAACCGCTTCAAGGCAGGATATAAAGGATATAACGGTTTCACCGGATATTTAGGTTTGCCTTTTGCAGGGTTTCGATCGCGGGCCAAATTGCACTGCCTCTTTCGGTCTGCAATAAGTGAGCTTTGAAACCCGGAAAAAGGCAACCGCTTCAAGGCAGGATATAGCGGGTTCATAAGAATATTTACAAATTTGAAATTGGAAATTTGGCCTTCATGCTCTTACACTGTTTAAGATGATCATATTATCCGATAGTCCACGGTGTTCTGAATCTCTTTGTTTCACTCACCCAAATTTCTACTTTCCAATTTCAAATTTCCAGATAGCAAAGACTATTCCCAGCGCCTCCACAACATAGTATCTTATAATAGTGAGCTTTTAATCAGCAGGAGAATATATGGCATGCCATCCAGGGCTTTAGAGGTCAATATTGCTTACAGCCGCGTTGATGTTACCGTTGACCAGAGATATAAAATCCTGCAGGAGGTCATGGGAGAGTACCGTGGCGTCAAAGAGAGATTACAGTCCTTCCTTGAAGAGATATGCCATCCCTACAAAAACTGGGAATTTATTGTAAGGGCGGCACGGACCTATGCACTTAATTACTTCCATGTGCTCCGAACCCACCCCAAAGGGCCTGAAGCAGCCAGGCTGTATATAGACATCTTTTTTCAGGCCATTGATTCCTCCAGGGAAGAAAAAATAAGGATCAATGCATCTGATAATCTCCTCTTTTTTATTCAAAAGATCATCAAAGATGCCGGAACCGAGCTTTTCGGATTCCTGCCCGTCCTGGATTATGCATTTGACAGGATCGGGAACTATCAGGAAGAGACGTTCGTTCTATTTGCCAAGAGTTTTTATCAACTGAACAAGTTGGGAAAGAGCTATTCTGAAGCAATCCCTTCAGGATACAGATTTACTGCCATAAATCACCTTTTAATCAAGTACTTTCGATATACATATAATTATTGGCTTGGGCAGGCCGATCCGCTTGCCTGGTTTGAAAAAGAATCCGGAAAGGCAGGACTGGATGAGATTTTTAAACCTGTCTCCCACAGACAGCTAAAGACCCATCAAGAGAGACTGGAGAGTATTGTTCACGCTTCGGATGACAATCCAAAGATCATCCTGGATCGACTTGTCGAGCTTCCGGGATACGGTCAGATCGTTACCATTTATAATGATATTCCTCAAGAGCTCCTTAATGCCGGAGGTGATAAGGCACAGGGAAACCAGTGGAAATTGCTGTTTCTCCTTTGCATCATGGATACCGCAGGTCTTTCACCTATTCATGAAGAGACCTTAAGTGACATCAACCGGACTCTTGAGTGGCTTATTCGTCATGAAGATCCCTTGGTCATTCAGAAATCCCTTGGAAAGACCTTTACAATTTTAAGGAGGAGTATAGGAAAGTTTCCGGGGACGGCGCTTAACTGTGTCCTGAACGTGGGCCGGGGGGTTTATAGGACTGATGAAAGCGACCTTGTGGATTTTTTTATCGATTCGGCTGTCTCGCTCGGATTCCAGACACCAGAAATAAGAGGGGTGGGTGAAGACTGGCGGATCAGGGCAAATCCCGCCCATATTCAGAATATACGCACGTGGATCCAACTTATAGAGCTGAACCCCAAGTGGTCGAAAAAGCTGCTGTCCTCTCTGATCATACATCTTTCACTCAGCGGTGTTTTAATCAAGGATACAGACCTTTTCTCCCGTGATATAACTCAGTTGTTAAACAGCGACATCGGCCCGGTTTATAACCTTGTCAAGCAGTTGACCCGTCTCTTCCCTATATATTTCAATGACATCGGAGCAGAGGGGAGGCTCAGGGACATCTCCACCGAGATCGATGAAATATGCCTGCGCAAGGACCCACTTATCCACTTCTTGAGAAAGCAGAGTCATGTTGAGAGCAGCAATCAGATCGTTGACCTTATGGAAGCGGTTCTAAATTTCTGGAAGACCAGGAACAAGGAGGGAATAAGGCCTTTTGTGCCTCCGGATATCTATCAGCAGATTGAGACGGAAGGGCCCAATATCGATGGCGTCCACCGGGCTATCACCCATCTCTTTGATGCCGGGGAATTTAAAGATATGGCTGATCTTCTGAATATTGAGAATGATCGTCTAAGGGCATTGCTGGGTGAAATTTCAGGTATATCAAGACTCGATTGTAAAAGGATTGAACTGGGGGTTGCTTTTTACAAACTCCTTTATCAGAAATATTATCTGGATCTTACTGAAATAAAAGACTATCTGGCGCAACTCCGGTCCAGCGGATTGCCTGATCTGGAAAAACTGAAAAAGGCCTTTGGCAAGAAAGATGTCAGGCTGAAACTGGAAATGCTGCTGGGTTACCTTGAGAAGCTGAAGAAAGTTATCCTATCGCAAGAGAACTATGAAGTCAGGGAAAACATATACAGAAAGAGGCATTTCGCTGCTGGTATCCCATCCATGTATGGCAGCTACCACGAGTTGAAATTTGATGCACTGGGGCTGACTTTCCGGCTGGAGTCTCTGGTAAACGTCCTTTTTGAAGAGATCGTTGAGACCATTGATCTCAAGCTGATCACAAGGGCCGCCTTTTCCCAGATTTTTGATTACTTACGCCTCTTTAATTCGGCCCTCAAATTGGATGGCATCTCGTCTCTGGAGATAGAGCGACAATTGGATCTGCTGGCCCATTCCCTCAAAATCAGGGGATTTTCCTTGACCCAGTACCTGGACATCTTCCGTGGTTTCTCCCAGGCTGTGAGAAACATCACCAATGACTACTTCAACAATATTCATCAGGAAAATCTTTCCAGGATCCTGGAACAGATGCCGGCCGGGAGGCTATTGCCCAAATATCGCTTACCTGAAGGGTCTGACGACCGGAAAAAACTGCCCCACCGTATCACGGAAATCTTCCTGCGCGACAGGATTGCTACTTCTTTAGGTCTTCAGCAGCTTGATCTCTTTTTGAGCCGTATCCTGAATACCCTTTATCATCAGTCGGATGAGCTCCCGAAAGAGGACCTGCGCCTGTTGCTCAGTTATGACCCCCAGAAGGTAATAACGCCAATCTATCCCACAAAGAAAAATGTATCAGATGTCATCCACCTCGGAAACAAGGGATTCAATCTGGTCAAGCTGAACAGTTACGGTCTCCCGGTTCCGCCTGGTTTCATTGTTACTACCGAAGTTTTCAGATGCCGTGAGATCGTTGATCACTACACGCGTGCAAAGAAAAACTTCGAGGAACAGGTGGCCCTTGAGATAGCTGCTCTTGAGAAATTGACCGGAAAGACCTTTGGAGACCCTCAAAATCCCCTGCTTCTGGCAGTAAGGAGCGGCTCCGCCATTCCCCAGCCCGGGATGATGTCCACATTCCTTGATGTAGGAATCAATGAAGATATCGTTCAGGGAATGGCCAGGCAGACTGGCAATGAGTGGTTCTGCTGGGATACATACCGGCGATTTCTGCAGTCTTACGGTATGTCTTTCGGCCTGGAAAGAGATGAGTTCGATGATATCATCGTTGATTTTAAGAAGCGTTTGGGCAAACCTTACAAAAGGTATTTTTCCGGGTTACAAATGAAGGATATTGCCCTGACTTACAAATCGTTAATTCTGGACAACGGTATAGAGATCGAAGACTCTCCTTTTGATCAGCTTCTTGTGGCTATAAGGAAGGTCTTTGATTCCTGGTACGCACCAAAGGCCGAGGCCTACCGTAAGATATTGGGTATCTCCGATGACTGGGGAACGGCTGTAATGGTTCAGGCCATGGTCTTTGGCAACCTATCCCGCATGTCCGGTGCGGGCGTCTTTTTTACTCACAGCCCCAGATGGTCTGCAGATAAGCTTGAGTTATGGGGCGATTTCACCCCTGGGAATCAGGGTGAGGACGTAGTTTCAGGCCTGGTCAGTACGCTTCCCATTTCCATAAAGCAGGCACGGATCGAGAACAGGCAGAGCGAAAAGGCGCTTGAATCCATGTTTCCTGAAATCTATAATGCCATAAGGGAATGGGCAAAAGAGCTTTTTTATAAGAGAAAATGGAGCCCCCAGGAGATAGAATTCACATTTGAAAGTCCGGACACGAAAGACCTCTATGCCCTCCAGACCCGTAATATGGTCATTAGAGAGAGAAAGAGGGTCTACACCTTTGATGTGGAAGACAGGAGCTCTGCCGATTTCCTTGGCCACGGAATAGCGGTCAGCGGAGGCGCCATGACCGGGAGAATCGTGTTCAGCCTGGAAGAAATTCATCACTGGCGAAAGGCAGAACCAGGGACATCCCTGGTCCTTATCAGGAACGATACCGTTCCTGATGACATCAAGGAAGTCTATGAGGCCGACGGACTGCTCACGGCACGGGGAGGCTCCACCTCACATGCTGCAATTGTGGCCCACAGGCTGGGTAAGACATGTATAGTGGGATGTGTAGATCTCATTTGCAAAGAGAAGGAAAGGATCTGTTCATTGGATGGAAAAGAGCTGAAATCAGGAGACTGGATAAGCATTGACGGCCTGGAGGGATCTATCTACTCGGGTCAAATGAAGATCAGAGAAATGGAAAGGGACTGAGATGGAAAATATCTCAAAAAGTGAAGGTGATGACGGCCTGAAACTCGGCATCAATGGCCTTGGAAGAATCGGGAAGCTCACACTTTGGCATCACGTTGCGAGAAAGTATTTCAATGAAATAGTGGTCAATATCGGACGAGACGTTGGGACCTCGCTGATGGATATCGCACACTATCTGGAGAGAGATTCTACTTACGGTTCCCTTGGCGGTTATCTTTATGGATACAAGGGCGAGAAAGTAATCCAGGATGTGGATGAAGAGGCGGGATACATAACCATAGATGGAACGAAAGTCAAAATCCTGCGGCGTTCACGGAATCCAAAGGATATCGGCTGGCGGGAACATGGTGCCAGGATCGTGGTGGATACTACAGGTCAATTCACTGACCCTACTGTCTCTCCTGATGAACCGAGGGGTTCCGTGAGAGGCCACCTTGAGAGCGGGGCAAAAAAGGTCATTGTCTCGGCCCCTTTCAAGATAAAAGATAAGGCCAGAGCCATGCCTGATGATGCTGTTACGACAGTCATGGGTATTAATGAAAATGATTATGACCCGCGAGCGCACAGGATTATTTCCAATGCATCATGTACAACTACCTGCCTGGCACATATGATGAAACCGCTTCTGGACTCTTTCGGCTCCCAAAGGATCCTGACCGCTTCAATGGCCACTGTCCATGCAGTAACAGGCTCTCAGGAAGTCCTGGACCGGCTTCCGAAATCAGGAGCAATAGATCTGCGAAAGAATCGGAGCATCCTGAATAACATCATATTGACCACGACAGGGGCGGCAAATACACTTGCACTTGTGATACCTGAGATGAAACAGATCGGGTTTATTGCTCAATCCGTGCGGATTCCGACCACGACAGGGTCATTGATTATTCTGGTAGTGAACCTGCAGGAAGAGCCATCAGGTGAATCGATCCGGAAGGAATTAATAAACAATATCTACAAGGATGCCGCAGCCAGAGATTCCCGTGGATATCTCCATTACACTGAAGAACAGAATGTCTCCTGCGATATTATCGGACTTCCAAGAGCCGGGGCCATCATCGAGGGCAATGAAACCCATACCCGCACGGCAGAAGTAAATATAGACCTGCAAAAGGTATGTCGAACCGCAGGACAAGAGACTGTACAGAAAATCGGACAGAACGTATTGAGAATTGCAATTACCCAGGCAGTGATCTACGGATGGTATGACAACGAACTGGGGAGCTATGTGAATATGCTTGGGGATCGTACGGTATCAGTGGCAAAAGTTATGTAGTTTTTTGCCCGGGAACACGAAGAGACGCGAAGGCCGGAATTAAGGTAATCCAGTTGACCAAAGTATGGTCTGGAAAGTATTGATAGAGGATGCCACAAAAAGACATATTACAAAAGAACCTGTGGACAAAACACGATATAGTCCATGTGGTCGTTATGGTGCTGATGACTTTGTTTTTTTCCAGGCAAGCAGGCTCAATGATTGAAATCCTCAAGCAATTGCTTGTCTGTTTTCTTTACGGTTTCGGCATTGTCTATCTCTTCATCGGGCTCACAAAGAAGATGTTTAAGTACAACCCCACTCGTGTACAGATAATCAAGTGGGCTACAAGTCTCGCAGCCCTTGTAGCAGTGAGCCAGTTCGCGCAGGATGTGTACCAGACCTACCTTGAGGTCCTTAAAGGACAGGCGCCCCAGTGAAGCCGTGCGGGCCTGGTTTCGACCAGCGGGAACTTACTGGCAAACTGATTACATTTTGCTTGACTAATGTTCTGATAATAGTTTATCGTAGTAACTAATTGTAATTCATTAATGTTTTATGTTTTTTTCAGGAGAACGGGTATGCGAAAGTATAGTCGCTATAATTCAGCTCGTCCAAGAAATGACGGAGAAGCCGGAGCACATCTGTGGTTGATCGCAGGTGTCATCCTCGGACTTATCCTGCTTTGGGATGTGGCAGGACCCATTGGGATGTGGAAACTTCACCGGATGAAGAAAGAACACGAGCGGCTTTATCTGTCAAACCTGGAGCTTGCCAAGAAAAATACAGCTCTGGAAGAGCAAATAAAAAGGCTCAAAGATGATCCCGGTTATCAGGAATACGTGGTCCGCCGGGAGTTAGGCTGGGTCCGGGACAATGAAATCCTGTACAAGTTTCTGAATGAAGACGGGTAGGGACTCGTCCGGAATAATAGATGTACAGGATCATTATCTTAGGGGTTTCGATTCGTGGTTTTTATGATCCGGGTACATACCTTTTTGAGATATGCCAGGACGCACCTTCAGGAGGCGGAAGATGCATTGCAGGGAGATAATCCGGCGATTGCCATTAACCGTTGCTCAGATATGGCAATAGCCTTGATCAAGGCCATGGCCGCGGCCCTTCCCGGGATAAAAAAGGACCTCCTGGAGATGGACGATAAGGCCTTTTCTAAAACCATTTCCGACCTCACTTATACGTCGGACGAGGCGAAACGAATTACCCAGTCCATCCGGGAATTGCGGAAATCCAGGGTATCAGGTAATAGCCTTCCCTCAAGGGCGGAGGCGGAGGCGGTCTTTTCCGGGGCGGAAGAGACTTTCAAATTGGTCCATGATCTCTGTTCCGGCTGAAATACGGCAGGTGTTCACAGGGCACCGCATCTGCTTTGTTGCCTGCCTGCCGGCAGGCAGGTCGGGCACTTGAAGTACAGGAAGTACGTCTGCGTATCCTCCCTCCGCCTCGTATCCGCGGCACCCTGTAAACGCCTACAGTGAGCTATGGCAATCAACCCCTTTCAGCTCTTATGCAGCGCAGCAGATGAGGTATTTTCAGCGGAATCACCAAATGAACATGCTTCCCCCGGACCGTGAGCTCTTTTTCCCTCACGCTTTGAGGGTAGAGGCCTCTGCCGGCTCAGGCAAGACATTTCTTCTCGCCTGCAGATTTGTACAGTTTCTCATTTCAGAAAAGATTCCCAGGAGCCGTCTCAAGAACTTACTTGCCATAACCTTTACCAATGAAGCAACTGCGGAGATGCGCCAACGCATACTGGAGCTTCTGAAACAGGCGGCCTTTGGAGAGAAGCAGGCCATGGAAGTACTCTCTCCCTTGCTTGATTTGTCACAGACAAGGATGAAGGAACTCGCTCTGAGACAGATGGACGAGATCCTCGCAGGGTATGATGAATGGCAGGTCAGGACCATTGACAGCTTCATATATCGCCTGGTCCAGGCGGCCCCTCAGGAACTGGGGCTGTCACAGCAAGACGAGATCGAGGCGCACGAGGCGCCGCTCAGGGCCGCTGCCCTTGACCGTATTTTGCTCTGTTCAGCACAAGATCCGGGGTTGTGGGGACTGCTGCAGGATTTCGTGCATCATTATCTTCTTTTCCAGGCGCGTGGTTCCTGGTGGCCGCGGGAAGAGCTTCTCCGGGTTCTGGAATCGCTTAACGAGAAAGAATCTACATACGGTCTCCGGTTTGGGATAGAAAAAGGGCACAAGGGCTCCATGGATTTGGCCATGGAGCTGTCCCGGTCTGCTCAGGGCTTCCTGGACGAGGCAGATGCCCATGGTGTAAAGCTCAAATCCTACAGCCGCAGGGCCCTGTCAGACACAGCTTCCGGAGACCTGCCCAGGGCACTTTCCTCAAAGGCATGGGAGAAAGAAGGCCTGAAAGATCTGTGCCTTAAGGGATCAGACGTCCCTGAAGACCTTTCTGCTGAATGGAAGGCGTTAAGGGCTCTTGCCGGAGCATATGCCGAGGCAAGGGCCCTTGAGGTATCAGGGCCGTACTTAAAGCTACTGGCTCCATGGAGAGACCAGCTCTCAGATCTCAAGTCCGGATCAAGGAGTATTTTTTTAAGCGACATTAACGGACTTGCAAGAAGGCTCCTGACCGAGTTCATCCTGCCGGAGGTGATCTTTCGTCTCGGAGACCGGCTGTATCACTTCCTGCTGGACGAGTTCCAGGATACCAGCAGCCTCCAGTGGAAGAACCTCTTCCCTTTGATTGATAACGCCGTGGCTCAAGGGGGTTCCCTGTTCTGCGTAGGTGACAGGAAACAACTGCTTTACAGGTGGAGGGGGAGTGATCTCGAGGTGTTTCAAAAGGGCCCGGGGGCCTTTGGCTCTCTTGGAGACACCGGCCTTGTGGATCTTGTTCTTCCATATAACTGGAGGAGCAGAGAGGTCCTGCTTAGGTTTGTGGCCCGAGTATTCGACAGGGGGAATCTTGAGCGCTGGATGAAGGAGGAGCCTGCCGTATCGGATGTCCTGGATCCTGGATATGCAGGCAACGTGTTCTCAGGGGCCGCGCAGGAGCTTCCGCCTGCCCATGCAATCAGCCACAAGGGAGGCATGGTAAAAGTGGAAATCCTCAGCCGGGAAGGCCGCCTGGAGGAGTTAAAAGAGGAATCAAGGCTCAGCCTGGTCAGGCTCCTTAAGGAAGATGTCCTTACCCGCCACGGTCCCAGGGATATACTGGTGCTTGTCAGGGACAATCAGGATGTACAGGATTTCAGCCACGGCCTCATCTCAGCAGGCATCCCGGTCTTCTCCCACAGGCAGCTTGATATCAGGGAGGATCCCCTGGTGCAGGAGGTCCTTGAGATCCTGCGTTTTTTAGAAAGGCCTGTTGATGACCAGGCACTGGCTTCTGTGATTGCCGGCGATATTCTGGAAGGTGCCTGGAAAACAGAGGTATCAGGGCTCAGCCCCTGGGAGTGGCTCGAGGGTCAAAGGTTAAAGAGCGAAGGCCGGGGGGCAGAGTATCTTTACCAGAGATTTCAGAAGGATTTCCCCGGCCTTTGGGGAAAGACCCTGGGCGATGCCTTTGGCTCCGTGGGCTTTTTGCCCCCTTATGACCTTGTCTCAATGCTTGTTCGCAGGATGGATCTGATCCGGTGTTTCCCGGACCACTTTGTTGCGTTGAGTCACCTCCTGGAGCTGCTGCATGCCCATGAACCTGAATACGGCGGCGATCTCAGGGGGTTTATCCAGTGGATGGAGACAGGGCCTGACGAGGTCTTTGGGGTAAAGACTCCCCGGGATATAGATGCCGTAAGGGTCATGACCGTCCACAAGGCCAAGGGGCTGGAGGCAAAGGTAGTGATACTGCCGCTCGCGACCCTCGGAATGAGGGCGGATGGCCGCATATACTCCATGGATGGAGGGGTCCTCAAGGCATGGCACACCAGCCGGGAGCTCAGAAACGTATCCCGGAAGCTTTCGGACTTCTATAGGGATGAATGCGGCAAGGCCTGGCTGGACGAGCTCAATGTCCTCTATGTCTCCCTTACAAGGGCAAAGGACGAGTTATACCTGTTTGTTCCGCAGAAGGCCGTGGGCGGGCAGAAGAACAGGTTGATATCCCTGCTGGAACCGCTTTTGAACGGGAATCTGGTTGCCAAGTGGGGAAATACGATTGAAAGCGAAATCCCAAAAAGAGGGGAGAGTGATCTCAACGGACAACCGGTTGGCCGCAAACCCCTCGAAAAGACACAAAAAAAGAGGGTGAAAAGAGTTAATGAAGGCTGGAACTGGCCTAAATACTTGGTCAGGAGGCCCACAGAGTCAAAGGTCCTGCTGTCTCCGACAAGGAAAAGGGCGGCAGCGCTCGGGGATTTCGTACACAGGCTCCTTGCAAGACTGGATGGCCCTCTGGATTGCCGGTGTAATCCTGAGGAAGTACATGCGCTGCTGCAGAAAATCTTTTTGTCCATTTCCAAAAATCCCGATATTGACACTGGCAAAGAGACAGACATCCGGACCATGGCCCGGACTATCTGTCATCCTGTGGCAAGGCCGCTTTTCTGGACAGGTGCCGGGGATGAGACCTGGGTGGAAAAAGAAGTGGCTGACAGCTCAGGTGAGCTCTTCAGGCTGGACAGGCTGGTCAAGGGCCAAAATACGTTATGGGTCGGCGAATACAAGACAGGCAGCAGGGCAAGGGCAGAGGACAGAAGACAGGTGTCCCGATATTTAAATTTACTCTCTCAACTCTACCCGGACCACGAAACCAGAGGCGTGATCCTGTATCTTGACCAGGAAGTGATTGAGGAAATTTAGTGATTTAGTGATTGATCTGTCTGGGTCGGGCGCATTCACACGTTGGGGGAGGGGGCCCATAAGCGCTAAGTTATTTTGTAAGCGTTCACAGATTGCATTTATACCATACATGGTTGTTTCGAAAGATGAACATCGAACATCGAACATCGAACGTCCAACATCGAATGAAAAAAACAAACACCAATACCGAACATTCAACAGCTATTTCTGTTTCTTTATCTTTTTCCATTCAACATTCGATGTTGGACGTTCGATGTTCGATGTTCATTACTAAATTTAGGTTCCCCAACATATGAATGCGCCCGTGTGGGTCTATGGCTGATTAATCAGTGACTGGAAAATACATGAAAGCGAGCAAAAGCCATAAATTCCGGCAGCAACATGTCTCTCTGCCCCTTGGTTCTTCCCTGGTCGGCTGGCTGGCTGAGGATATATTGGCCCGGGAGCCGGAAGGACGGGATCTGTCCGGAACAGCGGTTGTCTTTCCGGGCAGGCGCCCGGCCCTCTATCTCAGGAGAGAGCTTGGAAGGCTCATCGGCGGCCCTTTCCATCCTCCCCGGATCTTCGACATAGATAGCTTCATGGCCTATACGGCAGGCAGGTCACCAGGTGGATCCGGCAGGAGAGATGCCGGCCAGGTGGAATTACTGCACCTGGTCTACGCTACCGCAAGGGACATGGAAGCTGATGGCGAACATTTATTACTTCCTGCCGTGACATCCAGCTTTGAGGGCTTTTTTTTCTGGGGTCTGAAATTCCTTGATCTCTTTGATGAGTTCGGGACAGAGCTGGTCCCTCCTGCCCGGATTAAACAGGCCGTGCCATCAGCACTGGCTGATGCCGGTATTACTGAGGAGGCAAGAGGGCTCTGGCCCGTTCTGCCCGGACTTTACAGTAAATGGCTGGATGCATTGGCCGGAAATTCTCTCTGGTCCAGGGGCGAAAAGTATCGTATCGCAGCAGAGCACGTAGATAGGCTGGAATGGCCCTTTTCAAAAATATATCTTGCGGGTTTTGCAGCACTCAACCGCGCAGAGGAAAAGGTCTTTTCAGTCCTGACCAGGCTCGGAATTGCCCGCGTAGTAGTCCAGGACGGCCCATCTCCATGGACGGTAAACGATGTCAGGTGGAAGCACCTGGAGCGTCTGCGCTCCGTATGCCATGGTACGTGGGATCACCAAATCAACCGATCACCAAATCACCAATTTCTTCATCTACATCAGGGCTTTGACCTCCATTCCCAGATACATATGGCTGAAGATGTATTTGCTCGTAATCTGGAAGACCGGGGAAAGCTCGCACCTGATCAGGAGGCCGTAGTCCTTCCAAGGCCTGAACCACTTATCCCGGTGCTGAGCCGGCTGTTTGAGGATGCGGCCTTTCCATACAACATATCCATGGGCTATCCGCTTGAACGGACAGCACTTGCCCGGCTGCTTGCCTCCGTATTTGATGCCCAGGAAGGAAGGATAAATGATAAGTACTACGCCCCTCATTACCTCGCTGTACTCAGACACCCGTATATAAAGAGCCTTCGATTACACAGCCCCTCAACCTCCGATCAGCAAATCACCAAATCTTTGGCCACAGACACACACAGACACACACAGACAGCTCAATCAACCGATCAACCGATCAACCGATCAACCGATTCTTCCCTCAGGTCCGTGGTCCATTTTCTTGAGGCCTGGCTGGCCCGAGAAAAAAGGAGCTTTGTAAGGCTTGAGGAGCTTGAAAAGGCAATCGCCCATCTGGATGAGAAGGATTTCCCCGCTTCTCAATTTCTGCCTCATGTCCATCAGATGTGTTTCAAGGCCTTTGAAGGGCTGAAGAAAATAGGTGAACACGCTACCGCTCTCAAGAGTCTGCTTGAGTGGACAGTGGAGTATGGAGCAGCTACAGGTTATCCGCTCAGCGGTGAGTTCATGACGGCCATGGCAGGGCTCCTGGATGAGCTTGAAGCCGGCCCTGTTTCCAGGGAGGCCGCCTCAGCCACCGGTATTCATTCGCTGTTTTGTCACCTGGTGCGGCAGACCAGGATTCCATTCCAGGGGGTCCCTCTGGAGGGATTTCAGATACTGGGTTTTCTGGAGACAAGGTGCCTGGAGTTTCAGCGCGTGATGATTTTTGACCTTAATGAGGGCGTGCTTCCTCCTGAAAGCAGGCCGGATCCTATCATGCCTCCAGATCTGCGAAAGTATCTCGGTCTTCCTGACAAGAAACAGGCGGTTGAGATCAGCCGGTACCATTTTCAGAGGCTCTTGGCAGGGGCCGGGGAGATCCACCTATTCTTTTCCGAAGACAAGGGCAAGGGCCGGATAAGAAGCCGTTTTATTGAGGAGCTTATATGGGAAGCCGAGAAGCGTGCAGGCCGCCGGGATGTAATTCCCATTCACGGTCCGGTTATGTTCCAAAGGCCCGGGATTCCCTCTGCTCTTCCTGTGAAGAAGAGTCTCCAGGTCATTGATTTTCTCTCTGCATTCACCTTTTCGGCAACCGCCCTTGATACCTATCTCTCGTGCCCTTTCAGGTTTTACGCAAAGTATGTCCTGGGACTGGATGCCCCGGATGTCATAGACAGGGATGAGATCGATCCCCTTCTGGTGGGCACCCTGGTACATGACATACTAAGGGAGTTTTACCTGCCATGGCTGGACAGGGAGATCCAGTTCAGTGCTGATCGTGATAATGACCTTATGACCAAGTCTGATATGGCGCTTGAAGGGACCTTCGGATCAAAGGCGGAATGGAGCGGCAGTGTGAGGCTCTTCAGGGAGGTCCTGCTTTACCGCCTCTCAAATTTCCTGCGGCTTGAGAGAGAGCACGCACAGGGTCACATGCTGATGGGCCTTGAGGTCCCCTGCAAAATGGACCTCAATCTTGGGAGAGGCCGCAAGGTCAGGGTGAAAGGAGTGCTCGACAGGGTAGAAAAGGACCGGAAGGGCACTGTTTGGGTCATAGATTACAAGACCGGCAGCAGAATACAGTTGCCAAGGGCGACAGTTGCCTCCAAAGTCTCAGGCAGAGAAACAATTAAACAGGAGATAGTCTCCTTCCAAATGCCCATGTACCTGCTCCTGTGCGACCGTCACTATGGCCTCGGGTCCGGATGGTCCGGGATAAACGCCGCCCTGTACGGGCTGAGGGGGCTTGCGGGCTCAAGCAATCTGAATGCCCTTCGGGCCGTCTTGTTCAAGCAAGGTGACAGCCGGGATAAAATTGTAAAAGACATATATGTCCCGGCCTTAAAGGCTATTATTGAAGAGATATTGGATCCTGAGGTCCCATTTGCTCATGATCCTTCTGATTTTGGCCATTGCAGAACCTGTCCTTACAGCAGGCGGCTCTGCAAGGTCGGATAAACAAGGTATGAATAGAGACCCCTGGTTCCGAGCTGTAATTTGGTGTTTGACCACGGGGTGGCCGTCCCTTGTCACTCCAATGCTATCGTCCCCACTGTGCCCCAATAGTTCCTGGATAGTGCGTATATCATAATTAGCCTGTAATAAATGGCTTGCAAAACTGTGGCGAAACGTATGGGCCGTGGCCCTTTTACAGATTTTGGCCTTTCTGACAGCCCGTCTAATTGCTTTTTGGACATGAGTTTCATGAAGATGGTAGCGCCGGTATTCCTTGGTATCCGGAACAAAGGTCAATGTTTTGGCTGGGAAAAACCACTGCCATATCAATTCCTTT
>Ga0190304_1000818_pt1 | contig 14426 bp, 31 predicted proteins | sample 48700712_MG_FD_161670 | JGI IMG/M metagenome (GOLD analysis project Ga0190304, IMG submission 161670) | Hydrothermal vent sediment bacterial communities from Southern Trench, Guaymas Basin, Mexico - 4870-07-1--2_MG | ecosystem: Environmental > Aquatic > Marine > Hydrothermal vents > Sediment ... | reverse complement strand
TAAAAGATAAATTTTTACCTAAATATTATTAAAGGAGGGATGAATTAAAATGGCAAGAAAATGGGATAGAGGAGTATTTGAAGAAGCGAGAAGAGAAGTAGAAGAGCGTGAGAAAAGAATAGGTTTTTTATTTCCACCAAAAAACAGGGGAGAAGAGATACATATAGAGATTCTTGATGACACTTTTACGCAGGTATATGAAGGAGAAGTGGGATTGGATGACAGAGAAGTAGGATGGACTCAGCCACAGATACTGGTGCGCGATTTAAAAGACGATAGAAAGAAAGCATTCAAGCTAAATTCAGGATTGGCAACGCAGATGTGGAGAGTTGTAGAAAATGCTGGGGGAGATCCACTTAATATGCAGGGGAGTGTGTTTACGATTACAAGCATGGGAAATTACAATTATGAGGTTGTATATAGAAAGCCTGCAAAAGAACCAGAAATAGTAGATGAACGTAAGATTGAAGATATAGTAAAGAAAGTAATATCCAGCGGAAATATTCCGAAAGAAAATATATCCTTATGGGTCAAAGAATATCTCAAAGTAGAAGGCTTGGAGGTTCCTGAAGCGGTTATAGAATCAGTTGTTAATCGAGTAGTAGGATAATGGAATCAGAAGTTGTATGTGAAAATTGTGGAAAGAAATTAACTGAAAAGGTCATAAAGTATCTTGAAGAGAATCCTAAAGCTTTCGGTGGTAAAAAACTATGTTATAAGTGTCAAACAGAATTTACAAAGAAACGTTCGAAAGAACGGAAACTTACTAAGAGATTCGGCGAGAGTCTTACAGAAGGTAAGAAAGAACTTAAGAGTTTAAAATTAATGCGTGAATTGTTCGGTGATGGAGATGTGGTGCAAATATTCGGAGATACAAGAGCAGGAAAATCAAAACTCGCAACACAGTTAGCAAAAGAGGCGATGATGGAAGGAGATACTCCTTTGTATATTGATACTGAGCGTAACATTTCAGCAAAAGATAGACTGATGCTTGGTGATAATTATGTTGTGTGCTTGGATACTCTCGCACTTAAAGAACTCGTTGATAATCTCGATGATAGTATAGATATTGTAATTTTGGATTCTATTGGTATGCCTATTCTAATTACATTTGCAGAGATGTCAATGAAGGAGCGAGGTGAAGCCCTATTAATGATGGCAGATATATTCGGAACACTCAAAAAGTGGTGTTTCAGAACCGGTGGCTTTGCTATTGTGACAAATCAAATGGCATCAGAGATGAATACATCTACACCATTCAAGAAAAAAAGTGATATTACTCCTTTCGGAGGTAAGAGCAAATATATTGCAAAAACGATTCTTTTCATGGAAGCTAAAGAGCGGACACCTACAATGACTCATTCAATATTAAGTGCATGGGGTTGTCGTGATTTAGCAAAGGATACGGTGGTAGCTGATGTGTATATTACGAACGATGGTACAAGGATAGAGTGGAATAAAACATTATTGAAAGAGTGATTGATATATGTAAGAAACTGTACCAGACGCACATATTTAATGTTCATGCGAATTTTTTTTGTTTATTAGTATTTTACTATATCCACGTAAAAACATTGCGTTAAACCGCATTATTTTGCATGTGGTAAAGGATAAGATATGAGTGAACAGGAGAATGTATCTGCAGCTCAGGAAAGAGCATCAGAAGAATTGTGTATTCAAGTGAACGTTAATTTCAATGGCAATAACGACTACATTGAAATTCCAGCTGATGGAGAATGGCATTTAATTGGCTATTATGATGGAAATGTAGTATTCGATAGCGTTGAAGTCTATAACAGAACTCTTAGTGAAGATGAAATTAGGGATGCATTCAGTGGTGATTTTCCCATATTTGGAAATTATGCAGATAGAGCTTTATCGAAAAAAGAAATAGAAATTATCCACAGATTTCTTAATGATCATCCAGAAATAAAAAGTTGGCAAATTAGAAATAACATTTTATATTTAGAAATTGAAGAAATATGAAAATAGAAGTAATAACTCCATTAGACTTAGAAGATTTTGTAAAACGCATAGAAAGTTTAGAAGAGGATAGTAAGCTTCATGATACTCTACTTCATGATACCTTTGAAAATATTGACCAGTTAAAGAAGCGCTTAAATGAATTAGAGAAGCGAATAAAACATTTAGAAAGTGATAGAGAGCCTTATTTAAAGAACAATGTATTGGAGTAAAGAAGAAGAAGAAATTTTAAAATCCTTATGGAAGAAACCTGATATTACTGCAAAAATTATCAAAGAACATCATTTGCCTCATCGGACTATTAATGCTATCCAGAAGAAAGCAAGTTCACTTGGATTAACAAAAGAAAAGATAAAAATAGACTATGAAAAGATAAATGAGATCACTATATGAGAAATATTCTTTTATTAGGAGACTTACATTGCGGTAGTACAGAAGGATTATGGCATCCAGATTTTATTACAAGAGAGGGTCAAAAGATAAAGTTATCGCCATTACAGGAAGAATTATATGAAAAATGGCTTCTTTTACAAGAAAAATTACCGGATTATGAAGCAGTATTTCTTTTAGGTGATATTACTCATGGACTAAGTTCAAAAGATTTTGGTAAAGATGTGATCGATTGTGATCTACATGATCAATTGCAATGTGCAATAAAATTATTAAAACCACTAACTAAAGGAAAAAAGGTAGTGGTGATTACAGGCAGTCGTTACCACTCCTCTATTGATTATGATATAGATAGAGGATTAGCAGAAATTCTGCATGCTAAATTTGGTGGTGCTATTAGTAATATACGATTGAAAGGCACAGATGTAGTAATTAATATTGCACATGGCATAGGCTCAAGACCTATCTATACAGGCACTCGCATGAATCAAGATGTATTTAATGCCATCCTAACTGAGCATCTATTAAAAATACCTGAAGTTTCTGTGATTATACGTGCACATTTTCATATCTTTAGTTATTTTGCGATCTATGGTAAACATTTTATTTATATTCCCGGTTGGAATGCAATTAGAAAAGGCAGATTCGTTGCACGATGGTATTTTAGACAACCCGATATAGGTGCTGTCCTTCTGAGTATAGATAATGATAATAATGTGTATGTAAAACCCTATCTTTTTAAGTTAAAAAGTGAACGTAAAAATATTTATGTGTTATAAGAAAAATGGAAGATAAAGATACTCAGGTTTTGGTATTTCATAGAGATAAGGACGATAAGAATTGGATTTCAAGACTTGCCAATGGCAAAATAGCTATATTGCATCGAGCTGATCCCACGGTTCCACAACCTAACGTCCCTTACCTTTGTAAGGTAGATGAAAAAGAAAAATATGCGATAGCTTGGATTCAAAGTTTACATGCATATCCACGTGCAATTATTACTCCACCACCAAGAAGGTTTGTATATATAGGAGCGCCTGGCGATAAACCTGCAATTCATACCGATATACTTAGCATTTTTGATATGCATGACTTGGAATATCTGTATGTCAAATACCCGCAAGAAAACCGAGAAGAAATTAAAGTCCCTTCAACGGAAAATTATCGAGATGTGAATATAGATATAAGAATTAAAATAGGTAGTGAAAGTACAATCAAATATTCATGTACAATAAAAAGACCTCGTAATATGGATGCTAAAACAATATTGGATGAAATTAAAAGCAAGATTGAGTAGGCTAATGGGACTCAGAGATAATAAGAAAGATGAAATAATGAAAGAAATTTTAAAACTTATTCATGAGCGTAAAGAACTACGTCAAAATTTAGAAGAATTACAATTACAAATGAAAGATGTAAAAGAGGAGGCGGAAGAAATTTATAATGAGATTAAAGAAATGGAGAGTGCAATGGAGTTGAATGACAAAAAGCTTCTTAAACTTTCAGAAAATCTTGAAGAAGAAAAGGATGTTGATACGCTCTACCGATGATAGACGAAATTGAAGAGCGGTTAGATAATGCGTTTGATAGACTAAAAGAAATAAAAAATAAAATAGAAAAAATCAAGGAGGAAATGAATGACTCAGGAATTCCAGATAACAGGAACAAGATCGCTAAATGAAGATATCTATATAAGAATCTCACCAATGCTTTTCAGTTATCAGCATAGTTCAGTATTCATGAGAGAAGCACAATTACTTGCTAACATCCTGCGCAAATACCTACCAGCTCGTACTTATAATTATTTAAAAGACATCATAATCAAAGAATGATATGGAAATACTTTCCGTTTAGATATATGGGTAAAATTATCACTATCCTTGGAATAGTATTAATGCTAAAATACTGGGATACTGAATTTCCGTTATTTCTCGCTTGGATGTTTGTGATATTTGGAGTGGGTTTGGTAGAGATCAAAGAACTTTGGTATGAATAAATGTCATGGTTGTGGTTAGGTGTAAAGCATAAATGTCCATACTGCAATAATATAAATCGTTTCCTAAAATACTACACTGTGAATGATGGAAGTGGTTTCATAGACATCGGCGACTATATACCAAATAATATTGAAGATGAATTGGGATTCATTAGTGCTGATGGATACTGTGACAAGTGTAAAAACTACTATCAGTGTAAAGTTGGTATCAGGAAATCAAGATTAACAGATATAGTTATTTTTTCGAAATTAGAGGAAAAAAGATGCTGAAATTCATGATTTATAAAAATGAAAATGACTATGTATTGATTATAGAATATGAAGATAGAGCTGAAAGACTATTAGCTTCGAGTATGAAAGACTTGCTTCAAGTGATGGCTGATACTTTATTGTATAATTTTGAGGGTAAGAGTAAATATTTTGAAGATTCCTGTCATGCGAAAATAGAAATAAAGTAAAAGAATAGTTTAGACTGTCAATGAAGAGATTTAAGTATGTGTTTTATAGATATTGGCAAAGAAAAGTAGATGAATACTCCTCTTTTGAAGACGCCCTGCATAATTATGTTTTTGACTTTAATCACTGTGTAGCTTATGGGATAGGCATTTATGATCAAGAAGATAATATTCTACACCTACCGAGCTACTTCGATAAAGAGCAACAAAAGTGGGCGATAGAAGAAGTACAGAAGCTGGGATATGAAGTTAGGAGTATACAGATTTTTGAACTCTAAAACAAAATGACTAAACATGATTATCCTCTATGCAATTTATGCGGTAGAACTGCTGAGTGCTTAGTATTGTTTTATGATAATAAAAATGACAAAACTTATGCAACAACTCGATGTCCTGAATGTGTAAAGAAACCAGAACCACAACTAAATAATAAAGTCCCTTATAATAATTTACCTTTATGGTACGGTTCTTATGCTTTACCTGAGCTGAGAGTAGATATGGATTCTCCAGCTATGGTAACTCGTGCAGAACTTCGCACTCATTTTCCAAATGTGATTTTTCTACGTAATCCATTTGAAAGGCAGGACTGTCTGAAAAACAACAATAAGAAAGCAGAAGTCTTAGATGATGAAGATAAAACTATATATATAGATTCACGAGAAAGAAATAAAGATGTACAACACCTATTCGATTGGCAATCTGATTTTCCAATAGAAATTAAAAAATTAGAATTAGGTGATATAATTTTTGATGGTTGTTTGATAGAACGGAAGACTTTTAATGATTTTGCTCAGAGTATCAGGAAAGAAGATTTTTGGAATAAGTTATATCAAGCGAAAGAAGTCTATTCCAATGGAGTTTTTATATGGATTGACACGAATGAATATGAGAAACTAAAGGAGCTTAAGTATAGTCGTAATCCAAAACTATTGATGAATTCAATAGTAGGAGCAAAAGCAGCGTTAGATGCAAATGGAATAATATGGAGGGAATTTGATAAGGCAGAAGCATCCGAATATTTCTATACTTACTTTAAACGATTAATAGATACTCATAATTATACCCCTAAACCTGTTGTAAAAAAGAAAAATAAATCATGGACTGAACTTAGAGTGCAAACACTCATGAGTGTGCCTGGAATAGGATACAATACGGCTGTTAAACTACTTTCGTCACATAAAACAATTGAAAATATAATAGAATTATCAAAAAATTCTAAATCTAAAATTATGGAGAATATCAAGAAGATTTTCATAGGAGATGGATAGGAGGATACTGAGACTATGGCATCCGAATTAGGAATAGATGTAGATTTAAAAATACTTAGAAAAGGAAATCACAAATATTTAGAATTAAATGACTTTATCTCTGGCTTGATAGTACAGTATCATTTAGCCATACAGAGAAAAATTATCAGCGCTCTATCAGACTACCAACTTAAGCGATTAATTAAACTATGTACTTATGAACTTCAGCAAAGAAGAAAAGAAAAATGAAGAAAAATAGCATTGCTTGGTTTGTGCCAGAAGATGTAAGTGATTATGAATATTATTTTGGAAAAGATGGGAGAAGCACGCCTCCTAAGTTCCTCGGAACTACAACATTTTGGGATTAAAACTGAAGGTCATCATTATAAAATAGGAGATGAAATTTATCCTTCAAGTACTACCATTCTCTCAGTATTGAGAAAGCCTGCTATTGAGATATGGACAGTAAAAACAACAGTTGAGTATCTTGGAAGACGTTTGAATGATGTTATAAATGGAAAGATTGAATTAAATTCGAAAAATGCCTATAAATTGTTGATGGATGCAAGAAGAGAACATCAAACAATAAAAGAGAAAGCGGCATATTTAGGACGTGGAGTGCACAAGATTATTGAGTTAACATTTAAATCAGAATTGAATACTTCAGATTTACTCAAAGTTATAGATAGTAATTACTATCCAGCTGTAACTGCTTTTCTTGATTGGAAATCCTCATATACTATTAAAGCATTAGGAAATGAAGAAATAGTCTATCATGAAAAACTCAAATATGCAGGAACATTAGATTTCAGGTGTGAATTTAATGGAGAAAAATATATTGTAGATTTCAAGACATCGAAACGCATCTATCCAGAAATGCTACTCCAACTGGCTTCATATAAACACGCCTATGAACACATGCATCCAGAGGATACCGGTTATAAAGTTGGAATATTGCGATTAGATAAAAACAATAAGGGTTTTGAATGGAAGACTTGGAATGAAGACACAGTATCGATAGCATGGAACGCTTTTAAATATCTTGTTAAATATTATCATGAGGTGAAATTGTTAGATGGGAGTATATAAAAAGGCTCTTGTAAAATATATTAATCGTATTGAGGAAGAACAGATAAGACATATATTTTGGAAATTATTTGATGGATTGTTGGACAGAAATAATAAAGAAGAATGTGCTACATTAGTAAGTTATCTTGCTGAAGTAGTAGAAGATGAAAATTAAAGATGTTGTTGGAAAGATTAATTTTGTAAAACGATATGATTATCAAAATAGTTTCTTGGATCTGACAGCCAAATTAATTCGATCTGTAGAGTTGTTAAAGAAGATAAATAAGTCAAACATTCATGATTTGAGTATTGAAGCAAAAGAAGTTGAAGAAAAAGCAGATTTAATTGTACACGGTATTTATGAACTCTTACTATGCGATCATACAAGAGTAACAGAAGAAGTTTCGGATATTCGATATTTTGTAAAGAAAATAGATGATATAATTGATGATATCGAAGAAGTAGTTTGGCGATTAATGGTTTGGTCACAGTTAGGCTATGATTTAGTGGATGTCCGAATTTATTTTGATGATTTTTTGGAATTGATTGTAGATAGTGTTAAGTCTATTAGTGTCGCAACAGAATGTTCATCAAATTTTCTAAAATACAATGATACTATTCTGGATTGTATAAAACGAATCAATGAATACGAAAATAAAGGTGATGTACTTTATCGCAAATCTCTATTGAGTATTATGAAAAAGGACTTTCAAGAAGAAAAGCAAAGAATTCTTTTATTGGAAATAGTTAAACGACTTGAACGTATTTTAGATAATGGAGAAGATATAGCTGACATACTCGACACTTTTAGACTCAAAGGAGGAATATAATGAGAAAAGAATTAGAGGGTCTTTCTCTGTATGAAAGATTAAGGTATCAAGAATTATCTGCTGGTATAATACATTTACGAGGTGAAATTGATGATGTAACTGTCGATGATTTTAATTTAGAAATCGCAGCATTACGAGATGTTCAAGAATGGCTATCGAGAATTACTATTAGACTTACTTCGCCTGGTGGTAATGCATATTTAGCATTTGGTGTATATGATACTTTAAAAGAAATATCGAATTCGGGTAGAAAGATAGTTGTGATAGCAGAAGGATTAGCTGCAAGTGCTGCTGCAATGATTATTCTTCAGGGAGCTGATCAGCGATTGGCTTATCCTACAACTTCATTTTTGCTTCACGAACCTCGTAGATGGACAATGTTTAGAGACGAGTCTACTTCTCAATTAGAGGATGAAGCTGCCGAACTCAACCGAATAACTAACAAGGTAATTGACATCCTCGCATCACGATGTAATAAAAGTGAAGAAGAAGTTCGTGAATTGATACGAAGAAGAGAGGTATGGATGGATGCTAAAGAAGCAAAGGAATGGGGACTTATTGATAATATTATAGGCGAGGATAATGAGACACATTAGAAAAGATAATTTGGTTGTTAATGAAGCAGTTACGTATGGTCATGCACTTAATGAAACAGAAATCGAACAGCTATATTCTAATTCAAATGAAAATTCATATGTAGAACTAACGAAAGAAGAGGGAAAAGCTTTGAATGATCTTATAATAAATCATCCAGAGATAAAATGGTGGTGGTTTTCGGAAAAAGCATTATATTTAGAAATTAATTGTGAAGCTTGGGATGATTTATGGAAGTAAAGTTAAATGATTTCATTCGAGATTTAAATAATATGAAAGAAGCAATTGCAACTCTAAGTGCAAGTATATTGGAATTAGAAGGACGAATAAGATATTTGGAAGACTATATATCAACGAAGAAGAGGAGGTGGAACTCGCGATTAAAACTAAGAGAGAATGATGGGATATTGAGAGCGAAAGAAATTGAGCTTCGTGCTTAGCACATAAAATGAGAGAAATAAAATTTAGAGGGAAAAGAATTGATAATGGAAAATGGGTATACGGTAGTTTAATTATAGAAGAAGATCCTATCACTGATGCTTTAAAATATTTTATTAAACCGTTTAATTTTTTAAGAGGAAAAATAGTAGCTCCTAAAACAGTTGGGCAATATACTGGACGTAAAGACAAAAATGGCAAAGAAATATATGAAGGTGATATAGTAAGATACAGTGATGGGTATACTGCAGTGGTTGTATGGAAGGATACAGGATTCGGACTTGAATTCATCGAACAGGTAGAGAATCCTCGAACTTGGTATTATCTTCCTAATGGTGATGTCTTAGAAATCTTAGGTAATATCTATGAAAATCCAGAGCTAATTGTACTTCTAAGTGATGACGCATAAATCTTGCACCAGAGCTTCATATCCTCTCTTCATTGCAATTTTTTCGTTAGGTAATACTTTTATATGCCTTAATAGATTTTATTGCGTCTATGGCTAAATATATGCGTCTCATGCAAATTGAGAATAAAGGAGGTAGAATAGAATGGCTGATATTATAAAAGAAATTATAAATCTATTTGTATATCCAATAACACATGAAGTGGAAGCACATGGCAAATTATTAGCAGATGAAGAGAAAGAAGAAATGTTACAGCGAGCTAAGAAAAGATACGAAAAAGAACTAATAAAAATATTCGAAAAGCATGATCGGTTATGAGTAAAGAAAATTTTGATTACTATTTAAGATTGATAAAAAACACGTTAACACAGAGAGGTACTCAATACGATAATGCATTCCATAAAACTTGGGATGAATGGGGATTAGATGCATCTCGTTTAGTACTAACTTTTAAATTAAATCGTTTAAAAAATATAGAATATAATGAAGATAACCTTAGTGTCATTCGAGATACTCTAATTGATATTGCAGGTTATTGTATTCTTTCACTTATAGAAATAGATCGAGAGGAAGAAAATTAATTATTTTAATAATTAGGAAGGTGATATTATGGGATATTATGTATCAAACATAATTGGGATTCGAACCGGAGGAGTTTTTAGTGGAGAAAAGGATGTAGACGATATTAAAAGGCGAGTTAAGAAAATAGTTTTGGAAATGCGTGAAGAATCCAAAAGGAAGAGAGGTAAAGTATTCGAACCAGATTTAGGATGGCAAGATGGTGATCCATCACATTGCATGTGTGATAAAGAATTGGTAGGTAGCAAAGGTTCCTATGTAGTGTTAGCGGGAGTCTTTAATTATTGGACATTTGAAAAGGCTGAACAATTTGCCAAACGATTGTCTGAAGAATTCGGTACACATGTAATGCTGATGAGTTGGGATGAAGAACACGATATTATCAAATCCAATGTTTATTTAGGAGGAGAATCAATTAAAGAAATTAATGAAGATCCGATTAGTAGTGCTCTTAGAAGAATAGTATAGACATGAAAGCACGAGTTGATATCGAAATTTATGAACTATGGATAGCAGAATTTAGACGTCTTAGAACATTATATTCTCCTTTCATAGACGATATTGAATGGGGCAGAGTCAGAAGAACTTCTTTATAGTCGAGTACGAAATTATTTGAAGTCTCACAATAATAGAGAAGCTGTGGAGGCATAATCTTAATTTTTATATATATAATTATCTATCATATTAAAATGAATATTGAAGATTTTTTGAATGGAGAGAGTATTGTAGATATAAATGCTAATTACTATCCAGATATAGCTAATATCCGAAAGCAGTTGGCATCTGGCATTGAGTTAGCTTTTAATAAGCAGTTAGTTACTGACTGGTTTGATAGAGGAAAAGAAATTCTTACACTTCATGGGAAAGAATTATATATTCATGACTTTTCAAAGCTATTGCTGTTGCCATACTGCTATTCGATTGCAACTGAACCTATAATGAGTGAAGGACTACTATATTATCCACATTTTAAAAGCAAACCACCAAAGAGATTGGATTCATTTATAGCACAACTTATAGAGTTTACGTCTTATGTTGCAAATCGTACACGAGGAGCGATAGGCATTCCTGACCTCATTTTAGCTCTAACTTTTTATGTAAAGAAACAAAAACTTAGTCTAACAGAATATCAATTCAAAAATGAATTACAAAGATTATTTTATTCATTTAATCAGCATTTAAGACAAGGTGCAGAATCACTTTATACTAATATCTCGTTTTTTGACAAGTATTATTTAGAACATTTGTTTGGAGATAATGTATGGGACTTAGATGTAGATGATCTGTTGACTGTTCAAAAATCAGTAATGAGATGGCACACTAACGAAATAAAAATACAAATGCTACGATTTCCTGTGATAACAGCTGCACTTAAAATAGAAGGAATAAACATCCAAGATGAAGATTTCTTAGAATTTGCACTTGAACAAAATATCCAACATACTATGTATAATTTCCTTGCATTACCACATCTCGATGCTATTGCATCATGTTGTAGACTTACATCAAGTACAAAACCATTTTATAATTCTTATGGAAGCGGAGGCGTTCAAATAGGCAGTCATCAAGTTGTAAGTCTTAATTTACCAGGAATATTTATTAGACATCATGATAATTTCTTAGAACGTATAATAGAAAATCTAAGATTAGCAAAAGATTTTCTTGACTGGCATAGAAAGCTTCTAAAAGAACACCAACATCTTGATGCTACCTTTGAATTGGGACTGCGTTCACTTCAGCGTATGTATTCAACTATCGGAATAATAGGAGTATGGGACTTGAAAGAAATAGCTGGGTATTCATGGGATGAACTCGAAGAAGTCCTCAAAGTAATTCGAACCGAAATAGATTCATGGGAAGGATTTTATAATTGTGAGTTAGTGCCTGCAGAATCAGCAGCAGTTACTCTTTATGAAGCAGATATGAAGTACGCACAAGAGACTAATTCGCCTTATGCTAATTACTATGAATCAGGAAAGATGTATACTAATCAAATTGTATCACCATGGCAAAAGATGACTATCGGAAAGCGAGTGAGAATAACTGGGAGATTCTCGAAATATTTTGACGGTGGTCAAATGATGTTTATCAATATTCCGAGTCCATTCCAAAACACCCATCAAATGGGTAAGGTAGTAAAAGGTGTAATAAAATACGGAGTACCGTATTTCGCATTTGATACATTCTTAACAAGATGCAAGTCACACAATCATATAACTTTAGGCGATGCTGCGCTATGTCCAATATGCGGTGATAAAGAAGTTTTTAAATTTAGAAGGATAGTAGGGTATTTTGTAGAACTTTCAAATATGCATGAGAGAAAAACGAGAGATATACCATACAGAGAAGTGGACGAAAGATGATTGTACAGTGTAAAGATTGTGGAAAAGTATTTGGTGTAATAATAAAAGAGCAAGAAGACGGAGTCAAATTAAAGAAAGTAAAATATCTAAAAATGAAGTGTCCTTATTGTGGCGGTAGAATAGAGTGGGGAAAAAAGAAAATTGCTTGAAGAATAAGAGATTGGATAGAAGATAAAATGTATCTTGTTGTAGATATTCTTGTTATAGCAGCTATCATAGCATTTGTTGTCGTGTTGTTTATTGCACTTTTTTATTTCACTTGGTGCACTCGTAAAAGTTTTTTTTTTCGGTATTTAAAGAAAATGTTCGAAAGAATTAGAAATTGGATAGATAAATGGTGGGATAGAATTACAGAGTTTCTACTTATGACTGGAGTGATCGTATTGATGAGCTATATGTTCTTTCTTATTTCAATACTCATGATAGTTATTATCAAAAAATACATCTGATGTTAATTTCAAATGAGAATTGAAGAAGTAATAAAGTATCCAAAATTAGGATATATAAGAGAGTCTCTTTATGGTGGTAGAGAATTACTTGGTAAGTTAATATTTTGGGAAGAAAAGCGTGATGGGTGTTTACATTCGGATACTAAAATAATTACGAATATAGGAGAGCTTAGAATTAATGAAGTAATCAAACAAAGAGATTCGATTTTAGTACTAACATATAATTGGCGTAAAAATATGTTTGAATATCAACCAATTCTTAGTTTCATTAAACGCAGACACACGCATCCATTTGTAACTGTTCATCTACGACGTTCAAAGAAGCTTTCTTGGACTATTACTGTCACCGAAAATCATTTATTTGCTACCGAAGAAGGTTGGAAAGAAGCAAAAAAATTAAAAGCAGGAGATAGAATATTCATGATTGGAAGGGAAATACCTTATATTCAAAGACAAATAATATTAGGAACTCTTTTAGGAGATGGATCGATTTACATAGCACCATCGGGAAATTGTGGATTTTCAATTCTTCATTCTGAAGCGCAGTGGGATTATCTTTTTCTGATCCAGAAACTTTTGGGTGATCTAGTTAAGATGGATAATCATGAGCATCGAGGAGGATACCCAGGAAGCAAACTAGAAAAACGCTTGACTTCACGTATTAATCCTGAAATATCTTCATTATTGAGAGAATACTGCTTAGTAAACGAGAAAAAACAAATTAACCAAAAATGGGTGAATGAATTATCTCCGATAGCAATAGCATTTTGGTATATGGATGATGGAAGCTTTGACAGTCATAGTTCGTCTGCCTACGGTCAAGCTACATTTCATACCCAGTCGTATTCAATTCATGAATGTACTCTTTTAATTGCTGCATTAAAAAGAAAATTTAATATAAATGCAAAACGAAGAAAAGATGGAGCTCTCCATTTGGATACTGAAAGCTCTAAAATACTTTTTAATCTAATTGCACCATATATTCCTGCATCAATGCAGTATAAATTACCCCAAGAATTTCAAACCGGGCATTCGTATTGGGAAAGTTATAAATTCCCAACTGAATCATTTCAGCTTATTCCTATGAAAGTTAAAAAGGTTACTGAACCGAATAAGTGGAAGCATATAAGAAAAAATAGTCGAGAATATGATATAGAAACAGCAAATCATAATTATTTTGCAAACGGAATCTTGGTACATAATTCCAATATACGTTGTTTCATAGATGAGAATGATAATCTTCAGTTTGGAAGTAGAAATAAAATACCAGCAAGTGATGATTTATTGAAATCAATTAAAAATACAGGATATGATGCTATACTAAGAACAGCTCTTTATACAGAAAAATATCAATGGAATCATGATATAATAGTGTTCTTTGAATTACTACAAAAGGGTAAAAGTCCTTCTCGTATAGAATATCACGAAAAAGATGACATTGCAGTCTTTGATATCTATGATATAAACGAAGGCTGGTGGAATTACACAAGAATCTATCAGTTCTGTTATCAATGGAAACTACCAGTTGTTAAACTATGGGCTGTTTCTTCACATTCTACTATTGAGAAATTAGAAAAACAAATAGAAAAAATGCTCGACCGTGCAAAGAAAGAAAACAGAGAAGGCG
>Ga0190304_1000816_pt1 | contig 14465 bp, 10 predicted proteins | sample 48700712_MG_FD_161670 | JGI IMG/M metagenome (GOLD analysis project Ga0190304, IMG submission 161670) | Hydrothermal vent sediment bacterial communities from Southern Trench, Guaymas Basin, Mexico - 4870-07-1--2_MG | ecosystem: Environmental > Aquatic > Marine > Hydrothermal vents > Sediment ... | reverse complement strand
GTCTTCAAAGACAAAACCGGAACCGGACTCTAAAGGCTCCAACTCCAGGAAGACCACACCGTACTGACCACGACCGCCCGTCTGCTTCACATATCGACCTTCAGCCTTAGCCCTCCGACGTATGGTCTCCCTGTAGGCTACCTGGGGTCTGCCCACATTAGCCTCCACCCCAAACTCCCGGAGGAGACGGTCCACGATGATCTCCAGATGGAGCTCGCCCATGCCGGAGATGATGGTCTCTCCCGTCTCTTCGTCCACCTTCACCTTGAAGCTAGGATCCTCCTGGGCCAGGCGAGCCAAGGCCATGCCCAGCCTGTCCTGGTCAGCCCTGGTCCTAGGCTCAATGGCCACAGAAATGACTGGCTCGGGAAACTCCATAGCCTCCAGAACTACGGGATTAGAAGGATCGCAAAGGGTGTCACCTGTCAGGGTATACTTCAATCCCACGGCAGCGGCGATATCCCCTGCCTCCACAGTGGTAATCTCCTCCCTCTTATTGGCATGCATCCTCAAGATACGGCCGACGCGCTCCTTCCTTCTGCGTACAGGGTTATATACAGTATCCCCAGACTCCAGGCGCCCCGAGTAAACCCTGAAGAAGATCAACTGACCAACAAAGGGATCCACCATCACTTTGAATGCCAAGGCAGCAAAAGGTTCAGAGGGATCGGTGAGTCTCACCTCTTCCTCTTTTGTATCGGGGTTAATCCCCCTCACAGGGGGAATGTCCAGAGGAGAGGGCAAAAAGCTTACTATAGCATCCAGAAGGGGCTGAACACCTTTGTTTTTAAAGGCAGAACCACACAGAACGGGGACAAAGGTGAGGTCCAGGGTCCCTTTCCGCAGGGCCGCCAAAATCTCTTCAGGGGTAATCTCCCCCTCCAACAGGTACTTCTCCATGATCTCCTCGTCCACATCTGAGATCTTCTCCAGGAGCTTTTCCCTGTACTCATGAGCCATGTCTAGGTACTCTTCTGGAATGTCGGCATAGCGGAACTTGGCCCCCAGAGTATCCTCCTCCCAGATGACGGCCCGCATATTGACAAGGTCAATCACCCCACGGAAATCGGCCTCAGCCCCAAGGGGAATCTGAACGGGACAGGGACTGGCTCCCAGGCGCTCTTCCATCATCTCCACCACATTGAAGAAGTCGGCTCCCACCCTGTCCATCTTGTTGACAAAAGCTATCCTAGGCACCCGGTACTTGTCGGCCTGGCGCCACACCGTCTCCGATTGGGGCTCCACGCCCCCAACGGCACAGAAAACCACCACACCACCGTCCAGGACCCTCAGGGCCCTCTCCACCTCCACAGTGAAATCCACGTGGCCAGGGGTGTCGATGATGTTGATCCTGTGCTCTCTCCAGAAACAGGTGGTGCAAGCAGAGGTAATAGTGATACCCCTCTCCTTCTCCTGCTCCATCCAGTCCATGGTGGCAGTGCCATCATGGACCTCCCCTATCTTATGGGTCCTTCCCGTGTAGTAGAGAATCCTCTCAGTGGTGGTGGTTTTACCGGCATCAATATGAGCCATGATGCCGATATTGCGCACCATACTAAGAGGAACCTTTCTACCTTCTTCCTTTACAGCCAACTCCTAAACTCCTCTCCATTACCATCTGTAGTGGGCAAAGGCCCTGTTGGCCTCCGCCATGCGGTGGGTGTCCTCCCGTTTCTTCACGGCGGCACCCGTACCTCTGGCCGCCTCCATGAACTCCGCGGCCAACCTCTCAATCATGGTTCTCTCCTTCCGTTCCCTGGCCGAGTTCACCAGCCAGCGAATGGCCAGGGTGATCTGACGGTGGGGCCTCACTTCCATGGGAATCTGATAGGTAGCTCCACCTATCCTCCTAGGCCTCACCTCTAGAATGGGCTTCACATTTTCTACGGCTCTATGGAAAACCTGTAAGGGGTCTTCGCCAGTCTTCTTCTCGATGAGATCCATGGCAGAGTAGAAGATCCACTCGGCGACGGATTTCTTGCCGTCCTTCATCATGTAGTTTATGAACTTGGTCACAAGAGTACTGTTGTATTTGGGATCCGGCAAAACTTCCCTTCTGGGTACTGGTCCTTTCCTGGGCATCTTCTCTCTCCTACCTCTTGGGCTTCTTGGTCCCGTACTTGGACCTGGCCTGTCTCCTGCCCTCTACACCTGCCGCATCCAGGGTGCCCCTGATAATATGGTAACGGATACCTGGTAAGTCCTTCACCCTGCCCCCGCGAATGAGAACCACCGAGTGCTCCTGGAGGTTGTGGCCAATACCGGGAATGTAGGCCGTCACCTCAATGCCACTGGTGAGCCTCACCCTGGCCACCTTCCTCAAAGCAGAGTTGGGCTTCTTGGGCGTAACGGTGTATACCCTGGTGCAAACTCCCCTCTTCTGAGGACAATTCTGAAGAGCGGGAGAAGCTGTCCTCTTCTTTATCTTCTTTCTTCCATGTCTCACCAACTGATTGATAGTAGGCACCCTTTCACCTCCGATTCAGCCAAAAACATAGGCCCGAACAAAGCGGGCCGAATAATAATCACCTCACTCTTCGCTGTCAAGGGGGTTTTCCTTGTGGATGAACTCCCTCTTAATCCGCACTTCCGTCTCTCGATACTCATTCACCCCAGTACCTGCCGGTATGAGCCTGCCCAGGATGACATTCTCCTTGAGCCCTCTCAAAGGATCCACCTTTCCTGCCACCGCCGCCTCGGTGAGGACCTTGGTGGTCTCCTGGAAAGAGGCGGCAGAGATGAAGCTGTCGCTGTAAAGAGCTGCTTTGGCGATACCCTGGAGCAACACCTTACCTACAGCAGGTCTTCCCCCTTCCCTCATGACCCTCTGGTTCTCTTCTTCGAATTCAAATCGGTTCACCTCGTCTCCCGGAAGGAACTTGGTGTCTCCGGGATCATCCACCCGGACCCGCTTTAGCATCTGGCGGACGATGACTTCGATGTGCTTGTCATTGATGTCCACACCTTGGAGACGATAAACCTTCTGGATTTCATCCACCAGGTACTTTTGAAGGGCTTTTACACCCAGAATCTCCAAGATGTCGTGGGGATCCACGGTGCCCTCTACCAATGGTTCGCCTGCCCGGACATAATCCCCTGTGCGAACCACGATGGTCTGGGCCCTGGGAATGAGGTACTCACGAGTCTCGTGCTCGCCCCTAATGATCACCTTCCGCTTGCCCCTCACCATGGTACCAATCTCCACCTCACCGTCGATTTCGGCGATGATAGCCTTGTCCTTGGCCCTTCTGGCTTCGAAAAGCTGGATCACCTTGGGCAAACCACCAGTGATGTCCTTGGTCTTGGCTGTCTCCCTGGGAATCTTGGCCACGATATCGCCGGCAGAAACCGCGTCTCCCTCAGCAACCATGATATAAGCACCGGCAGGGAGAGGATAACGACCGATAGTCCTGTTGTTTTCGTCCTTTATGGAAATTCTGGGCAGCCTCTTCTCCTCCTTGAACTCTGTGACCACCCTTTGGACCATGCCCGAGACTTCGTCCACTTCTTCTTTCATGGTGACACCTTCGATAATGTCACCAAACTTCACCCTACCACTCACCTCGGAGAGAATGGGGATGGAGTAGGGGTCCCAAGTGACCAGGACATCTCCGGGCTTCACCTCCTGACCGTCCTTCACCTTGAGAATGGCACCATAGGTGACAGGATAGCTCTCCTTCTCCTTGCCCTGGTCGTCCACTACCTTGATCTCTCCGTTACGATTCATGACCACCAAGTCGCCGTCCTTATTGGTGATGGCCCGGATGTTGTGGTACCTGACAAAGCCTTGGGTCTTGGCCTCGTGGGAAGAGACCTCAAAGACCGTAGCCGTTCCACCAATGTGGAAAGTCCTCATGGTGAGCTGGGTACCGGGCTCGCCAATAGACTGAGCAGCAATGACCCCAACCGCCTCACCCAAAGCCACCGGTTTGCCCGTTGACAGATCACGACCATAGCAGGTGGCGCAGATACCGTCCTTACACTCGCAGGTGAGAACAGACCTAATGCCCACCCGCTTTATACCTGACTCCTCTATCCTCCTGGCCTTCTCCTCGTCTATCTCCTCGCCACCCCTGACAATGTACTCTCCCTCCTCAGAGAAAGGATCGGGAATATCCTCTAAGGATATGCGTCCAACAATCCTATCAGAGAGGGACTCGATGATGTCACCTCCCTCCACGATGGGCTCCACGTAGATGCCCTCAATGGTGCCACAGTCCTTCTCCACAATGATCTCCGAATGGGCTACGTCCACCAGCTTCCTGGTGAGGTAACCGGCATTGGCCGTCTTTAGAGCCGTATCTGCCAAACCCTTCCTGGCGCCGTGGGTAGAAACGAAGTACTGAAGCACCGTGAGACCTTCACGGAAATTGGCAGTGATAGGAGTCTCAATAATCTCTCCCGAAGGCTTGGCCATGAGGCCCCTCATACCTGCCAACTGGCGGATCTGACTGGTGCCTCCCCTGGCCCCTGAATTGGCCATGGTGTATATGGAATTAAACTCCCTGGGAGTACCGTCGGGATAGTAGCCCTCCTCTTCCATAATCCCTTCGTCCTTGCGGCGGAGATTGTCCATCATGTCCCGGGTCACTTCCTCCGTGGCCTGGGCCCAGAGACCCACCACTTTGTTGTACTTCTCGCCCCTGGTGATATAACCGTGGAGGTACTGATCCTCCACCTCTAGGACCTCCCTAAAGGTCCTCTCCACCACCTCGTCCTTGGTAGGGGGCACCTCCATGTCGTCCACGGAGATGGAAACGCCGGATTTAGTAGCATAGTAGAACCCCAAGCTCTTAAGGTCATCTAGGAACTTGACGGTCCTGGCGTTACCTACCCTCTTCACCGACTCCATGACCAGTTTCTGGAGAACCTTCTTATCCACCACGCAGTTCACCATATCGAAGGGAATCTCGGGTGGCACTATCTCATAGAGAACCACCCTTCCTACCGTGGTACCACAAAGCTTACCGTCCATCCTCACTTTGATCTTGGCCTGAAGACCTACCATGCCCTCGTCGAAGGCCAGTCTCACCTCCTGGGGACTGGAAAAGACCTTGCCCTCGCCCAGGGAACCCGCTCTGGGCTTGGTGAGGTAGTAACAACCCAGAACAATATCCTGAGTGGGATACGTAAGGGGCTTTCCGTGAGCGGGAGATAGGATATTGTGGCTGGCCAGGATGAGAAGGGCCGACTCGGCTTGGGCCTCATAGGAAAGAGGCACGTGAACAGCCATTTGGTCTCCGTCAAAGTCGGCGTTGAAGGGAGTACAAACCAGGGGATGGATCTTTATGGCCTTGCCCTCTACCAGAACAGGCTCAAAAGCCTGGATACTAGGCCTGTGGAGGGTGGGAGCCCTATTTAGAAGAACAGGATGCTCCCTCACCACCTCATCTAAAGCGTCCCAAACCTCGGGATCACCCTTCTCCACCATCTTCTTAGCAGCCTTAAGGGTTGGTGCCACGCATCTCTCATACATGAGCTTATGGTAGATGAAAGACTTGAACAGCTCTATGGCCATCACTTTGGGCAAACCGCACTGATTGAGTTTCAGCTCGGGTCCCACAACGATGACGCTACGGCCAGAAAAATCCACCCTCTTGCCCAAAAGGTTCTGCCTGAAACGCCCCTGCTTGCCCCTCAGGGCATCGGACAGGGACTTGAGGGGACGACCGCTCTGGCCCTTGATGGGCCTGGCCATGCGTCCATTATCGAAGAGGGCATCCACAGCCTCCTGGAGCATCCTTTTCTCATTGCGGACAATGATTTCGGGAGCCTTAAGCTCCAAGAGCCTGCGGAGTCTGTTGTTCCTGTTGATCACCCTCCTGTAGAGGTCATTGAGATCACTGGTGGCAAACCTGCCCCCATCCAGGGGCACCAAGGGCCTCAAGTCGGGAGGTATGACGGGGATCACCTCCAGAATCATCCACTCGGGCCGATTCCCCGACTCCCTGAAAGCCTCCACTACTTTGAGACGCCGAATGATATCCCGCTCCGTCTGCTTAGAACCAGTCGCCTTCAGCTTACCCCTAAGCTCATGGGAAAGCTCCTCTAGGTCTATCTTCTTCAAGAGGTCCCTGATGGCTTCGGCACCCATGCGTGCGTCAAAGGCGTTGCCAAACTCATCCCGGTAAGCCCTATACTTGTGTTCTGAAAGGATCTCCTTCTCCTTCAAAGGTGTGTTACCAGGGTCCACCACAATGTAGGAGTCGTAGTAAAGAACCCGCTCTAAGTCCTTCATAGATATGCCCAGAAGAAGTCCTATCTTGCTGGGCAACACCTTCACATACCAGATGTGAGCCACAGGGGCCGCCAGCTCTATATGGCCCATACGCTCCCTACGTACCCGGCTGGAAGTCACCTCCACTCCGCATTTGTCACAGATGATGCCCCTGTGCTTGATCTTCTTGTACTTACCGCACAAGCACTCCCAATCCTTAACAGGACCGAAAATACGGGCACAAAAGAGACCGTCCTTCTCGGGTTTGAAGGTTCGGTAATTGATGGTCTCGGGCTTCTTCACCTCTCCGTGGGACCAGGAACGGATGGCCTCTGGAGAGGCCAGCTTTATCTTCACCGCCTCAATCTCATTGGGATCTTTGGGCTTCTCAAAGAGCTCCAAAATATCTTTCAACACTGTTACACCTCCTGCGAAGGGCTCGCCCCCTCACAACATAGCCTTTTAATTCCCAGGGCAAGAAGAACAGAGCTGCTCAAAAGCCCCATCACTCCTCCACCTTCTTCTTCTTTTCCAAGACCTCCACATCTATACAGAGACCTTGAAGCTCCTTAACCAACACCCTGAAGGACTCGGGAATACCCACCTCTCTGGCGGGATTGCCCTTGACTATTGCCTGATACATCTTGTTCCTGCCCGCCACATCGTCGGACTTGACGGTGAGCATCTCCTGGAGGGTATGAGCAGCTCCATGGGCCTCCAAAGCCCAAACTTCCATCTCGCCCAGCCTCTGCCCCCCAAAATGGGCCTTACCTCCCAAAGGCTGCTGGGTGACCAAGGAATAAGGACCTGTAGACCTGGCGTGAACTTTCTCTTCCACCAGATGATGAAGCTTTAGCATGTAAATGTATCCCACTGTGACTGTTTGATCAAAGGGTTCACCGGTGCGCCCGTCGTACAACCTGGAGCGTCCAGTCACAGGCAGGCCAACTTCTTCCAACAGGGCCTTGATCTCCTGCTCCCTGGCACCGTCAAAGACGGGAGATGCCATGGGCACACCCTTACCCGCCAGCTTCCGAGCCAAAGCCACCACGGCATCATCGGACAACCCATCCACAAATGCGTCCTTAGGGGCATATATCTTTTTCAACTCATCCCTGAGTATCTTGACTATGCCTTTCTGGACCTTTTCCAGAACATCCCCCAGCTTCCTGCCCAAGCCAGCAGCGGCCCATCCCAGATGGGTCTCCAGGATCTGCCCCAGGTTCATACGACTGGGGACACCCAGAGGATTTAGAACAATCTCCACGGGGGTGCCATCGGGAAGGAAAGGCATATCCTCTTCCTTCAGAATCTTGGAGATAACACCCTTATTACCATGGCGCCCCGCCATCTTGTCGCCCACCTGGAGCTTCCTCTTCATCGCCACATAGACCTTTACACGTTTCAACACACCGGGAGGCAACTCATCAGGCCTCTGGAGCTTGTCCAAAGTGTCCTTCTTGAGATCTTTGGTTTTATCTATTTCTTTTGTAGTCCTTTGAATAGCAGCATCCCACTCTTCCTGCTCCCGAGGTGAAAGGGAAACCTTCAAGTTTCTCAGATAGTAGGGAGGAAGCCTGTCCAACACCTCAGAGGTGACCACCTTTCCTTTGGGTAGAAGAACCTCCCCTGTCTCCGGGTCCTTAATCTCTGCCCTGGCCTTCTTACCTTCCAGAATCAGCCGGAGCCTCTGAGCCTCCTCCTCCCAAATGATCTCCATCTGATCCTGATATTCAGCCTCTATCCTCTTCCTCCCCTCTTCTTCCTGACGCTCCTTAGCAGGATCAGGCCCCAGAGTCTTTCTGGAGAAGACCCTCACGTCCATCACAATACCCTCCACTCCAGGAGGCACACGGAGGGAGGTGTCCTTCACCTCTCGGGCTTTCTCACCGAAGATAGCCCGCAAAAGCTTCTCCTCAGGGGTGAGGTACTGTTCCCCTTTAGGGGTCACCTTCCCCACCAGAATATCTCCGGCCTTAACCCGGGTCCCTATCCTAACGATGCCCGTGTCATCCAAGTCCTTAAGAGCCTCAGCACCCAGGTTGGGGATATCCCTGGTAATCTCCTCAGGGCCCAGCTTGGTATCTCTAGCCTCAGCCTCAAAAACCTCTATATGAATGGAGGTATAGGTGTCCTCCTTTACCAGCTTTTCGCTCACCAGAATGGCGTCCTCAAAATTGTAACCGCTCCAAGGCATGAAGGCCACCAACACGTTCTTGCCCAACGCCAGCTCCCCTTCATCAGTAGAGGCACCATCAGCTATCACCTCCCCTGCCTCCACCCTCTGACCCTTTTTAACAATGGGCCTATGATTGAAGCAGGTACCCTGATTGGAACGCTGGAACTTGGAGAGGCGGTAAACATCCATACCTCCACCCGCCTCCTGGTCAACCATGACGATAACCCGACTGGCATCTACACTCTTCACCACACCAGGTCTCCTGGCCACCACCAGGACTCCAGAATCCCGGGCCACCCTCCTCTCCATCCCAGTGCCTACTAGGGGAGCCTCAGACCTCAACAGTGGCACAGCCTGACGCTGCATGTTGCAACCCATGAGGGCCCTGTTGGCATCGTCATGCTCCAGAAAGGGAATAAGGGAAGCAGATACGGAGACCAGCTGCTTGGGTGACACGTCCATAAAATCTACCTCCTCAGGAGGCACAGTAACAAACTCGCCACCCTTCCTGGCCGACACCCTATCTCTAAGGAAACGTCCCTTGTCATCCACAGGGGCGTTAGCTTGAGCAATGGTATACCTCTCCTCCTCAAAGGCCGTGAGGTAGACTACCTCATTGGTGACTCGGCCATCCACAACCTTCCGATATGGCGTCTCTATAAAACCGAAACGGTTCACCCGGGCATAAACAGAGAGAGAGGTGATAAGCCCAATGTTGGGCCCTTCTGGAGTCTCAATGGGACAGATCCTGCCGTAGTGGGAGGGATGGACGTCCCTCACCTCGAAACCCGCCCTCTCCCTGGTAAGACCACCAGGTCCCAGGGCAGAGAGACGGCGCTTGTGGGTCACTTCGGACAAGGGATTGGTCTGGTCCATGAACTGAGACAGTTGACCGCTAGAGAAAAAGCTCTTCACAATAGCCGAGAAGGGCTTGGCCGACATGAGATCGTGGGGCATCATGGATTCCACATCCTCAATGCTCATCTTCTCCCTTATGGCCCTCTGAATCCTCACCAACCCAGCCCTGAGCTGGTTCTCTAAGAGCTCTCCCACAGCCCTCACCCGCCGATTGCCCAGATGGTCTATGTCGTCCACCTGCTCCTGCCCCAGCTTGAGGCGCATCATGTACCTGATGATGGCGATGATGTCTTCTCTACGCAGGACCCGAACAGAGAGGGGAACATCCTCATCGGAGAAGCCCAATTTACGATTAATCTTGAGCCTGCCTACCTCGGAGAGATCAAAACGCTCGGGATCAAAGAAGAGGCGGCGGAAGAACTCCCTAGCCACATCAGGAGTAGGGGGTTCCCCAGGCCTCATTTTCTTATAGATCTCCTTCTGAGCCTCCTCAGCCGTTTTACATCTGTCCTGAGCGAGGGCCTCTCTCACTGAGGGATCTACATTATCCCCCTCCAGAACCACCAACTCCAGTTCTCTAACACTGAGCCTAAGACGCTCCAGGAGCTCAGGAGTGATACTCTCGTTGCACTGGGCCAAGACCTCTCCCGTTTCCTCATCCACCACATCGCAGGCCAACACTCGACCGTAGAGGTCCTCCTCTTTCAAAGGAATGGTATCCAAGCCAGCCACCCGGATGCGCTTGAGGGCCGCCTGAGTCACCTTACGACCAGCCCTCACAAGCACATCTCCCGTCTTGTGGTCCATAACATCGGTGCTCACCCGCTGACCAACCAGGCTCTCTCGCACCTCTTTGAGAAAAGCCTTACCCCCCTCTTCGACATAGACCTTCTCCACATCATAGAATTCCCGGAGGATATCCTCAGGAGTCATGCCCATGGCCAGCAGCAGAGTACTGATGAGGAACTTGCGCCGTTTATCTATCTTCACGTACAAGAAGCCCTTGGCATCGTATTCAAAGTCTAGCCAGGAACCCCTATAGGGTATAACCCTTCCAAGAATAGAAGGTTTGGTCCCAGAGGCCGCACGAAGCTCCTCAAAAACCACGCCAGGGGAGCGGTGGAGCTGACTCACCACCACCCGCTCCACGCCATTTATAATGAAAGTGGTGTTCTCCGTCATGAGGGGCACTTCTCCAAGGTAGACTTTCTGCTCCCTCATATCCCTGACTGAGAGCCTCCCGGTGTTTTCATCCTTATCAAAGACGATGAGACGTAGCAGAACCCTCAAAGGAGCCCCATAGGTTAGCCCCTTCTCCTTACACTCCTCCACAGTGTACTTGGGAACGCTCCAGACCTCATGGCCACAATCCTTGCACACCACGCCAGGGGCACCCAGTCCCTTGTACTCACCGCACTTGCATTTCCAGCGACCTATCTCGTAGCCCAAATACACCAGCCGGGCCGTGCCAGTAAAATCCTCTATAGGAAAGACATGCCGAAAAACGGCCTCCAACCCTTTTTCCTCTCTCTCCTCAGGCCTCTTATCTTCCTGGAGAAAGTCAGAGTAAGACTGCCTCTGTAATTCGAGTAAATAAGGAGGCCCTACTATCTCCTTTATCCTTGAAAAGTCTTTCCTTTCTCTTCTTATCATGCCTCTCCCTCTTAAAATTAGGGAATGGGGCGGCCCCGTTTCAACTAGGCCGCCCCGTTATAGACTATTTGACCTCTACGGTAGCTCCGACTTCTTCCAGCTGAGCCTTGATCTTCTCCGCTTCATCTTTAGGTACACCCTCTTTGACGGGCTTGGGGGCTCCCTCCACCAGCTCTTTGGCCTCTTTGAGGCCCAAACCAGTAATGGCCCTCACAACCTTGATGACCTGGATCTTCTGGGCCCCAATGTCCTTGAGAATCACGTCGAACTCTGTCTTCTCTTCAGCAGCGGCAGCCTCACCAGCTGCAGCAGCAGGAGCCGCAGCCACAGCCACAGGAGTCGCAGCCGACACACCAAACTTCTCCTCCAGTTCTTTCACCAGCTGGGAAAGCTCCAGAACGCTCATGTTCTCAATGAACTTGATCACATCTTCCTTGGTAATCTCCGCCATTTCTTAAGCCTCCTTTTCCCTCTTATCTTTAATAGCGTTCAATACAGTCACAAGCCCCCTCAAATTGGCCGCCAACACGTTGACAAAGCCGGCGATGGAGGCATTAAAAGTAGCCAACAGAGTAGCCAACAGCACCTCGCGGCTGGGCAACCTGCTCATAGCGTCCACACCCTCAGCACCGTAGACTTTGCCCTCAATGAGCCCTCCTTTGAGCTTAAGTTGCTCAGCCTCTTTGGAAAACTTCACCAGTACCTTGGCCGTCTCTACAGGATCCTTGTAACCAAAGACAAAAGCCGTAGGACCCTTGAAGAGGTCCAAAGCCTGAGCCAGGGCAGTACTCTCTGAAGCCCTCAAGGCCAGTGTGTTCTTCACTACTCTAAGTTCCGAATCCTTCTCCTTCAGTCTCCTCCTGAGATTGCTCATCTGCTCAGCTGTAAGACCACAGTAATCCACCAGGATCACCGCCTGAGAAGCCTCCAGCTTATCCCTGATACCGTCCACCAAGGCCTGTTTCTTAGCCAAGGTACTTCTGCGAGTTTCCACCACTTCCGCCAACTTGTCTCACCCCCTTTTCAGGATTTTACTGCCGGGGGTATTCCCACCGGTCTCCGCGGGCGGACAGTACCTTTAAATCCAACGATACCCGCTCTCTTCGACCAGACAGCCTCACGATCTAATCTCCTCCAAAGCCTGGTTAGGATCCACCTTGACACTGGGACCCATAGAAGGGGAGAGGGCTATGCTCCTGAAGTAAGCCCCCTTAGCAGCTGCAGGCTTAGCCCTCCACAGGGCTTCAAGGACGGTCTTGGCGTTTTCGTAAAGCTGATCCTCAGAGAAGGAAGCCTTGCCAATAGGAACATGAATATTGGCACCCTTGTCTACTCGAAAGTCCACTTTACCCGCCTTGATCTCCTTCACCGCCTTGGCCACATCGAAAGTGACCGTCCCTGTCTTGGGATTGGGCATAAGCCCTCTAGGGCCTAAAACACGGCCCAATCTGCCCACAAGCCCCATCATGTCAGGCGTAGCCACGGCCTTGTCGAACTCCAGCCACCCCTCCTTCTGGATCTTTTCCACCAGATCCTCAGCCCCCACGTAGTCAGCCCCCGCCTCCAGGGCCTCTTTATCTTTGTCACCTTTGGCGAAGACCAACACCCTGACAGGCTTACCCGTCCCATGGGGCAGGGTGACGGACCCCCTGACCATCTGGTCGGCGTGGCGTGGATCCACCCCCAGCCTTGCAGCCAGCTCAACAGTCTCATTGAACCTGGCTGTGGCCAGCTTTTTCACCAACTCCACAGCCTCCCGCAATCCGTACCTCTTCCTGGAATCTACCAGCTTCTTCAGCTCCTGATAACGCTTTCCCCTTTTCGGCATCATCGCCTCCCACTCAATCGTGGTATTGAACCCAAACCTCTGGACCTACAATCCTTCTTCCCATACCACAAACAAAAAAGAGCAAAAGGGCACACCCATCCCCCTTTAACTTACCCTTCCCTTCAATCAGCCCTCTACAACCTCTATACCCATGCTCCTGGCCGTTCCTTCGACAATCTTCATGGCCGTTTCAATGTCATAGGCATTGAGGTCGGGCATCTTCTGCTGGGCAATCTCCCTCACCTGGGACTTGGTTACCTTACCCACCTTCTCCCTGAGGGGATCGCCAGCCCCCTTTGCCACTCCGGCAGCCATCTTGAGGAGAACAGAGGCAGGGGGAGTCTTGGTGATAAAGGTGAAGGAACGATCCTTATAAACAGTGATCACTACAGGGATGATAACACCCTGCTTATCCCGGGTCTGCTCATTGAAAGCCTTACAAAACTCCATAATATTGACGCCATGCTGTCCCAGAGCGGGACCCACAGGAGGGGAAGGATTGGCCTGCCCCCCAGGTATATGAAGCTTTATCTTGGCCACCACCTCTTTAGCCATGGATTATCCCCCTTTTCACCCCCAAGGAACCCTAACAGCTCCTGGAGGCCTTTCAATTTTTCAAAGCTTTTCCACCTGCAGAAAATCTAACTCCACCGGGGTAGACCTCCCGAAGATGCTCACCATCACCCTGATCTTCTGCTTCTCGGGATTCACCTCATCCACCACTCCGGTGAAGTTCTCAAAAGGACCGTCAATCACTTTCACATAGTCACCTTTGACAAATTCCTTATCGCTTTTAGCTCCCGCCGTAGCCAGGCGCTTAACCACTGCCTCCACTTCTTCATCAGGTACAGGAGTGGGCGTCCTCTCAGAACCCAAGAAACCTGTCACTCGAGGGGTATTCTTAACAAGGTACCAGGTATCATCGTCTAGAACCATCTTTACAAGAATATACCCGGGGAAGACCTTTTTGCTGACCTTCCTCCTTTTGCCCTTCTTGAGCTCCACCACTTCCCGGGTAGGAACCACCACCTCTTCTATCTTATGCTCCAGACCCTGGGCCCTGGCCCTCTCCAATATGGACTGACGCACCTTGTTCTCGAAACCCGAATAGGTATGGACAATGTACCACTTCTTGTCGCTGACCTGCTGCTCCTGCTCCATGCTGCTTCTTCCCTCAGAAAGTGAGAAGCTTACTTATAAGTCTAGCGAAGAGAAAGTCAAGAAGTCCCAGATAAAAAGCCACAAAGGCACTGAAGAGGATGACTCCGATAGACGCTTGAACGGTCTGTTTCCGAGAGGGAAAAACCACCCTCCTGGTCTCAGACTTCACTTCCCTCAAGAACGCCCGAAACTTTTCTAGCATTGGTCTCTCCAACACAAATAATGGCAGGCCAGGAGGGACTCGAACCCCCAACCACCGGATTTGGAGTCCGGCGCTCTACCAATTAGAGCTACTGGCCTGCAGCAAAAGTCTACTTCACCTCACGGTGTAAGGTGTGTCTACCACACCATTTGCAGTACTTCTTCAGCTCCAACCTCTCCGGCGTATTCCTCTTATCCTTACTAGTGCTGTAGTTTCTCCTTTTACATTCGGTACAAGCCAGAAGAACCGTTTCCCTCATGGTTAATCCTCAAGCACCTCGGTCACAACACCTGCTCCCACCGTCCGACCGCCTTCCCTAACCGCAAACCTCAAACCAGACTCCAACGCCACAGGATATATCAACTCC
>Ga0190304_1000814_pt1 | contig 14503 bp, 9 predicted proteins | sample 48700712_MG_FD_161670 | JGI IMG/M metagenome (GOLD analysis project Ga0190304, IMG submission 161670) | Hydrothermal vent sediment bacterial communities from Southern Trench, Guaymas Basin, Mexico - 4870-07-1--2_MG | ecosystem: Environmental > Aquatic > Marine > Hydrothermal vents > Sediment ... | reverse complement strand
ACCACTCTGAGGTCAACCTGATATCGATCGTGAAAGATGACGGAGCCCTTGGTCTCCCCGGCGGCGAGAACCCTCGTAACCCCCGGCAGTTCGGTGAAATAGCGGATTATCTCGCCCCCTCTGGTGCCCGTCACCAGGATGTCCAGGTCTCCGACGGTCTCCCGCATCCTGCGGAAGGAACCGGCGGGAGATATGGCTTTCACCTCTTTGAGCTTTTTCATCGCCTCCAGTATGTCCTGCACGATGGGGAAGGCGAGACCCAGCGGAATCCTCTCCTTCATCTTCTCATAGAGCTCGAGGCCCTTTATTATGTTCTCTATCTTCTTCGCCCCCATTCCGGGAAGGGAGGCGAGAGAACCATCCTCGAGGACCCGTTTGAAATCCTGCAGGGTTCTCACCCCGAGTTTATCGTAAGCGAGTTTGAGGGTCTTGGGACCAATTCCCTGAACGTCGAGGAGATCGAGGAGCTCTGTCGGCACCTTCGCCATGACCTCCTCGTACCTCTTGATCTTCCCCGTCTCGAGATACTCAGCGATCTTCTCGGCCATGCTCTTCCCTATCCCCGGTATCGACTCGAGTCCCTGAAGGCCCTTCTTCCTGTAAATCTCCTCCACTTCCTCCGGAAGGTCCCTGAGCACCCTCGAAGCCTTTCTATAGGCCGAGACCCTGAAGGGATTTTCGCCGAGAAATTCGAGCCCATCGGCGATCCTGTCGAAAATCTCGGATAGCTCTTTGTTCTTGCTCATGGTCTCCTCCCTCACCTCTTATTTTAAGCCGGAGGCGATCAGGTTCAAGACGCCGGCAATCCCCGCGCGATCAGCCCCGCCCTGTTAATCAACTTTCGGCGTTCCATAGCGGCTTTCCTCGCGAGAGTTTTCAGATTTATCTTTCTCTCCTCTTCCGTTGTGATGTCGGAGGAACCGCCGTGTTTCCTGTAGCGATACAGCACGCGGTGTATCCTGACCAGATCGTGGCTCTCCACAGCTTTCAGGACCATGTCGTAGTCCTCGCCGAAATCAGGGAAATTCCGCTCGTCGAAAAGCCCCAGTTTCAGGAGCACGCTCCTCCTCCATATCCTCAGCGCCCCGGCTCCCTCGGTCCTGAGGATGTTATTTCTGTCGAATTCGAGATGCCTGACCACGCCGAGCTCCTCTATCAATCCTCCCTCCTCGTCGATGACCTCATAGTATGAAACCCCGAGAGCTGCCTCGGGATGTTTCTCCATCGCGCCAAAGGCCACCTCCAGGGCATCGGGTGTGTACTCGTCGTCGGAATCGAGCTGAGCCACGTACCGCCCTCTGGAGTAGCGAACACACAGATTGAGGGCCTCCGCCAGGGTGCCTCCCTCCACGAAAATCGGCCTAATTCTCCTGTCCTTCTCGGCATATTCGGCGATTATCTCCTTAGTGCCGTCGGTCGAACCCGTATCGGTGATCACCACCTCGAAGTCGACAAAAGTTTGCCTCATGAGGCTGTCAAGGGCTTTACCTATGAACCTGGCGCGGTTTCTAACTGGTATGATGACGGATATGGGGACCTCCCCGTCCCCATCGATCACCTTCCTGATCCCGCCGGAGAGAAAAGCGCCTCTCCGTTTGAGCATGTCCTTGAAGGCTTTCTCGACCTCCCTCTCAAGCTCGGGCGGATAGTTGAGATAACTGAAAGAAGCCAGAAGCCCCCCGCTCCCACCGCTAAGGGGAACTTCGTATAGAGGTTCCCGAAGGCGGATGATCTTCCCTCCCCTTTCCTCGAGGCGAAGCCTGAAATCGTAGAGATATGCCCTTTTGAATTCAGGCCTGAGCCCGAGCTCCAGGAGCACACTCTTTTTCACGCCGAGGACATAGCCCATGGGGAACCTCTCGGTGATGTCCCCGCGATAGTCGTAGAGCCTCCTCGGAGTTCCGCCTTCTATGTGGTCGCTGAAAACCAGGACCGGATAAGGTCTTTCCATGGCATCGGAGAAAATCCTCTCAAACCCCTCCATAAACCTTGCGGGCCCCAGGAGAAAAAGAAGGTACTCCCCCCTCGCCTTCCTGGCCGCCTCCATGATGAAAGGAACGTCCTCTTCCACTTCTATAACATTAACGTTGCTAAAATTGGCCCTCTGCCTTGTGAAAATCTCTATCTTACCGGGATCGATCGCGCCGGAGGGAAGGAACTTCCCTCCGGCGCAGATAAGGCTGATCATCAGTCTTCGGGTCTTATGGCTATTATCCTCGGAATCCCCTGCCTCTTCACGTAGAAGATGACCGGTTTCTTTCTCTTTCCGTATTTTTTCTTCGCGGATTTAAAATCATCGAGGGTATTGATTTTCACTCCTCCCACCTTATAGATCACGTCGCCGGTCCTTATGCCCGCATCGGATGCCTTGCCCTCCACGTCGACATCCACAACCACGACGCCAGCATCCTCTTTGACGCCGAGAGACTTTGCCCTTTCCGACCTGACATCGATGACTTTCATCCCGAGCCAGGAGACCTCCCCTTTTGTCACCCTTTCCTCCTCGCCTTCTTCTTCCTTAGCCGCCACCTGTTCGCCCGGGTATTCGGTCAATTTCAGCTTTATCTCTTTTTCCTTTCCATCGGGTTTCCTGATTTTGAGGGTCACCTCGGTTCCCGGGGGTGTCTCAGCCACCATAAGCCTGAGGGACTGAACGTCTTCAACAGGCTTCCCGTTGAATTCCAGGATGAGGTCGCCGTCCTCGAGGCCCGCTTTTTCTGCCGGTGTCCCTTTCTCCACCTGCACTATAAGGGCTCCCATCGGTTTCTCGAGGCCGTAAGCCTCTGCGATGTCGCCGGTCACATCCTGAATTCTGACCCCTATGTAACCCCTGACGACTTTCCCCTTCTCGATAAGCTGCTGTGCAATGTATTTTGCCAGATTAATGGGAATGGCAAAACCTATCCCTATGAAACCGCCTGACGGCGTCGTTATGGCCGTGTTTATGCCTATCACTTCGCCCTTTATGTTGACGAGGGGCCCTCCCGAGTTGCCGAAGTTGATGGCGGCATCGGTCTGAATGAAATCCTGGTAGTCAGGACCTTCGGGGAGGTTGATGCCCGACCTGCCCTTGGCGCTTATGACTCCCACGGTCACCGTTCTATCCAGACCGAAGGGATTGCCTATGGCTATGGCCCAGTCGCCCACCTCTATCTTGTCCGAGTCACCGAGCTTCGCCACAGGGAGCTCCTTGTCGCTCTTTATCTTAAGTACAGCGATATCGGTTCGCGGGTCCTTTCCCACGAGTTCCACGTTTTTACCCTTATACTCGCTCTTGTCCGAGAGCCTGACGATGATCTTATCGGCCCCCTTAACCACATGGTTGTTGGTCAGAATAAAGTACTCGTCGCCCTTTCTGTCAAAAATAAAGCCAGATCCCAGCACGTGGGCCTTCCTTTCGGGCATGCTGAAGGGTTCTGACTCGAAAAATTTTTTGAAAAATTCCTCGAAAGGTCCCCTGTACTCGAAACGAAAAGGAGCTCCCTCTTCCTTTACGATCCTCTCAGCCGCGATGTTAACCACAGCAGGCATCACTTCTTTCGCAACCTTGACGAAGGGGGAATGGAACCCGTCGGGGGTCAAGCTGGAAGGGAACTCCGATTCGGCGAGCTCCTGAACCTTTTCTGAGGGCTGAGCCTGAGTGACCGGCGACAGGCCCAACCTCGCAGTTAGAACGAGACCGGAGATCAGCCCCAAAGCAAATAGCAACACAGCCCATTTCCAGGTCTTCCTCATGAGACCTTCACCTCCTTAGAAGCTTGTTCCGATTTGAAACTGGGTCATCCATTTGTTCCCCAATTTATCAAAACCATAGGACTCGTAAATGCCGAGGACGCCGACCATGGGGATCTCGATGTTAAATCCCACGCCCGCACCTCTTTTGTATCTGCTCAGCTTAAATTCCGAAAATCGGTCAGCCGTGAGCCCGGCGTCGAAAAAGCCCACCACATAGAAACCCTCGGCAGGCCTGTATCTGAGCTCCAGAGTAACCGTGTTGAAAATCCGCCCGCCTATAAGGGTTCCATTTCTGTAGATGCCGATACTCCTGTCGTCATACCCCCTGACCCCGTAATAATCGGTGCCGCCCAGGAGAAAACGCTTGTAAAGAGGCACATCAATGGAAGCCGAGAGGCTCTCGAGGTGTCCCAGACGGGTCCTCCCGTGAAGGATGACTTTCTCCCCGCCCAGCGGCCTGAAAGTTCCCGCCTCCAGAAGCTGCCTGAAGTAATGGACCTCCCCGCCGAGGACTCCGCCGGCCTTTTCCACCGAATAGGAGACCCTCGTTCCCCTGATGGGGTTGAAAAGCCTGTCGCGAGAATCGAAGGCCAGGCTGAAATTGGCCCTCGACGTCAACTGGGGGCCCTCTCCCCAATAGGAGAGGTGACTCTCGAGTTCCTTCGAGACATCTTTCAACTCAACCTTCTCAAGAGTATAGCCCAGGGAAAGGTGCCAGTAGTCATTCCAGAGCCTCTTCGAATAGAAAACCGAGCCGCCTCTCTCGATCTCCTTGTATTCCGGATAATAGTGTCCGAGGTTGTGGACGTCAAACCCCAGCGATTGGGGCTTCCCAAGAAGCCACGGCTCGGTGAAGGAAAACCTGAAATTCCTCACTTTCTTTCCGAAATCCACCAGGATGCTCATCGATTGTCCTCGTCCGAAGAGGTTGGGCTGATTAAAATTGAGGTTTCCAAAGAAGCCCTCGGCCTGAGAATAACTGACCCCGGCGCCAATCTGTCCGGTGCTCTTCTCCTCGACGTGGAAAACGAGGTCCACAAAGCTGGTATCCTCGGTCTGGCGGAAGTTGACGCCCACGTTGCCAAAGTAATTCAGGTACATGAGGTCACGCTGGCTCTTGGCGAGTTTCCCGGTAGAGAAATATTCTCCCGGAAAGATGTCGAGCTCCCTTCTTATGACTGATTCACGGGTTTTCGTGTTGCCCACGATATCGATTAGCCTCACCTTCACGCGGCTTCCCTCAAAGATCCTGAACTCTACATCGACGATCGAATCATTCCTGATCTTCTCGAAGGGCACCGCATGGGCATAGATATATCCCGAATCTCCGTAAAGTGCCTGGATCATGCCCAGAGCTTCTTCGAGCTTTGACTGGCTGTAGGCCTTCGGGTCCCAATTCTCTCCCTTATAGATCAGGGTAATCGCCTCCCACAGCCCCGGCTTTTCCTCCACCAGGATGATTCTATCGGAAAGAAAATCGGTCGAATAAACCGTGTTGCCATCAAATGAAACTTTTCCGAATACATACCTCGGCCCCTCATACACCTTCACGTAGAGATATACGCCGTCGTCCCTGTATTCGACGCCGCTGGAATCGATCCTGGCCTCGGGGTGGCCGTGATCGGCATAATACCGCACGATCCTGTCCAGATCCTCCTCCCACTGATCGGGATCGAATTTTCCGCTCCTGAGGAAGGACCTCTCCTTGTTCTTCATGATCGATTTGATCTTCTTCGTGCTCACCGCCCTGTTCCCTTCCACGACAATTTTCTTGATGAAAAACTTCCCGTTCTCGTGAACTTCAAGGGTCAGCGTGGCCTCGCCGTTCTCGTCGGGCTCCGAGAGATGATCCTCAACACTTACTTTAAGATACCCCTTCCTCCGATAAAGTTCCTTTATCTTGCTTTTCGCCCTGAAAAGGGCATAATCTGAAAGCGGCGTCCCCCGTGGAAGGTCAAGGCTGTCCCTGAGTTCATCGCTCCCGATCTTTTTGTTCCCCTTGATAACCAATTCTTTCAGGCGCGGATTCTCGTGCAGCTTAATGAGGAGCTTCAGGGAGGAATCGGGGTTGTAAATTCCGAAAACCTCAACGCTGTCGAAATACTCCGATTCCATAAGGGATTTGATTGCATTTCGAACCGAGAGGGGGGAAATCTCCTTTTTGCCCGAGAGGCCGGTGCGGAAAATGACGAAATCAGGGGAAGACCATCGCAACCCCTGGATTTCTATACCGGAGACGCTTATCCCGCCTGATAGGAGAAAGAACAGGATGAGATTGGTCAACCTCAGCCTCCGGCAGAGCTCTCCACGACCGTTTCCTCGGATTTAAACTTTATCTTGTCCTTCTCGAGTAGAACGATCACCTTCTCCCCCTCTTTGATATCGCCCCTGAGTATTGCCTCGGAAAGCGGCTCCTCCAGCTCCTTTCTGATCACCCTCCTCAGCGGCCTCGCGCCGTATTCGGGATCGTAACCCATCTCCACAAGTTTTTCCTTTGCCTCAGGCGTCAGCTCGAGCTCAATGGACTTCTCGGCGAGCCTCTTCCTGAGGTCCCGAAGCATTATCTCGATGATCTGGCCGATCTGCTTCTTCTCAAGCGGCCTGAATATAATGACCTCGTCGATCCTGTTCAGAAACTCGGGCGGTGCTATCTTCTTGAGCTCCGCGTGGAGGAAGTCCTTCATCTTTTCGTAATCCTGGATGCTCTCCTCGCTGCTCTTGAACCCGACACCTTTGGCTTTCTTGAGGAACTTGGTCCCTATGTTCGAAGTGAGGATTATCACGGTATTCCTGAAGCTGACCTTTCTCCCAAAGCTATCGGTCAAAACTCCCTCCTCCAGGATCTGAAGGAGGATATGGAACACATCGGGATGAGCTTTCTCGAATTCGTCAAATAGAACGACCGAATAGGGTTTTCTCCTGACTTTCTCGGTGAGCTGCCCCCCTTCCTCATAGCCGACATAACCGGGAGGTGCTCCGATGAGTTTCGATACGTTGAACCTCTCCATGTATTCGGACATGTCGAGCTCCACCAGGGCTTCCTCATCGCCGAAAAGGAATTCGGCAAGGGCTTTGGCCAGCTCGGTCTTGCCCACGCCAGTGGGACCAAGGAATATGAAGGATCCAATCGGCCTCCTGGGATCCTTTATGCCGGCGCGAGAACGGCGAATGGCCCTGGAAACGGCCTCGATCGCCTCCCTCTGTCCGACGACTCTCTTCTCGAGCTCCTCTTCCATCTTGAGCAACTTGGCCTGCTCTCTCTCCTCCAGGCGGAAGAGGGGTATCCCGGTCCACCGGGAGACGACCTCCGCCACCTGCTCAGCCGTCACTGTGAGGCCGTCATCCTTCGCCTGCAGCATCCTCTTTCTCTCGGCTATCTTCCTCTCGAGCTCCTTCTCCCTATCCCTGTATTTCGCAGCCTTCTCGAATTCCTGTCTCGATATTGCCTCTTCTTTGAGTTCCCTCACCCTCTCGAGTTCTACCTTCTGCTGTTCCAGGATCTCGTCGGACGCCGATGAGCTGAGCTTCACTTTGGCGCCAGCCTCATCCAGAACATCGATGGCCTTATCGGGAAGATACCTGTCGGCTATGTACCTGTCGGCGAGCTTCGCCGCCGCCTCAATGGCATCATCGGTATACTTGACGCCGTGGAAGATCTCGTATTTCTCTTTCAGCCCCTTGAGGATCTCTATCGTCTCGTCCACCGTGGGAGGATCGACCATAACGGGCTGGAATCTCCTCTCCAGGGCTCCATCCTTCTCTATGTGTTTCCTGTATTCTTCCAGCGTGGTGGCGCCAATCACATGGATAAGGCCGCGTGCCAGTGCCGGTTTAAGTATATTGGATGCATCGATGGCTCCCTCGGCCGCACCGGCACCTATCACGGTATGGAGCTCATCTATAAACAGTATGACGTCGGGAGACTTAGAAGCCTCCGTGACTATTGCCTTAAGCCTCTCCTCAAATTGACCCCTGTACTTAGTGCCCGCCACCACGGCGGCCAGATCCAGGGCCAGGATCCTCTTGTCGAGAAGGGCATCGGGAACTTTGCCCTCAACGATTCTCTGAGCAAGACCTTCCACGATGGCCGTCTTGCCCACCCCCGGCTCACCGATGAGAACAGGGTTGTTCTTCTTCCTCCTGGAAAGTATCTGGATGACCCTCTCAATTTCCCTCTCGCGCCCTATCACAGGGTCGAGCTTGTTCTCCCTGGCCATCTGTGTAAGGTCTATCGAGAAATTCTCGAGGGTTCTTGTCTGGCTTTTCGAGCTTTTTGTCGGCGCCCCCTCGGGCTTACCGAGGAGTCTCAGGGCCTCCTCCCTGACCATCTCGAGTTCTATCCCCAGGTTCATAAGGATCTGGGCAGCGATCCCCTTCCTCTCCCTGAGGATCCCCAGCAGAATGTGTTCAGTTCCTATGTAATTGTGCCCCAGCCTCTTTGATTCCTCGAAGGCGTAATTCATCGCCCTTCGAGCAGAGGCGTTCAGGGGTATCTCGCCGACGGAAATGGGTCCCCTGCCGGGAGGCACTGCCTCCTCCACGGCCTGCCGCAGCTCTGACAGGTCCAGGCCAAGATTTGTGAGCACCATGGCTGCCACTCCCTCGCCTATGCGGGAGAGACCGAGCAAAAGGTGCTCCGTGCCTATGTAGTTATGGAGCAGCCTTATGGCCTCTTCCCGGGCGAGGTAAAGCACCCTCTTGGCCCTCTCAGTGAACCTGTCGTTTAAGAACACAGAATCACCTCCCTTAACCTGCTACCTGGCGCTTACCGCGCCTTTTATGAACTTCATTTCCCCTCTCACGTCTCCGTAGAGAGGGTGGTCTTTATATTTCTGTTCGAATTCCTCCAAAAAATCAAGGGCCTTTTTGTAGTCCCCCGCCGCTTCGGCTGCGAGAGCAGCTTTGTAGAGATAGAGGGCTTTCTGGCTCTCGAAAGGAGCCAGTTCCTCCGCTCGCAAATAATCCTGAAGGGCCTTCTGAGGGTCTCCCTTGCTCAGCGCGATCGAGCCCAGGGCAGCGTATGCACCTGATTCCAGAAGGGGATCATGGGGTTTGGACTTGAGGAAACGCTGGTAATACCTCTCCGCCTCTTCTATGTTCCCCTGGCGCAGATAAAAATCGCCCAGGTAGTAAAGGGACCTCTTCCCCTCGATCTTGCTGGATGCCGTCTGTGCCAGATTTCTGAAAATCTCCACCGAATTCGTCGTGTCCCCGCTCATGTAGAGAGAAACCGCCTGGATGTAACTGAGCTTCACCTGAGGAGGTGCGCCGGAGCCAGAGGAGAAAAAGAAGTAACCGGCCACAAAAGCCGCTATGATGATGACAACCCCCCATAGCACTTTCTCGCGATTCCTCACCACGTAGTTCATCACCTTCGTGATGAACTCCAGAATCGGATCCTTCCGCAGTTCTTCCTTCGTTACTTTTCCTCGCATAGTGCTCCTTTTCATGAAATTATATCCGGGTATCGGCTTCCTGTCAAGGCAAGAAGACGCTTTCTCTTTGAGCTTTAAGATCTTGACAGGAAAAGACGGTCAAGATAAAATTTGAAAGTCGTATCTTAACTGCTGTGACAATCAGAGAACATTCACGTGAGAAAAAAATCTGATACTTCCAGAAAAGGGGAAAGTGGTATTTCCCCGATTTTGAAACAATACCTGGAGGTCAAAGCCCGCCATCCGGAGGAGCTTCTATTTTTCAGGATGGGGGATTTTTACGAGCTTTTCTTCGAGGACGCCGAAAAGGCTTCCAGGGTCCTGGACATAACCCTTACTTCAAAACCAATGGGCAAAGGGCACAGGGTCCCCCTGGCAGGCATCCCCGTTAAGGCTGCCGAGAGCTATCTCGCCAGGCTTCTGAAGGCCGGTTATCGAGTGGCCATCTGCGAGCAGACGGGTGAGGGAAAAGGGCTCATGAAGAGGGAGGTCGTCGAGGTTATAACTCCGGGCACGGTCTTCTCCCCTTCGCTCCTCTCGGCGGACAGACACAATTATCTCGGAGCATTGCTCGAAAAAGGCGGAAGGCTTTACGCTGCCCTCTGCGACCTGACCACCGGCGATTTTTTCGTCTTCGAAGCCGAGAGGGAAAGGGCCCTCGAGGAGCTCAGAAAACGAGGGGTTGCCGAGGTGCTTTTCCCCGAGGAGATGGATCCCCCCGAAGGCCCGTGGTCACCCACCCCCTACCCATCGCTTTACTTCGAACCCGACTTCGCCGAGGACGTCCTCAAGCGTTTTTTCGGCGTCCTGAGCCTTGAGGGGTTCGGGCTGAAAAGCGGGGAGAGTTCTATCGGCGCCGCCGGCGCCCTGCTCCACTACCTGAAAGGGAAAAAGGAGGGCATGCTGGACCACCTCAGGGGCCTCCGAAAGCTGAATCTGCTCTCAAGGATGTATCTGGACAGCAAAACCATAAGAAATTTAGAGCTCGTGGAAAAGATAAGGCCGGAGGAAGGCAGCACGCTCAGAGAGGTCATAAACAGGACGAAAACGCCAATGGGAGCACGCAAACTCACCGAATCGATAATCTCCCCCATGACCGATAAAGGCCAGATAATAACGAGGCTGAACAGGGTCGAAGCCCTTGTTGAGAACGAGAGGACCCTGAGGGAGGTGTCCGAACTTCTAAAGGGAATAAAGGACCTTGAGAGGATGACCGCGAGAATCGCCGCAGGGAGGTCTTCTCCCCCCGAGTTCGTCCGCCTCGCCTCCTCCTTAGAGAAGCTGCCGCACCTGAGAGAGAATCTCCTCGGCATCAATGTTTTCAGGGATCTGGTCGGAGAGCTACCCGATCTTAGCGAGTTGACGGAAAACATAAGGAAGGTCATAGTCGACGACCCTCCGGCTGCCACGGACCAGGGCGGCTTCGTGAGGGAAGGGATCGATCCCGAGCTCGACGAGCTGAGGGAACTTGCCCTGGGAGGAAAGTCCAGGATCCTTGAGATCGAGAAAAAGGAGAGGGAGAAAACCGGCATACCGACCCTTAAAGTGGGCTACAACACCGTCTTTGGCTATTACATCGAAGTTACGAAGGCCCACTTAAACAAGGTCCCTGCCCATTACGTGAGGAAACAGACGCTCACCTCGGCTGAGAGGTTCATCACGGAGGAACTGAAAAACCTGGAAAACCTGATTCTCGGCGCCGAGGAAAAAGCCATAGCCAGAGAAAGAGAACATCTCGAAAGGCTGCGGGAGAACGTGAAACTGCGGGCTGGCGACATCAAAAGGGCCGCAGATATAGTGGGGGAAATCGACCTCGTGGCTGGATTTGCCGAGATAGCCCTGAAAAACAGGTACGTCAAACCCCTCATCCGTGACGACGATGTGCTCCTGATCAGAGGAGGCAGACATCCGGTTGTCGAAGTCCTCCAGGACGAACCCTTTGTGCCCAATGACACATATATGGACACTGAGGAAAACAGGATTCTCATCATAACGGGCCCAAATATGGCGGGCAAATCCACCTACCTTCGGCAGGTGGCTCTGATCGTGATTATGGCTCAGATGGGCTCTTTCGTTCCGGCTGACGAGGCCGAGATCGGCATCGTGGACCGGGTCTTCACGCGTATAGGGGCTTCAGACGACCTCTCCCGCGGTGTATCGACCTTTATGGCGGAGATGATCGAGACCTCCCAGATACTTGCCAACGCCACGAGAAAGAGCCTTATCATTCTCGACGAGGTGGGAAGGGGAACCTCCACCTACGATGGGGTTGCCATCGCCTGGTCGGTCATAGAATACATAAACGAGAAGGTAAAAGCTAAGACGCTCTTCGCCACCCATTATCACGAGCTTGCAGAACTCGGCAGGAGGCTAAAGGGGGTGAAAAATTACACCGTCTCCGTGAGGGAATGGGGCGACGAGGTCATATTTTTGAGAAAGGTCGTCCCCGGCGAGACCGACAGGAGCTACGGCATCCATGTCGCTAAACTGGCAGGACTTCCGCGGGAGGTTATTGACAGGGCAAAGGAAATCCTGGAAATAATAGAACGTCGAAATGCTATAAGGGCCATATTCAGGCCCGATATGGTACAGCTTTCCCTCTTTGGGGGTGAAGACCCCTTGAGAAAAAGGATAAAAGAGCTTAAGCTTGATGAAATCACTCCGAAGGAGGCGCTTGACCTCCTTTACAATCTGAAGGAGGAACTCGAAAAATGAGGTGGATTCTCAAGAAACTCGGCAGCATCTGGGGCAACGAGGTCGCGGTGGACCTGGGAACCGCCCAGACCCTGATCTACGTGAAGGGGGAGGGGATCGTTCTCAGAGAGCCCTCGGTGGTTGCCGTCGATAAGGTCTCGGGCCAGCTCATCGCCGTTGGCCTCGAGGCCAAAAAGATGCTCGGGAAAACCCCCGATGGCATAATCGCCAAAAGGCCCATGAAGGATGGGGTTATAGCCGACTTTGAACTCGTTCAGGAGATGCTCTACGCCCTTCTCTCGAGGGTCCTGAGGAGGAACCTTCTGGTCAGGCCCAAGGTACTCATCGCCGTCCCGTCGGGCATCACCGAGGTCGAGAGAAGAGCGGTCAGAGATTCGGCGGAAAATGCGGGGGCGCGGGAGGTGCTGTTAGTGGCCGAGCCCGTGGCAGCGGCCGTTGGAATCGGCCTGCCCATAGAAGCTCCCAGGGGCAACATGATCGTAGATATCGGGGGCGGGACAACGGAGATCGCAGTGATAGCCCTCTCGGGAATCGTTACAAATACCTCTATTAGGATAGCTGGGGATGAACAGGACGAGGCCATTGCCAACTACATCAAGAAGAAGTACAACATCCTCATAGGTGAACAGACCGCCGAAATGATAAAGATGGAGATCGGAAACGTGTTCCCCGATTCGGAGGAAAGGAGAATGGAGGTCAGGGGGCGGGATTTAATCCTTGGCACGCCCAAAACTATAGAGGTCACTTCGAGCGAGATCAGAAATGCCCTGAGGGAACCGGTTTCTCAGATCATTGATGCCATCAAAAAGGCACTGGAGAGGACTCCCCCTGAGCTGGCAGCCGACATAATCGACAGGGGCATATTCATGACAGGAGGAGGTTCCCTTTTGAAGGGGCTCGATGCCCTCATAAGGGAAGAGACCAACCTTCCCGTGAAGTTGGTGGAAAATCCGCTGGAGTGCGTTGCCCTCGGAGCCGGAAAGATCCTGGAGGACCTCCCGAGATACGAAAAGGTGATCCTCAAGCCGAGAAAACCGCTCGGAGTTAGGTGAAAGCTTCCCAGAGACTAATTGCGATATTTCTTCTGTTGAGTTTTCTATTCGCCATCCCGGAAGTCCGCCGGATCACGACCTCCTACCTCTTGCGCTCTTTTTACATCCCCCTCCTGAAAGCCGAAGCCACCGTCGTAGATTTTCTAAATATCAGGAAAGAAAGGGAGGATCTACTCAGAGAGCTCGCTGAGGCCAGGCACCGCGCCGTGACGGAGAAACTCGAACTTTTCCTGGAAGAAGACACCGTAAAGACCTCTGCCATCCCCATCGCGTACTCCCCCCTGGGCGTTCCGACGAAAATAGCCCTGGATAAGGGAAAGGAATCGGGAATAGAATACGGAGACCCCGTCCTTCAGAAGGGGAACCTGGCCGGGAAGATCACGGAATCGATGGAGGGCTCATCCTCCTTCCTCACGCTGCTCTCCGACGAGATGAAAGTGGGCGTCGTGGACACGAGAAGCGGAGCCCTCGGGGTGCTGCGGGGTGGGCTCGAGCCCGCTCTCCTCTACATTCCCGAGTGGGCCGACGTGAGGCCCGGCGATACCCTGGCTACCTCGGGCCTTGGAGGAGTTTTCCCCAAAGCAATACCCGTCGGGGTGATAAAGGACATGCTCCCCTCGGAGGACCCCTTCTATCGGAACATCAGGGTGAAACTCTTCGTCGATTATTACAGGGCAGGCAGTTACACCGTCCGGAAGAAATGAGAGGGTTCAAGCTAATAATTCTCATCTTCCTGCTCCTCGTCCTCTCGATGGTCGAGGCGAGAGTTCTGCTCAGGGGCTTTCCGGTACTCACTCTCGCCCTGCTAATGCCCCTCTCGCTTGCAATCGCGACAGAGGTCTTCGTCCCCATAGCCTTTCTGGCCGGAATACTGAAGGACGGCCTGTTCCCCCAAAATCTCTGGGTCTCTCCCTTCCTGTTCGTGATCACGGGCTTGATTGGCTACATCTTCAAGGGATACGTTAACCTGAAGCTCACGGCTCCGAAATTTTTCTATTTCCTGTTGTTCAGCCTCTTCTACATCCTCGCTCTCAGCTGGTCTTCAGGGACTTCGATCTCCCCGGCTAACCTGATTTCTTCAGTCCTGACCACCTCGTTGCTTTCCCTCTTCGTGTCATGGGGAATTCAGTGAGATACAGAAGCTTTCTCTATCTTTTCTTCGCCCTGTGGGGTCTCCTCCTCCTGAGGCTGGTGAAAATTCAGATTCTGGACCACAAACAGTACCTGAAACAGGCTGAGAAAAACTACATAAAACCCCTTCGGGTGCCTCCGCTGCGGGGGAAAATCCTGGACCGAAAGGGCCGCGTCCTGGCCGATTGGAAACCCATATTCAGGATTTCAGTTCTCGGTGAGAAGACCACGAAGGAGGGCCTGACCGAGCTCTCAGGGCTTCTCCACGTCGACATAGACCCCGATACCATAATCGGAAAGCCGGGATACATAAGGATAAAGGACGGGGCTTCGCTGGAGGAGGTCATATCGGTGGAGGAAAGGGAGGACCGCTTTCCCTGGATCGTGGTGAGCACCGTCCCGACGAGGAGGTACCTTTATGGCGGACCCTTCTTT
>Ga0190304_1000813_pt1 | contig 14522 bp, 13 predicted proteins | sample 48700712_MG_FD_161670 | JGI IMG/M metagenome (GOLD analysis project Ga0190304, IMG submission 161670) | Hydrothermal vent sediment bacterial communities from Southern Trench, Guaymas Basin, Mexico - 4870-07-1--2_MG | ecosystem: Environmental > Aquatic > Marine > Hydrothermal vents > Sediment ... | reverse complement strand
TTGAGCTTGAGACCCCTGGCTTTGCACAGTTGGCCTACTTACATGGTGGGATAACACCTGAGGTACTAAAAGAGAGGGGGGTAGTGGCAGAGATAAACATGGCCCCAATATATGAGGATGGCAAGCCCCTACTGGAGGTAGCAGAGGGGGATTTAAAAGACCTTGCAAGGAGGGTGGTTGGTGTAAGCCTCTCAAGGCTTAGAGAAATGGCAAAGACAGAGGGAAAATGGGTAATAGCCGTTGCTGGTGGAGAGGAAAAGGTTGAGGCCATCAGGGCCGCCTTAAAGGGTGGCTATTTTAATGTGCTCATAACGGATTCCTTTGTTGCTCATGAATTGCTGAAATAAAATCAAAATGACAAGCTAATTAATAATTGGAAATATGAGAAGTATCAAGGGGAAATGAGTTTTGAGGAATGATGTAGTTTTGTCTTGGGGAGTTGTTCAATAGGTAAAATAATAGTACACTCTGTTCCTTTCCCTCTTATGCTCTTTATTTCTATTGTTCCCCTGTGCATATTAATAATTTCTTTACATTGATAAAGGCCTATCCCCAACCCTTTTCCCTTTGTAGTTTTAAAAGGTTTAAATAATTCATTTTTTAAAAAATTTTTTGGAATACCATGGCCTGTATCAGTAAAAACAATTTCAACACATTCCTCTGACTTCTTTTTAAGACGCTTCTCAATAAGCTTTGTACTAATAGACAACTTTCCACCTTCAGGCATAGCCTCAACAGAATTTTTAATTATATTATGGAATACTGTTTGTAAGTGTGTAATATCACAATCTGCTAAAGGTATCTCACCTAGGTCTTGAATAACCTCAATATTGTGGAACTTAAATTTATCTAAGATCTCAATGATTAAATTGTTGATATTGCATTTTTGAAATTTAAGACGTATATCCCCAGGAATTGTTGAAAAGGTATCAATCAGCCTTTTCATCTTTTCAACTTCCTTATTTATGGCCTCAAACGATTGTCTCAAAAAGGTTTTATTTTTAATATTCTTTATGGAATTTTCAACAATGAGGGAAAGAGTAGCTGCTGCATTCTTTAAATCATGGATAACAAAAGCACTAATTTGGTGAAATACCCTCAATTTCTCATTTTCAATAGCCCTTTCTTGGGATAATTTCTTTCTGGATTTAGATATCTTTTTTTTCATATAAAATGACTAAACTAATTAAATTTTAATCAGATTACTCTAATATAAGATTGCTGTCAAGTAACCGAATTCTTCCTTTAGGGCCATGCAAAGTCCAGCATGAAGAATAAATTTTAAATGTGGTAAAAATCCATTCTAAAATGAAGTATAATGCAAAATTACAATTCATGGTAGTTCTTTGGGCTATGATGTTTCATTTTGCATTTTAAATTTTTGAGATATAACCTACATGAAGTGGAAAAGTGATGGAGAACAATAAAAGCGGATCTAAAAGATTATTATATTGTTTGGTAAAGGATGATGTAAATTTTTCCTTTCTATTGACCTTTTTTCTTTTTTATTTGAAGATCCTATAGTAATGGTAACTGTTTTTGAATATAAAGAGGACTTATTTCCCTCTTTGTCCACAACATAACCATTTATCCTCCAGCTACCTAACTCTGCATCAGAGAGTACCTTTACCCTGGCCTTGGCCCAGCCCTGTTGGCTGTTTACCTCAAACTTACCTGCTCTATCATCAGTGTATAGGCCTAGGGTTCCAGTAATCCAAGTCCAGTCTGCCCTACCCTCTGTCTCCTTTGCCAAGATATCACCAGTGCTTAGAGAATAGCTCCATATATAAGAGCTTTTGGCATAATGGTTACCGCCTCTGTTCTCTATAGTCCCCGCTGTGTATGAGGGGCTATTGAGCCAGAGGTCAGCAAAGTCTATATCCTCAAAGCCTTGAGGGTCATCTACATAGATATAGAGATCATACCATTTGCCCTTTTTAATTGAGGTTACCTCCTGGCATCTCCCTACTTCTGTAAATTTTATATCTATGACAGAGGGGATATCTGGTTTGGGGTTTAGAGTTATTTCCCCACTGAGTAAGAGTTCTCCCCATAGATCAGGTCTTTCATAAGGGCCTGTCTCAATTAAGTTGAGCCAATCAAATTGGGAAATTACTCCATTATCTCTATCATTGTTTGCTAATAGTAACCCTATAATTTTATCATCTTCAGGGGTTACATCAATCAATGCCCAAGGAATGGCTATTTCCATAACATAACCATTTGGTGTAAATTTGGTTTGAGTTATTATACCCAGTTCATTAGACTTCCCATTGATATTGATAATAAAGTGGTAGTCATCGTCGTCCATAGATGTAGTTTTATCATTCTCTGTATCTAAATAGAACTCTGCCCCATCATCCTGCCAGAGATTTTCTCCTATAGCCTCTAAGTCTGCATCAGTTACTTCATAGGCAAGATAGAGATTATCACTATCCCAAAGTGTGAGAACCTTTACTTGATTATCGCTTCTTGAGGGATTAGAGAAGGTTATATAGTTAGCAGAAGACCAGGCTATTTCATTGAGTTCTCCGTCTATATTTATGGGAGAGGCTGTTTTCAGGGCAGCGATTTGTTGACTAAATTGAGGCATTGTCCCACCACCAAGTTCAAAGACTGTTTTGGTAACATTTACTCCAAGGTCTTTTCTTTGTTCGCATTCTTCTCTGGTTAACCCCTCATCATACATACAAGTAGCAACCCTTATTCTTTCATTCATAGGCCAGGGCCAGAGAGGCTTATCCGTTAAGACCCCATTCTCATATCTATACCAGATGTTTGCTCCAATGTCTTCTCCATCCTTTCCCTTTCCAGCAACTACAGGTGAAAGTGATGCCTGCAAAATATTTCTGCCACCTTCTGTAAGTTTAGGGTCTTGCTCAAACCAATGAGCAGGCTCAAGGGCCCTGTCAAAATTTTCTGCATTGTTATAGACACAAACATAATCAGTTAGCTCTGGATGCTGTATTCCATACTCACTGGCATTAATACTGATTAGGTTATCTACATGGGCCTTATAAAACCATGTGCCCTTTCCACCAATACTTGTTAGATTTTTTGCCTTAAATCCCTCTGGGTCGTTGTAGCCAAAGGCATAGAAGGTATAGGCTGGTTTTGCCCCATCTTCAACAAAGGCCACACAGTTTTCAGCGTAAAAATCATCAGCCCTGATAAAGAACATATGAGGGTTATGGGTATTTTGTGTCTTTAATCTATAGGCAATATTACCTAACCATTTGGAATGTGAATAAGTAGATTCGGATTTATAAAATCCATCATAACCGAAGATTGCGTAAGGTTGATTAACACTAATCATATCATCATCCCAGGTGCCTATACAATTTTCTATTATACAATAGTAATTATTGTAAGCGACTGTAAAAACCATTTTTGGTCCTATTTCCGAACAATGTTCCCACCTTCCCCAGCACCTCCTAAAAGTTGTATGGTCACCGTGTTGGGAGGAAGAAAAAATCTTTCTTGCTATACCCCAACCAGCGCAATCCTCAAATAAGTTATATTCACCATGGTGGGCACCAAAGATGTTAGTATTTCCATCAGCTGCATCCCAAGCACAAACACGCCTAATAATATTGTGATTTCCACGACTGATTTCAACCACACTTTTACTTGAGTTGCAGGCGTTAATTCCCTCAATAACAAACCAATCATTGTGATAAAGATAAACAGGTCTTCTTACACCCTCACCATCTATGGTAACCATACCGTCATTTTTTGCCTTAATGGTTATTGGATTTCCCTCACTCCCACTCAAATAATCTGGTGGGTCTATCATTGAATTAGGTCCCTTATATATGCCATCCAATAAAATAAGGATATCACCAGGTTTAGCCACATTCCAAAAGTCGCTGATTAAAAAGGGACTTGAAGGAAAAAGGCCATCTCCACCACCAGTTGGAGACGCATAATAGGTTTTACCTTGAGCAAGAACAGGCCCAATTAGAAGGATTAATAGCAAGTTAAGTAAAATTATCCTTTTTTTCATAGTCCTGGCAGATCAGCCACCCTCTTTTTTTAGTAAGGGTCTGGATCTTTGCGCCCTATCCTTACGGATAGTTTGCCTTTTTCAGGACCCACTTCTTTGCATGCAACAATTATGCCATTTCAAATCCTCCTCTTATTTCTTATTGATATACACAATAAAAAAGCCCACCTAACGGTGGGCTTAAATGCTCAATGAAAGTTGCCTTTCTTATTTCTTAGGGCTTACCTAATATCTCATTCCTATGGAATAAGTACATTTTTGTGCTTCATATTACATTTTTGCACTTTTATTAAAAATTCTTTGTATGTTTACCTTTTAAACCCAGGATTTTGGCACCCTATTTGCAACTTAATGACGATAGCCTATAAATGAACTAAAGAGACTCCCTAAAATTTCTTCGGGTTCACATTGAAATTGTCACCTGCCTCACCACTGCAGTGTGCGATAGCAAGGATTTCTTCCAGGATATCCTCAGCCTGGTAAGTCACCATAGAAGGGGTCTCATACTCTGGAAGAGTTTTGGATTCCTTTTCCATTACCATTTCCATCACCTCCTTTTTCTGAATTTACAATCACCTCCTTTCTGAGTTTTGGGTCGCAAATAGGGTGCCGGCAATCTCCTGGGAAATTTTTGTAAATTCTAACGATATTTACCGAATTCTCTTTTGAAAAATATGGCCTACATTAATAAGTATTATTGAAACCCCAGAAGTAAAAATTTTAAAGCCTCTGTAACCAAGGGTTGTAAAAAATATTTTTCTTTTGCCAGCTAGTTTGTTCTTAATAAAGCAGGCCTTATTAAAGATTAAATTACTAATATATCCATAGATTCCCATAATTTGGCTTATCATCGCCCAAAATCCCTGATCTAGTTTAATAGTTGTATTAGTCCTCTTTATCTGAATCACCTTTCCAATAATAACATCCTCCGATATCGCGGTTGAATCAAAGGTATTATCACCCTTTTCTATAAAATAGACCTTTCCATTAAAGGTGTACTTCCTGATCACTCGATGAATAACTATATGGGCTGACCTCCTAAAGGCAACTATGTCTCCAACTTTTATATCCTTTGGGGGGGTATATTGAATTGTAACCTCTGAACCCTCCTCAATAAGGGGTAGCATACTCGTACCACGGCTTTTCATAAGACACTCTCTGTTAACCTCATCCCATATCTCCATTAAGGCCCGAGATATGGCATTTCTATCAGCTAAATTTTTCATTATACAAAATAGTAAATAAGCTTTAAAGGTCAGTCTGACACCAACTGTGTTATAAGATCACCCATCTCATCTAACTTCCCCATCGATAATTGATAGAATTGGATATCTTTAGCTATATCCGCTAACTCCATAAGCATACGGCAAGGACTCCCATCAAAAACATCATCTACCATTGTAGGTTGATAACCACTCAGTATCATGCGCATTAGTTCCATTACCCCTTGAGTCTTATTAATGGAGGTAAGTATGGGTGAGACATTAAAATCGGGTGTCCGTGTCTTTCCAAATATCGAATAGAAAATCAGACATTTGTGTTTATTACAGACCTCTTTAAGCTGATTAGCCGTCCGCTTTTTCCTGTCCAGCAAAATTCTAAGGACAGGATATTGCCGCCCTGGGACTTCGGAAACATCTATAACACCATTAATCACCCTTAAATCTCTCACCAAATTCTGGTTAATCCTGTTTAAGGCGATTTCTAAAAACCTTAGGTCCCCCTTTTTACTTAGGTCTTTATCTAAATTGGCACTAAGAAAAATGACATATCTTGGCCTACATGAGGTTCCAATTTTACCTTGATAGATATCTTCTATATCTATCATATACTTTCTATTTTCATGGCCATTAGAGCAAACCTTAAGCCCTTTAAATAATCTTAAGGTACTTCTCCGCACACCAATACTTCTTGGGAAAGGGACAATCTTATGGGATAATCTATGAATAGGTGCTACCTCATCGGAAAGAAACATAAACCCCCTTTTGATCAACTCTATGATGAGAGTTGTTTTACCAAAGGTAGAGTGTCCTGATATAATAATGCCCTTACCCTTCCAGGATACAACCCCACCATGAATTAAAAAATATTCCTTCAGCCTTGGGGCAATGAGGTGAAAGAAATAAGTATTAAGTGTAATCCCTGGACTTTCAAGTGGGTAGCAGTCCTTACCAATTATAATAATTGGTTTATTTAAAGGCGTACTCGAAAGGAGATAGCAGGTCAGTCTTTCATCTTTTAATGGAGCATGATTTAATTTAAAGTGACGATATATAGCCTTAAATTCATCTAATACCTGTTGTGAATCAGACCTTATTTGGAAATGATGACCTAAAAACTCATAATTATCACAAAAAGTAGCTTTCTTTTTTAGGCTAGTTAGCTCCTCTTCCATTACTTTCCCCAATACTTACAAATATTAAATACCAGTGTCCTTAAGCAAACCCTGTTTTTGAAACTCATCAAGTATCCTTTTAATATCGCCTAAAACATCGGCATTCTCTGGCACTAAGAACTTGCGCCTAATAGCCTTTTCCATATCAGTTAAGGTATGTTTTCCATCTGAAAGCTCCCAGATCAGTGCCGAGGTTTGATTAAGAAAGTGAACAGCATCTGTAGATGGATTGTAAAGCATTTTCTCTGAACCAATCGTTTTACAGACTATGTTATCATTAACGCATGGTTTTTCTTTATCCATATTTGTAAACCCCCTTATGTGGTTGATTCATAAATTTTTTATTTAAAAACTCTTTGAATTTTTCAAATAATTTTTTACTGACTTTACAATATAATCCACATCATCCTCCCTCATTGCAGGGAAAAGGGGTAAAGTAACCTCCTTTCTTCCCACATATTCTGTTAAAGGTAGGTTGTCATTTGATCTAAGCAATTTCTTATAGTAAGAAAACAGGTGGATGGGGGGATAATGAATACTGGTCTGGATGCCCTTTGTACGTAAGTATTGTATAAAATCCTCTCTATTAATTTTTTGAGAAAGCAAAATAGGAAAGATATGATAGGAGGAAATCCCGCTAAATTTTAAAAATGGTATGTTGACTTCTTCAATATCATTTAGTTTCTCTTTATAAAGCTTCCACAATTTTTTCCTCCTCTCGTTATTCTTATCCAATTTCTTCAATTGCACCAGTCCCAAGGCAGCCCGCATCTCATCCATCCGATAATTGAAACCCAATTCAATAACATCATAGTTATAACTGAGACCCTTATATCTGTCCCAGGTCAAACTAGTCATACCGTGTGAACGCATTATCCTTATCTTATCCGCAAACTCATCATTATTGGTAACTACCATTCCCCCTTCACCAGTAGTCATATTTTTATTAGAAAAGAAACTAAAGCATCCAATATCACCTATAGTACCCACCTTCTCCCTTTTCCCTTTTCTCTTCTTACTATAGTATTCCGCTCCTGGTGCGTGGGCTGCATCTTCTATAACAAAAAGATTATACTTTCTAGCTATTTCCATTATTCTATCCATATCACAGGGAAAACCTGCATAATGAACTACAAGAATGACCTTAGTCTTTTCATTAATTTTTGACTCTATGTCGTATGGAGAAACATTAAGATTATCTTTATCTACAATATCAGCAAATACCGGAGTTGCCCCTGTATAAAGAATAGAGTTTGCGGTAGCCACAAAGGTAAGAGAAGGACAAATTACCTCATCGCCCTTGCCTATCCCTAGAGCCTTCAGGGCTAAATGAAGTGCTGCTGTGCAATTGCAGACCGCTATTCCATGTTTTGCACCATGCCTTTGGGCAAATTCTCTTTCAAACTCTCTGGTCACCTGCCCCATCGATATCCACTTGGAGTCTATTACTCGACTTATTGCCTCAATTTCCTCCTTACCTATATCCAGATCAAAAAGGGGTACTTTCCAATTCATTCAATCACCCAGTATCTTTTCAGGATTTTTCATAAATTCATCTTGAGCCCTTCTAAAATCTTCTTGCCTTCCTATATCGAACCAATATCCACCATCAATATAGCTATATACAGGAATATTTTTGAAAAGGAGTGTCTTCATTAAATCATCAAATCCAAAGGGGGTTCCCTTAGAAATATAATTGAATATCTCTGGCTCAAATAGATAAATTCCCATGCTTACTAAATACTCCATTTCGGGTTTTTCTGTAAAACTTATTATTTCACTGTCACCATTACATCTAATTACCCCTAAACTTATTTTTGTTTTGCACTTCGTAGTAGCTACAGTTGCTATTCCACCTTTTTCTTTATGAAATTCAATAAATTTGTAGATATCAAGGTCTGTAATTATGTCTCCGTTGCATACCAAAAATGTTTCTTTAAGTTTATCTTCAATCAATGTAAGTGGTCCTATAGTACCCAGAGGTTCAGGTTCTTCACAATAGGAAATATTAATCCCCCATCTACTTCCATCCCCACATAAAGACTTTATTAAGCTTCCAAGATAACCAATGGAAATTATAATCTCATCAAACCCAAATTTCTTTAATCTTCTAATCAAAATTTCTAAAACAGATTTGGGACCTATAGGGACCAACGGCTTTGGCAAAACCAGAGTATATGGATAAAGCCTTGTCCCTTTCCCACCTGCTAAAATAACTGCTTTCATAAATTAACCTCCCTCCTAAAATTTAAATGTTATATATATCAATTTTATATCTTGATATATGTTTCTCGATCCACTCTATAGTTTTAATTAATCCTTCTTCAAGTGAATATTCAGGTTCCCAACCAATCACTTGTTTAGCCTTAGAATAATCACAGATAAGCTCCATAACTTCGCTTTTTTCCGGGCGCATCCTCTTCTTATCAATTTCTATATGGATTTCCTCATTCATTATTTTAGAGATAGTTTCTACCAACTCACCAATGGTTATTCCACATCCTGTGCCTACATTAAAGACTTCACCCGTACAGTCTTGAGCTGTTGCAACAGCAAAAAAACCACGAACTGTATCCTTAACATAAGTGAGATCTCGGATAGGTTCTAAATTTCCTAGCTTTACTACTATTTTCTTTTTCAATGCCTGTCCTGTTAAGTAAGATTTTCTACTCCACAGGGCCTGAGAGATAACAGCTGGAATAACTGCCCTTGCTGACTGTCTGGGGCCAAAGGTATTAAAAGGCCGGATTATGACAATAGGTAACCCGAAGGAGAGGTAGTAACTTTCAGCAAGTTTATCTGCGGCTGCCTTACTTGCCGCATAAGGAGATTGCGGATTGATTGGGTGATTTTCATCTATAGGAACATATTTTGCTGTACCATATACCTCACTGGTTGAAGTATGAACAATCTTTTCAATACCTTCATCCAGACATGCCTGGAGGATATTTAATGTCCCCTCTACATTTACACGAATATAGTGCTTTGGGGCCACATATGAGTAAGGAATCCCAATAAGGGCTGCAAGGTGAAGAACTATATTACATCCTTTTACAGCCTTTCTAACAAAGAAGGAGTCTTGGATATCCCCGGCAATAACCTCTACCTCTTTCATAATGTCCTTAGGCAAAAACTCAAGCATCCCCCAATCATTTCTAGAATTGTACTTTACAAATGCCCTTACCCTGGCCCCGACTTTTACTAACTCCTCAACAAGGTGGCTTCCTATAAAACCCCCAGCACCAGTAACAAGAATCTTTTTTGACTTTAGATTCTTATATTCCATCTTAAGTAGTTTTAATCTTCCTTTTTAACTTTTCTCTCTCCATTAAATGCCTTAAATATAGTTTGAACCATTATCTTCAAATCCAAAAGCAAATTCCAGTTATCTACATACCACGATTCTAATTTTAACTTTTCACCAATTATGCACTCAATATAGTATTTTTCTGGGTCTTTTTTGTCATTGAGGATATTGCCTTCTTGCCAAAATTTAATGGTACCATATCCTGTAATCCCTGGTTTAATAGAAAGAACTTTATCTTTTAAATCCTTTGGCCAATATTTTACATATTTCGGTGTCTCAGGCCTTGGCCCTACTATACTCATCTCTCCCTTTAAAACATTTATAAACTGAGGCAATTCATTTAGACTAAACATCCTTATAATCTTCCCAGCCTTGGTTATTCTGGCATCATTTGCCTTAGAAACTAGGGGTCCAACTAGATGTGCATCATGGTTCATAGTTGTAAGCTTATAGAGTGTAAAGAATTTACCATCTTTTCCAACCCTCTCCTGCCTAAAAATAATTTCTTTACAACCACTCAGTCGGATAAGGATGCAAGCAGGAATTAAAAGTGGTGAGAAGATAATAAGACCAAAGATAGCCCCTGTAATATCTATAATACGCTTGAGCCTTTCACTTCTCAATATTTCACTTAAAAATGTCAGTTTAGTTTTACAACTCGATAACTGTAAATCATACATATAGATTTCCCCCTTTAGTTCAGTGGGTCAGTCAAGTAGCTAGCTAACTGACAAACTGAATGACTAATTAACTATTTTTGACTATGATTGTGGTTAGGCTTTTATTACTTTTTTGTTGTCTTTTAAGGGATTTTTTATAGCATTGCGTGTATCGACAATAAGCTTGGAATGTTCTAAAATCCAGGCATAATCATAATTACTATGATTGGTAACAATTACTATTGCATCCATTTCCTCTAATAATTCTTTCTTAAGCGTTTGAGATTTGAAGCCGAAATTATATCTACGGGATTTCTTTAGATAGGGAATATAAGGATCATTATAAAAGACCTTTGCCCCTTTCTTAAGAAGAAGGTCTATTATAGCATAAGCTGGTGATTCTCTGTCATCATCCACATCCATCTTATATGCCACTCCTAGGATTAATATTTTTGCCCCATTAATGGCCCTATTCCTTTCATTTAAGGCATCTATTAACTTTTGTACCACATAATAAGGCATAAATGCATTAATCTCACCAGCAAGTTCTATAAATTTTGTATTTAAGCCATATTCCCTTGCCTTCCATGAAAGATAGAATGGGTCAATCGGGATACAATGCCCACCTAGACCTGGGCCTGGATAAAATGGAGTAAATCCGAAGGGCTTGCTTTTTGCAGCATTAATTACCTCCCAAATATCTATACCCATATGGTCAAAAAGCATCTTAAGCTCATTAACTAAGGCAATGTTTACCGCCCTATAAATGTTTTCAAGAAGCTTTGTAGCTTCTGCAACTTTAGTAGAAGAAACGGGAATTGTTTTTACTACAATTTGGTCATAAAGGATTTTGGCCAGCCCAAGGCAATTGGAAGTGATTCCACCTACTACTTTGGGGATATCTTTAGTAGTAAATTTTTGGTTTCCTGGATCTTCTCTTTCTGGAGAGTAAGCAAGAAAGAAATCCTTTCCCACTTTTAGTCCATTTCCTTCAAGAATGGGAAGCATTACCTCTTCGGTGGTCCCAGGATAAGTAGTACTTTCAAGAATGATAAGTTGACCTTTGTGAAGATAACTTGCAATAGTTTTAGTGGTATTTACAATATATGTTAAATCTGGCTCCCGGTGGATATTTAATGGTGTAGGAACACAGATGAGGATAGCATCCATGTTTTTGAGTCTACCCATATCTGTAGTAGCAATAAAATGCCCTTTATCTACAGTTCCTCCCTCATGGTTATGACTGATTAAAGAGGCAATGCGTGAAGAAGGAATGTGAGAAATGTAAGACTGACCTTTATTTATCTTTTCTACTTTATTTTTATCAGTATCAAAACCTGTAACAGGGAAACCAGCTTGAGCAAAGTAAATGGCTAAAGGTAGACCTACATATCCCAGACCAATGATACCAATTTGTGCCTCTTTAAACATAATCTTCGAAGCTAGATCTTGAATCATAGCTATTAACTCCAAATTATTCTAACTATCATTGATATTGTTTAGGATTTAAATGCTAGGACTTAAGATTTTTTGAAAAGATTCTACTTATAGGGGCCATTTGGATAAAAGAGAGTAATAAATCACTGTGCCAATCAAATTTCATCCTTCTTGTTATGAATGGTAAAAAACCATTGCTTTTTGTAATCCAAAATAGTTGTTCAACCTGCCAATCCGTAAGTTTTGAGTATATTTTTCGTATATAGTAGCCTATCTTTATCTCCCTGCCAATTTTCTTTTTCCAAAGTTCTTCATATTCTGAAAAGGTCCTGGCATCAAAAGAATTTTGCTTAAATGCCTTTAATATAATGTTGGCAGCTATCTCAGAGCACAACAGACCATAATATATCCCCCCACCTGTGGTAGTCTTAACCTGCCCTGCTGCCTCTCCTACTGCGATTACCCTATTGTTGTAAGTTTTTGAAACCAACCCTTGAGCTATAGGCTTATATCCAACTGATACTATCTCCAAAGCATTTTTCTTACTTGACAAAATCTTCTCACAAAATCTTTGAAAGTAAAACTTGGGACGTTCCTTTGTCATTAAGCCAATCCTTATCCAGCCATTTTTAAGAGGAGTAGCCCAGGTAAATGCCCCTGGTGCCAGAGAATTACCAATGTATACCGTTGTAGTATCTATACCTTTTATTCTTGCATGTGCATTGACCCCATACAAAAAATCCTTAGGCAGTCCAAGACTTAGCATCTTGTTAAATTTTAAATTTATACCAGTGGCCAAAACAATCACTTTGCTAGAGTAACTATTGAGAGACCCTTCCTCATCTTTTACTATAACCCGTACTTGTCTCTTATCCACATCTATAATTATAACCTCACTTTTTGACTTTATCTCAGTGCCTTCAGATAAGGCCAACTGAGCAATATGGGCATCAAATTTTTCTCTATCTACCACATAGGCAAGAACAGAGGGGTGTTTATATTCTATCAGCGATCCATAAGGAGATACAATTCTAATACTCCTGATTTCATTAAGGATAGAATCTTGAGATAGGTCAAAGTTTTCAAATGCCTCAACTCCTACAATCCCTGTACAAATCTTGCCTTTTCCAACTTGAGGGCGTTTATCAAAAACAAGTACATTAAGGCCTGCTTGAGAAAGCCTATAGGCACAATTTAACCCACTAGGACCCCCTCCAATTATTATAACATCATACATTAAACTCATCGCCTCACACCAAACTTCTTTTTAGTAACAGTCTCTAAACCCCAGGATAAACCTTCATAGATAAGAATAAAGGGATGTAAGAATTGGTATAATTTTGCTAATCTAGGCTTGGAGATAGAATATCTCACTTTTATGTAAGAGATGTTAGGAAAGGTTAGCTTCCAGATATAGTTGATGAGAAAAAACACACGATCTTTAGCTTTATCAATGATTAGTAATTGTAAAGTAATTGTCAAAAGACGATTTTGGATTTGCATTATTCCTTTTTCATATTCCATGTTTAAGATAACAGATTGAAATATCTGGGTCTCAATGTTTGAAACTTGAAGGTTTGAAAGAACCTTTTGAGGAACCTGGGCACCTAATACACTCTTTGCCAAATACAGGCTGCAGTATACCGCCCTCTTAATCTTCCCCCTTTTGGCTCTTTCGATGATTATGTCCCAGTTAATATTTTCACCATAAGTCTTAATTACCTGAGCAATATCACATAGCCAGATTAATCTTAGAAAATGATGGTGAGCAGTATGCCAGCAAAGGTAGAGGAGAAGGTCATCTGGACACATCACATAGGCATCTATACCCCCAATCTTGGCAGGAATCGCCCGCTGCATTACTTCATTAATTTCTATATTAACAGGATTTTTGGCAATATCCCAATGTAATTCAATAATTACAGGGTACCTACCTTCTTTAACAAACCTCAAGTGGAATGGATGTTCCTTTGATGGGTCCCTTAAGCTATGATACTCTGTTTTTCTAAAACCTATTTTAAGCAGCGCCTCTTTGGCCTTACCCAAATCCTTTTTAAAAATTAACAGATCAATATCTGCCATAGGTCTTAAGGCAATATTTTTGTATACCGTCTCTGCCAGAGCTGCTCCTTTAAGTACAATGACTTTTATTCCTGCTTCTTGAAGGGCATTTAAGGCCCGTTGTAGTTCATGATGGAGTACTATGATATGGTATATATATCGATAATAGATTTTTTTAAGTTGTTTTCTAATAGTCTTAGTAATAAATTTCCCTTGTTGGTAATCGATTTGTTCTAAAATATATTGCAATAAAGGAACTATCTCAAAGCTTTGGGCACCTTTCAAAATAGAATCCCAGGTAAAATTTTTAATGAACATATCTCTTATAGGATTATTAGGAATAATACTATTGCCTGACCAATATATACTTAATATATCTAAGGGAGAAAGAACAATCATCTTTATTACTTAATCTTTTTCATCTTCCTTTTTAGAAGTGAGGCATTGTCCCACCACCAAGCTCAAAGACTGTTTTGGTAACATCTACTGGCTCTCTTCCAGACTGAGTCATAGCATCCATAATACGTTGGTTCATAGGCCAGGGCCAGAGAGGCTTATCCGTTAAGACCCCATTCTCATATCTATACCAGATGTTTGCTCCAATGTCTTCTCCATCCTTTCCCTTTCCAGCAACTACAGGTGAAAGTGATGCCTGCA
>Ga0190304_1000812_pt1 | contig 14530 bp, 7 predicted proteins | sample 48700712_MG_FD_161670 | JGI IMG/M metagenome (GOLD analysis project Ga0190304, IMG submission 161670) | Hydrothermal vent sediment bacterial communities from Southern Trench, Guaymas Basin, Mexico - 4870-07-1--2_MG | ecosystem: Environmental > Aquatic > Marine > Hydrothermal vents > Sediment ... | reverse complement strand
GGCAAGAATTCTATTCCAGTTGCTGAGTGAGAATATAGGTATCGAAAACTGGAAAATTCTAGCCAGAGAGATAGCAAACGAATTCAACAAAGAGGATGTAAGAGGAGTTATCATCCCTCATGGAACCGATACAATGGGCTACACGGCGGCGGCGCTATCTTTCATGCTCAAAAAGTTATCTGGTCCTGTTGTCTTGGTCGGTGCACAGAGGTCAAGTGATAGGCCTTCTTCAGATGCTTATCAGAATCTGTACCATGCTTCTCTCGTGGCATCAGAAACTGACATTGGCGAAGTAGTTGTGGTTATGCATGGAGAAAGCTCAGATACATACTCATCGATACACAGAGGAGTCAGAGTTCGAAAGATGCATACATCGAGGAGAGATGCCTTCAGGAGTATAAATTCTGAGCCTATAGGAAAAATAGAAAACAACGTAATAACAATAGAGAATGATTACAGAAAAGCAGAGAGCGGGGAAGTTGAAGTCGATGATAAAATGTGTGAAGATGTTGCGCTTGTATATTTCTATCCGGGCATGAGGGCTGATGGCATTCCTGAAAAAAAGGGGATAGTCATAATGGGAACAGGGCTTGGGCATGTATCTAAAAATCTTCTGTCACGACTGAAAGAGCTTATAGAGAATGGCTCAACGGTTGTGATGACATCACAGTGTTTATATGGTAGAGTTAATCTCAATGTGTATTCTACAGGAAGAGATCTTTTGAAAATAGGTGTTATTCCGGCTGAAGATATGTTGCCTGAGGTGGCTTATGTAAAATTGATGTGGGTACTGGCTCATGCAAAAGATAGAGAGGAAATAAAAAAACTGATGTTAACAAATATAGCTGGTGAGATAGGCGATAGAACCCCCTATTAATCTCACAATAGGTCTATTTCATTCAATTGAGGGCGGTATCAGAAAGATTTCATCTCTGTATTTCACAATTTTTACAGTTTTGTCAAGTTCTGTCTCTGCTGGTATGACTGCATCTACTGTTCTGTAGGTATCTGGATCAAGTATCTGTACCTCTTTACCCCTTTTACTGACAACCACAGCTTCTCTCACAAAGTCCTCTTTCCTCAGGACGTTAAAATCTACAATTTCCTTATGTCGGAAACTGTACTCTTTCCAGCTCTTCAAATCCACAGCCTTTACACCGCTGGATGAGAACCATTTTATATAGAATATCTTCTCATCCTTGACTATAACATCGTGCTTCCTGTACTTATGGAGCCTCAGCAGATACGTCATCCTGTACTGTTTTACACCATCCTTCATACCAAACAGTTTTGCAGAGGTCTTAATCTCCCCTCCAAATCTGTCCCTTATCTGGTACACCAGAGAGTGGGCAACTCTCTTATCACTTATATAAAAGTCAACTCCTCCTCTCGTCTCTTTCCTATCAGCTATAAAAACGTCTCTCCCTTCCTTTCCGAGCCTGTTCACGCTTTCTGTGAGATACTTTTCTATGGACTCCATTTCTCCCTTGTCAAAACCTCTTTCATCTGTCCTTATCTGGATAATTGCTTCATAGTATTTTCCGGCTTTTCTTGAACATCTTGGACATACTGTTTTCTCAACCAGAATCTCTGTGTAGAGATTCTCTTCAACCTTGTTTCCATCTATTTTACCCTCTATTTTGATGGCAGCATCATAGAGAGTTTTTCCTTTCCTGCGGAAATCAACATCAACCCTTCTCCATGTTATATCTGGAGAAAAGGATGTACTTTCAATTATTAATCGTCTCATCCCTTCATATAAGTCTTCCTCTATCCATTTACCCCTATGCTTGATAAAACCGCAAACCGGACACATCTCTATTCTCAACCTGCCATCAATTTTAGAAAAACCTCCTTTTTTAGAATAGCACTTTGCGCATAGCCCATCTATCAGCTTGTCTGTTTCTCTTCCGCAATTAACGCAGAACGTTTTGCTTCTTTTCATCTTTCAATTTCAATATCTCTTCTCTCCCGAGGTTAAAAGCTTTACTGTTGATGTCCTTGTTTGGAAGTCTCTCCTCAATAATTTTCAGCAATAATTCGTGAGAAAAAGGAAGTATATCCAGAGCGGATAGCGCTCCGAGCAGCACTATATTCTTTGATATGATATCACCAGCTTTTATGGCGAGGGAGTTTGCGTCGATTGCGTACACCTCTTTACAGTTCCTTTCCACCTCGTCGAGTATCTTTTTAACAGATGGGTATTCCACACCTTCAAATACAACAGAGGGCGGAACAACTGGATTCACATCAGTTACCACAATAGTATCTTCACTCGCCTTATCTATCTGTCTCAGGGCTTCTACTGGCTCTGTGCTCACAATTACATCGGCAGAACCTCTCGCTACAAGAGGAGAATTGATATCACCTATCCTGACATCGCATTTGACAATGCCGCCTCTCTGCGCCATACCATGAACTTCAGATACAAGGACATTCAAACCGGTTTTTACAGCGGCTCTGCCAAGAAGTGAAGCCATTGTGAGTATACCCTGCCCTCCAACACCCGCCAGAATGATTTCTATTTTCATCTTTTCTCACCAGCCTTTTCTATTGCACCAAATGGGCAAACCTGTACGCAAACTCCACATCCATTGCATATCTCTTCGTTTATCCTGACGTTCTTTTCCTCGTCAAAATAGAGAGCGGGACATCCGAATTTCATTATACATATGTTACAGTGCTTACATTTCTCCTGGTTGACCTGGTAGATAGGTATTTTTTCTCCCCTCTTTCTTTTATCTCTGACCTCCAGCAAGATGCACGGATATTTGCATATTACCACAGAGGGACCCTTGAAATTCAAAGCTCTTTCGAAAGCTTTGGCTGTCTCTTCTATGTTGGTTGGGTTCACAACCTCAACGTGCTTTACTCCCAATCCTCTAACGACCTCTTCTATATCAAGCGCGATAGCTTCATCGCCCATCCCCGTTACTTTTGAACCCGGGTGTGGTTGATGACCCGTCATGGCGGTGGTTCTGTTATCAAGTACAGTTATGACACAGTCATGGTTATGATGAACTGCATTGACAATCGCTGGTAATCCAGCGTGGAAGAAAGTTGAATCTCCCATAAAGGAGATAATTTTCTGGTCTGTGGATTTTGCAAACCCACATGCCATCCCTGCATTGGAACCCATACAAAGCAGAACATCAGCCACTTTCAGAGGAGGATACCTGCCCAGAGTGTAACATCCAATATCCGTAGGATATATGGTTCCCCTCGGAGCCACCTTTTTGACAGCATAATAGCTCGCTCTGTGTGGACAACCAGGACACATAACCGGAGGTCTACTTGGCAACTTTAAATTGGTTTTGCCTCCATCAGGAATCGGATTTTTCACCCCCAGAATCTTTGATATTCCAGATACAACTATCTCGAGATTGTACTCGTATAATCTGGAAAAGTGCCCGCTTCCCTTTCCGTATATTTCCACATTTATACCGGCATCAAACGCTAAGGATTTCAATCTCTCTTCAAGTATGGGTTCGAGCTCTTCCAGAACAATAATCTTACCGTGCTCTTCCATAAACTTACGACATTTTTCTCTCGGAAGAGGATTTGTGAATCCCAGTTTCAGAATATCTGCATCAATTTTCATGATATCCAGAGCATCCATGGCGTAGCCAACTGATATTCCAGATGCCACTATCCCGATGCCGCCGTCATGCTCTATTATCCTGTTAAATTGTGATTTCTCGGATAACTCTTCCGCTTTCTCCATTTTTTCCAGTAAGACCGGATGCTTGGCTCTTGCCACAGATGGGACGGTTACCATCATTTCATCTTTTTCAAAATGTCCTTTCTTTTTCGATTCCTTGCATGCATCTATTTTAACAGGCCCTCTTGTATGGCTGACTCTTGTGGTGGTTCTCAGTATTATCGGCAATTCTAGGGATTCTGATATTTTGAAACCCTCCTTTGTCATATCTTTTGCTTCCTGAGGGTTGTATGGTTCAAGCATGGGGGCATTTCCAAAGAGAGCATAGTATCTGTTATCCTGTTCATTCTGGGATGAGTGACAAAAGGGGTCATCGGCTGTAACTATAATGTGACCACCCTTGCATCCCACATACATGTATGTCATGAAAGTGTCGCTCGCTACATTCAACCCAACGTGTTTCATACAGGTGAGAGACCTCAGTCCAGATAATGATGCTGCAGCAGCAACCTCTAGGGCAACCTTTTCATTGGTTGAATACTCAAAATAAAAGGGAACTTCCTTTCCTTTACTCTTTAGATACTTTGCTATTTTGGAGAAAGTATCTGCTATCTCTGAGGATGGTGTCCCTGGATATGTTGTGGCAAAATCTATGCCCTCCTCCAGTGCCCCTCTGGTTATAGCTTCATTCCCGAGCAGTAAAATGGTGTCCCCAGGTTTTGCTTCTATAATTTCCATCTTTATCCCCATCCAGAAGCCAAGTTTGAAAATCAGGAGAAGCATATAAATCTAACGAAAGAGATGTCGTCAATGAATGAAGGGAGACGTGCTGGTAATTGCTGGCTATGACCCAACAGGTGGAGCAGGAATACTTGCGGATATGAAGGCCTTTTTTTTATCAGGAGTGAGAGGTCATTTTATTATAACATGTTTAACTTCTCAAACTCCGGATAGGGTAATCTCCATCGAACCCCTTGACGTTGAAAAGCTCTGTCATCAGATAGAGGAGACTCTGGACAGATACAAACCCGGATACTGTAAACTTGGTATGATTTACAGCAGAGAGTTGCTTCGCTGTATCTCTGCCCTACTTGAAGATAGAGAGATGAAACTGGTTGCAGACCCCGTTTTCAGAGCATCTGATGGTACGCAATTGTGTGAGGACGGATATGTAGAGGTGTACAGAAGAAAAATTTTGCCGATAACCTATCTTCTCACACCGAACATGTATGAGCTGTACCAGCTAACTGGAATCAACGACATCCGCCAGGCGGCGCAAAATATAATTGATAGGGGTACTGAAAATGTGCTTGTCAAGGGCGGGGATGCAGAAGGAGAGGAATCTGTGGATGTACTGTTTGATGGCAAAAAATTCTACAAGTTTGCTCTTCCAAGGGTGAAAGGCAAGTTTCATGGTACGGGATGCACATTCTCTTCTCTAATAGTTGCAAATCTTTCAAGAGGTAGAGGATTGAGACCCTCTATAGTTGAGGCGAAAAGAATTTTATGGAGTATGATGGTCAATTCTTACAAGCTAGAAATTTTTGAGAACCATCTACTGGGAAAACCAGAGGAGGTAGACATCCCGCCAGAGAATTCGACAGGTGAGAGATTCGATGTGTGGTTATCTCTTAACAGAGGAGTCAAACGCTTTGTGAAAATGATACCTGATCATCTCATTCCGGAAGTAGGAATAAATTTTGGATACGCCCTGAGCAATGCTGAAAGCAGAGATGATGTGTGTGCTCTTAAGAGGAGGATAGATAGAAGCAGACAACTTGGTAGACTTGATTTTGCATCTTCGATGCATATATCCAGAGTTATACTGACTGCGATGAAATTTGACAAAAGATTCAGGAGTGCGGTCAATCTGAAGTATTCTGAGGACTTCATTTCACATTCTGAAAAACTGGGTTTCACAGTGGCGTATTTTGATAGGGAGGAGGAACCGGAGAATGTCTCAACCATGGAATGGGGAACTGGGGTAGCCATAGAAAAAACCGGAAAGATACCTGATATCATATATGATACGGGAGGTGCTGGAAAGGAAGCTATGATAAGAATACTTGGAAGAAATCCTGATGATGTGGTGAGAAAGGTCGAGACTGTCCTCAGGAGTATGTTTCTATGAACTTTTCGAAGGAGCGATCATAGGTTCTCTCAACTTCTTTCGGGAAGCAACAGGCAGGAAGTTCTCTTCTCGATAGGTGATATCTGAGACACTCACAGCACTTTCCTTTTTTATCGCAGGGCTCATATGTGCATGGGCAGTTTTCGAGATTTTTCTTAATATTGCATATCTGCTGCATGAGGGTATATATGCGGTACATCCTTAAAAGGATTCAGTTTCGCCCTATTGCTCCTCTCCGGGTATGTATGGATTGAACGCTGGATCACCGTAAAGCTGCCATTCTTGGAATTCGAAGTATTTGTTGGGCAGTACCTTTGTCTTCTTCGAACCGAACATTTCCACGAATTTATCGTGTTTCTCTTCCCACAGTTTGAAATCAAGCAATGGATTTCCCGTAGCTACAAGAGGTGGTGACCACCAGAAAGTTGCATTCGCATCCTTGTACAGGTAAAGATTTCTGGCATTTCTGAAAGCCAGACCTATCGTCTTGTTTTTCATCAGTTCCTGACACATATCCTGATACATGAGATAGCCAAAGTGAGGCTCTGGATATATGCCCTTCTTTGCATTGAGGGTTGTATTGATATAAGCTCTTGCCACAGACCAGGGAGTATCATAAATATGTTTCTTTGGTTCTAGATAACCTCCAGCTATATTTGACTCGACGCTTGCTGATATCAGAGTATTGACTCCGGCATGTATAAAGGCCATTGATATGGAGTTCTGCGGATATACACCGGTTATCTTTCCACACAGACAGCTATCTATCCACATCACAGATGGTCCGAGCTCCATCTCCACTACTCTTCTGGGCGTATAATCGCCAACCCTGGGTAGAGAGTATCCCGGACCCAAAAAACCTCCATCTAGGCAGGAGAGCGTTCTTTCGGCGATCCACCTGAAAATAGGACCAAAACATCCAAGTCCAAGTATGGATGGACCGCACATTCCAAACATGTGGGGTTGTCCATGTGCATTCGCCCATATGAAATTGCTACTCTCCATGTATTCCTTTCCTTTCGCGACATCTTCTCCTACATACTTTGCGACAAAATTCTTGAAAAATATCAGTCTGTTCAGCAGGCAGGATTTCTTTATCTTACTCAGTGCTTCCATGCTGTAGCCGACCGCCGCCGCCTCATAATCGTATGCTGTAGTCACCTTGAAACCCATTGGCTCGAGTACCTTTTCTTTTGTTCTCTCCATTACTATCTTTCCGAAGCCTGTTGGTAGCTTGACAGCCTCCTCAGAGTTGCCCGTGATTCTGGAGATAAAGTATCTTATCGGTGGTCTCTGGAAGTCCTGACCCCCTCCAACGAGTACGGTCGCTCTATCTTTCCAGTCTCCCAAACTTTTTATGATGTCACTGTAGAAAAATGTCCTGACAATCTGTGCACTCACATCCTGCACATCCCATCCTGCCAGTCTCCCAACGATATTTTCCTGATAGGGATAATAGCTGTATGTATCATTTGCAAGATTGGAATAATCTCCATATATTGGGTCTATATCCCCGTATATAAAGTCGCTAGGCGTTCCCAAACCATATGCATACGTAAATGATGATACATCCTTGCTGAGAGGGCACAACCAGTTATCATAAACAATTCTAGGCATCATCTCTGCATCGCCCAGTATGGCGATATAAATCGGATTATTCTTGTAATATTCTCTGAGGTTTCTGATATCATCAGCAGGAATATCTGATAGTTTTGCTAGAAGTTTGTTCAATGGTTTATGTATCTTGTTGAAAACATGCATGTTATGAGCATGTGCTAAATCAGGATTCTTTCTCACCGAGTAGTATCCTGGACATTTTTCATCTTTAATTGTGAGTGCATTATCATCTGCATAAAATGCAAAGTCGGGTCTGGCAAAAATGATACCTCTGTGATACGCTGTCAGGTATGGAGCAAGAGAGGATAGTTTTTTCATCATGGCATAATATGGATTCTCCAGTTTGTCTACCTCCACGTTGATCTGGACCCTTCCTGATTTTTTCTCAAGCCATTCACCCGAGATCACAAGATTATATTTTGCTCCTCCCCTATCATAGAGGATAATTTCCTGATAAAATCTATCCTTAATGATCCTCCCCACGCTATCTCTTACTGCAGGATTTGATGCTGTTGATACTCCAAAACTTATAAGTTCAAATTTCTGATAAACACTTGGTTGCGACGGATCAACTATTCCGCCCTGGACATTAACTTTGTCTCCAAATTCATCGACACCATCTGAGTCAAGGTTAACAACCTCCACCTTTATCAGGGCATATTTGTAATCATCTGGTATCTTAAAACTGAAATTGGCGGTGTTTGAACCCGTCAGCAGGCCCATGAACATACGGGCAATCTGGGTCGATACTGTTGATTTGATCTCCATAACAGGGGAGGAATAAAATACCTTATCAAGAACTCTTGGAGGCCACGCATCGAGAGGATTCGTCATAGTTATATAATCAATATCGCCGAATTTTTCCTCAACGAGTTCTATGGTAATGTTAAGGGCATCATCCGCATTTTCGATGTGATAACTGTTGAAGACATCTGTTGTTAAATTTCCGCATATTATAAGATATCTAACATCGATTTTGCTCAGAACACCCAGTACTTCAGAGTCTATCTGGTCAGTAACTATAACCGGAGCGGTGAGGTAACTGGCAATGGGGGTGGCAGCCAGTCCTGTCTCGTAACCTTCTCGATCATCCTTTATTATTAGTGCTAGGTCACTCTTTTTCCAGTATTCCTTTATAAGGTCAAGAGAAACATCCCTTGGGTCTCTATTTTCAGTTATCACAAGGTCTGGATTTTTCCCTATCATCTCTTCTGCCCTTATTATGGCCTTTGAAGGCCCACTCATATTCTTCACATAAAGTGGTACAACATATCTGTTGCCGTTTTCATCGTAATGGACAGCCAGTGGTGTCACTATCAGAGGGTAGAAGGGATTTGCATCTGCCACCTCAATGGCAGAGGGGCTATCCTTCAAAACCCCTTCCATCACAACCAAAGCTTTTCCACTTGGCAGAAAACCTTCCCTGGGAGCAGGTTTATAAAGGTATATCCCGACTCCAGCTATCAGAAGGATTATTACACCAATCGTCACAACTACTTTATCATGCTTCATGTTAATCTTCCTCCCTAATTCCCTTATAATGATGTAATACGATGCTATATATATTTTTTTTTGTATTCAAATTTTGCCAAACTTAATAAGGGTTGTATCATCCATATCTAGTCTTTCTAAGGATCCACATATCCAGTTTTAAAGAGTTACTCTCTTAGGTGGGTTTTTCGCTTACAGATGCTGCAAGCCCGGAAACAAAGAAAAAGCTCTCGTTATCCTGTGGGATGTTTATCACAATACCTGTGAAACCTTTTACCTCAACACTCAAAGGATTTTCATCAACTTTGATGCTCTTGGAGCCTTCCACTCCTATCGTTCTCATTCTACCGCTCGTCATTCTTACTTCTATCATGGGTGCAAATATTTTGAAAGGAATCAGATAGGCAATAATTATCAGTGGCATGTAAAGAATTATCATTGCAATAATTACAGCTAAAGCCTCTGCAAAAGAACTAACATTTTTCAGGCGCTCGTTTATTTTCTCTATTATCATGAATATTATGGATAGAATCACATCTCCGCTACCGATGGCTTGAAAATAGCAAAGATGATTCGATATGTTATCACCTTGTGATGTTAAACCTGGATACAAACTGTCCAGAACCACTCCTAAACTGGCTATTCTCTTCTCCAGATTTTCGATATTTTTCACATCACCCTTATCTATGGCATCACTCAGCTCGGTGAGTGCCTGTTTCAATTCATTGACCTTTCCCACACTCATCTCGATCTCTTTCTTTTTGATAGAAAAAATCCTTACGTTGTATATTTCAACAGTAACAGTTTTTTTCAACTCATTTTTGGAGTATGCAACTGTTAAGAATACAGTCAGGATAATAATTACTGCTACAATAAACGTTGAAAGTATTTTTATTTTTTCTGTCATAGAATTAGCTATGTTCACCATGGTATATATTTTTATTGGATAAAGTGCGAAATATCAATGCTCTTGGTTACGGTTCACAAAATCACTGCAAACATATACACTGCATCATCCTCGCTGTTTCCTGCTTTGTCGAACGCTCTGGCGGATATGAGATGTATGAACAGCATACTTGATCTACACTTCCATCTGTAAACTGATTGTTCACCTGATACCCTCTGTTGGAGAGTGTCATCGAGATAAAATTCAACCCTGTCGATTCCAGATAATGAGTCACTGGCAGATGCTTCTATGGTTACCCCTCCAAGTATCAGGGTCCATCCAAGAAGAGATTTCCACATTTTACTGTCTAGTATGTAAACGTATCCTCTCCTCGGTCGAGTTATACTTACATCAGGCCTATGCTTATCTATGCCAAATTCTATAGTGTGATGCTCTTCTTCATTACCAGCGTAATCAACAGCCCAGTATGAAAATGTGTGATATCCTTCTTCTGATATGGTGATTGGATGCCGATAAACTTCCTTATTACCACCGTCTATCACATAATAAATGCAATCGACACCGCTCCCATCATCAAAAGCTTCCAGGGTTATCTTGATATCACTTCTATACCATCCTTCATTGCCTTCATCTCCTGTGATGTATATGCTCGTTGTCGGCGCCGCCGTATCTATGCCTATCCAGCTGACATTCCACCTATCCAGAATGGGTGAATCTGATGGAGAGTGCCTTGTGAATACTGCTTGCAGTCTTATTGCTGGATATTCGTCAGGATCGATGGTGGACAGGTCCTTTCCGGAAGATATATTTTCAAATCCTGGTATGGTATTATAGTTCTCATCAAGGATGTTGAATGTAATTACTCCTAGTGGAAGATCAAAGAGAGCATGAAATTCACGCCATGCAATAAGACCATCTGGTGAGATCTCTTTTGATGTTACCACCGCAAGGAGTATCTCTTCCTTCTCTTCACCAAGCATGCATGCGATATCTGGCGAACCTGTGGCTTTATGAACGTGCCATACACTACCAAAGACATCAGGATACTGGCTTGCCTGATCTCTTTCATCCTCCCATACGGAGAAGATATTTCCCGCCCCTACGGCAATATTATTCCAGTCGGCTCCAGATGATGATCCGTCAGATATCATGTGCTCCTTGGTGATATGGTCTCCATGGGCTGATATCAATCTTCCCCAGATGTTGCTACCATCATCGTATGTTACAAAAAACATCGTTCCGAGATAATTTTTAACATCTGCCCTTATGTAGCAATTTCCTGGCTGTATGATGAAGTTATCATGTATGGTATTTCCATATCTGTCCAGAATCTTACCCCATATATTCCCATCGTAGCTTGATCTAGAGTTAGGGTCAACGCTTACGTCTCCATCATTCCACACCACGAGGTATTCTCCCGTTTCGGGACAAAATGCCACTGCCGGAAATATGTAGTCTGTATGTTCACTCCCTACGGCTATGGCGAAAGGATCTGTTGCAGGATTCCCATTGGAATCAAATTTTCTGGCATATATGCTGAACGGACCAGTCTCGGGGTCGATGCCGCTTTCATAAACAACCATGAAATATCCCTGATCATCCGCACATATCCATGGCTGACCCTGATAACTCGCTCCATCATCTATTGAAAAATCTGAGGTCAGTGGATTTCCATTTGCATCGTATATGCGTCCATACACATCATAGTTATCATAGCCGTGCCTTGAATCCTCCCATACGACAAAAAATCTGTGATTGCCGAAAGCAACACAAGGGTCATATTGACCTTTGTCCGCACTGCATATTGTGAATCTTTTGATGATGTTTCCATCAGGTGTAACAAGTGCACCTTTGATATCTACAGCCCATCTACCGTCAGCTATTTTGTTTTCCTCCCAAGCAACAAAGAAAACGCCATCTCCGTATGCTATAGATGGATTCTCAGCATGGTAACTTCCATCATCAGGATCAGAGCTTATGTAGATATCTGTATCACTCGCTGGATCAGGATACGGATTCTGTCCGTTCTTATCATACAACCTCCCATGAATCTGTCTGGCTCTCAATCTGTCTCCATCGTAGGGTAGGTCTTCGGGACCTATACCCTCTTCCCATGCAACTAGGAACTTGTTACTTCCAAACGCAACATCAGGATCCCATGCTCCCTCCGAGTAAGCTTTGTAGGAGATCATTATATCGGGGTCGGTTCTATCTTCCCACACGAAGATAACATCGAATTCCCCCGCATCATGCGCATTTTCATCTCCATAAAACATGTAAATGGTTGTTGTGTTATGTGGAGGGATGTGTGGCACTCTAACATATACATGTGCGGATTCTCCCGGAACCTTTTCATCCACCCAGTACTGGAGCAGATTTCCATCTTCATCTGTAAATCTCAGGTCGTCAAAATCTGGCTGCATGTCAGTATCATAGTAAACCGTAAAATCGAGAACATACTGTGTGTAATCCACAGAACCTGAATTATTGATGAATATCTCAACCATTCTTCTCCATGATGCATTCCACCATGCTCTGCAGGTATTCTTCATGATAACTATACCCTTTTCTTTATCCACTGTGTAATTCCACGAGTGAGATTTGTCTATTTTACCTTCATCAAGGAAATCATCTTCCCATACAAATGAGCTACTACCAGATGCTTTTACATTCTCACCAATCAGTATGGCGCCTGGCGGTAGGAGCATGATTATCATAATAAACCATACAATCCAACCCCTCATCTTTACACCACCTCATACCACTTGTAGTTCCACAATAACCATGCAGACCATTCTTTGGGAAGAGGTTTATCTCCAAGTATCCATATCCTTGGTACTATACCATTTACCGTGTCCCACTGTATGGTCCTGGTTATATTCAGAAAATCTGTAGCTATTAGCTTGAAGCCATATCTGTAGGTATCATTCTCTTTCTCACCGTAACCAAACTCCAGTTGCAATTCTCTCCCTATCGCCTTATTAAAGGTGTAGATGGTGAAATGTCCGGTATCTCCCCATTCCCAGTCAATCTTGATTTTTCTGTCACCATATAGAGACACATAGCCATACAGTTTGAATTTATCCGAAGAGACATTTGCGAAGGTGATATTAACATCTCTGTTCAACTTCATAAGGAGGAATCCCTCTTTACCTATGGTCCACGAGCAGGAGATATTGAAAAGGTATCCCTCATGATACACATATATTCTCAGATTGGTGAGTTTGGTTATTTTTCCTTTCCATTTGAAATTGGATACTGCGCCTGGGTGAGGTGAGTCCCAGGACACACCAAAATCATCCGTTGCAACCCCATCGAAACCAATGACCAGAAATCTGGTACCATTCTTTACATCCAGAACCGTTATGTTTGCTCCCAGCATATCTTTGTTATTGGTATCAAATGTTATGAAAGCATGTTTTTCTTTTCTGTATGGAATCCCCCACTTTACACTCATGGAACCATCTTTTACGGTGAACAATCCATCTATTTTCCAGTTTTTGAAATAGAGAGTTGTCGAAATCTCTGTTGGAGAGCCTGAGTATTTGCTTAGAGAAATCTTTCCCTGAAGGAGGACATTTATAAAACCTTCAACCCGAAGCTTTCTGGGAAAGTTCTTTATGCTCATAAAGGGTTCTTCACTGTTGTTGATATAGAGATTTATTTCATTGATGTTACCCGACATGCTCAAATCAGCAAATCCATAGATTGAAAGGGGTAACAATCCAATCTTTGCTCCCCATTTTGCTTCTATACTCGATGGAACGTGAGTAAGCTCAAGTTTGATTGGGGTATTGTTCTCAACAGATTCGACCGAATAAGTGACATCAAAGGACCTGTCACTTTCATATATGAATTCCCCTCCAAGTACTGATAGATCGAATGACATGTACGAGGGGAGAGGGTCTATGGTGAAAGTGTGGATTTTGTTGGGATTTCCGTCGATGTAACTTCTGAAAACTATATGGGTTTTTGCGCCGCCATCCTTGCCAAATGAGTAATGGACCTTGAGATCTCTGGGTATGGTTGTTATATGCAGTTCCGTGGCTGGCAAGAAATGAACCTCAAAACTTCTACTTGAAAGTTTTTGACTCGATGTACTGAAAACTTCATAGGAATAAAGGGTGGTTAGATTTCCTTCATAACCGTAGTCTGGGACAAAATCAAATTTGAATATTCTTCCCGAGGCCTGAGAAAACAGCGAAAAGGCGAATCCCATATCGAATTTAGATGGTTCATTGTCTATAGAGTAAAAACCGCTTTTCAGTGAGATATAATTACCAGACAGTATGAGAGGTATATGCACATCCAGAGAAACCAGCAATTCACCTTCCAACCTTCTCTCTATCTCGGTGGTAAGAACCGATTTTATGCCTGGAGATACGGAAGATAAACTAGTTATATAGACACGAGCTGTACACTTTACATCCTTTGCGCCATCATCATCTACGTCTATGGATACAGGAATCCCATAGGATGGATGAAGAAGGGTGTATATGAACTGGATAAGAGACATCTCGAGTTTGGTGTATTTTTCGGTGCCATTGTACTGTGTATATATCCATATACCGTATGGCTCTCCAACTCCACCATCCTTTAAAGGAGGATGATTGCCCTCACTTAGACCGTCAGCATAACCCATTTCTTTACGATAGATTGTAGAGGACAAACCGTCCTGAGGTGAGGTATAATCGGCAGATATAGGATAAACTATCGCTGAAAG
>Ga0190304_1000811_pt1 | contig 14532 bp, 19 predicted proteins | sample 48700712_MG_FD_161670 | JGI IMG/M metagenome (GOLD analysis project Ga0190304, IMG submission 161670) | Hydrothermal vent sediment bacterial communities from Southern Trench, Guaymas Basin, Mexico - 4870-07-1--2_MG | ecosystem: Environmental > Aquatic > Marine > Hydrothermal vents > Sediment ... | reverse complement strand
GAGATAGAGGATAGATACTATGAAGATACATATGATAAACTTCTATTTTATAAATTTGAAGAAAGAGAAAAACTGATAAATGGAATACTTGAAGGAATAGAGGATGAGGAGGAAAAACATTACAGAAGAATGCTGAAACTCAAACTTCAGACAATGGAGAAATACAGAGAAGAACTGATGAAAAAATATAAAATATCCCAGCCATCTGATAAGGATATATCAAAATTATTAAAAACATCTGGATTTTAAAAAAAGGATTAAGCCATCTCTCTCTTCACAAGTGTTGTCACATAACCCACTACTCTGTTTTTCATTTTATCGTTTGGAAACTTGACTTTATCCTCCAGAAACTCTCTGTTCTTATAAAAATCTCTACTCAGCTCTTTACTGTATTTTTCAACTATCTCTCTTGCTATTCTTTTAATGAAAGTCGGTCTTATTCTTCCCATTGTATCGCCTCGGATATTAGTTTTATACAGAAGCATTTATAAATCTTCCTCAGATCTGGAACTCCTTTTTTGCCTTCAGCTCTCTGTTATCTGGCATTATTACTGTAACCTCTGCCTCTCCTCTCTCAACTTTTGTGATAAGCTTCTCAAATGGTATCTGAATCTTATCCTCCCAGTTATGGATCTTAAAGATCCCCTCATAGATTACGATATTTTCACTTTTTAAAATAATATCCACATTCAGTTCCGTGTTCTTAAAAAGAACGGGATATCCCTCCTTATCTTTCAGCACAATACTTACCAGGAGTCCGTCATATTCTGTATCGCTATCCCAGTTTCCCTGAACTATATTTATATCGCATGTTTCTACATTCTGGAATTTATTCTCTTCACCTACACACTCTAAAAAGAAAATCAACATAACCAGAATGATTCCATACCTTTTCATGATAATTTTATTGTACAGAACTTTAAATAATTATCGAGATCAATAACAAACCTTATAAACACTCAGAGGGTATCTTTTTCATGATAAAGATAGCTCCCTCGATCCTTTCAGCAGACTTTTCAAAACTTGGGGAAGAGGTGAAAAGAGCAGAAGATGGAGGAGCGGATCTTATCCATGTGGATGTAATGGATGGGCATTTTGTCCCGAATATAACTGTGGGACCCATTGTTACAAAAGCCATAGCCCCACTGATAAAGATACCTATAGATATACATCTCATGATAGATAATCCTCAGTGTTTTATCGGGGATTTTTTTGAGAGTATAAAGGATAGAGAGAATCCTCAGGACTCGATCTCTGTCCATGTTGAGGCATGCATACACATACATCGTGTTCTGAAAGAGATCAGGAGTTATGGTATTAAAGCTGGTGTTGCATTAAACCCAGCAACATCCTTAGATACAATAGAGTATCTACTGGACAGTATTGATCTCATAACTATCATGACTGTAAATCCTGGTTTTGGTGGGCAGGTATTCATAGATACCATGATTCCGAAGATCAAAAAGGCAAGAGAGATGATAGAGGGCAGGAATATAGATATCCTTGTGGACGGTGGTGTTAAAGCAGATAATGCCAGAAAAATTGTGAAAGCAGGAGCTACAATACTTGCGGCTGGCTCTGCCATCTTTAATGGGACAAATTCTATTGAGAATAACATCAGAAAGATAAGGAATGCTTTAAAAAGATCGGAGTGATCGATTCTGTTAATTTAGTGTTGTGAAGTGAAAAAATAAAAATTATCGAGTTTATGTCTCCGCTTCGTTAGAAACAAATTTTGTCAACTTAGTTTGATGATAAGTATCTAACCACATTCTAGCTGTTTCTTCATTTTTCAAGCTCCTTAAATGTTTCAACATATCCTTTAAAGTTACATGTAATCTTTCAACAGGATTAGAGTATTTCATTGTCCATTTCCAGATTTCAGAAACCTTTTCACAACTGAGATGTAAACTTTGCCTGTTTGGTAGGAATGCTTTCTAAGCTTTATTTCTTCTATAAGCTTACCCATTAGTTTATATTGTTCCTGCGGCGTAAGCTTTTTAATATACAAGCCCATAAAAAAATTGTATGAAATCTAACCTTATAAAATTTCGCTTTAACTTCCCTCTAGGAGATTATACGAATAAAAAGTACGTGAAATATCGGTTAGGCGACATTTACGAATGCAAAAAATAAAAAGGAGGTGATTGATATGGGCGATGAAACAATAAGAGAAACTGAAACCATTCATTCTTTCAACAGAAACCAACTCTCTGACTTTATGAAGAACTTAGCCTCTGAGATACTTAACGGGAAAATAGAGATAAGAGGACAAGAGATTGAGATTCCTGAACTATTAGAAGTTGAGTATGAATTCAAGGAAAAAAAGAGCCAAAACAAACTCCAAATTGAAATTAAATGGTAAACATCACCTAACAGTGGGTATACGGCTTCGCTATGCTTCGCCAAAACGTCATACCAACAATAAATTAACAGTACCCAGTGATCATATCGTACTTGGTGCTATGAGATCGATGATTCTCATTATATCATCACTCTCTATCTCCACCTCCATTACCCCGAGTTTTGATTCCTCCTGAAAGTTCACAACTCCTACAAAAGCTGCCTGTTTATTCAGGGAAAAGCTCAGTTTTTTATCAGTTAAATTATTCAGTAAGATACTCCTTGCAGTATCTCTTATAGCCTGATCTTTAAGTTTTTCTTTTAGAATATTAAGACTACTTATCCTCGTGGATTCTCCTACAATATAGTTTCCTTCTTTTTTTAAATTTATATCAAATATATTCTTCACAGCTTTTTTGATCTTATCTTCATCCTCCGTGGGGTATATCACTGCTTTTATCCTCATATGAAACATATTACATTTTTGAGAGAGAGGTAAAAAAAGGTTTGGTAATGATATCATCTGAAATTCTTCAGAACGATAGATTTTTATATGTGAGAAATTACCCATTATGAAGATACATGATGGAGAATAATACTTATTCAGGCTCTGAAGGCGGTGTCTCAGATGCTGAGAGTAGACCTGAGAAAAAATATCTTAACCTTAGGTATAAAAATAGTTTCAATAATAAATTTAATTGTAACTCCGCCTTCAAGGGCTCTGAAGGAGTATCTGAGGCATAATTTAAAGGATCTTCACGAAACATCCTTTGCTCTTCTGCTCACAACTTCCGGTAATATTTTCACAGGGTACTTTATGGGAGCGTTTTCTTCAAAGCTTGCTGTGATCCCCTCTCTCCTGATTCTCATCCCGGGGTCAATAGATATGAGGGGAAACATCTTCGGAGCTTTTGGATCGAGACTGGGATCTTATCTTCATTTAGGTCAGATAGAACCATACTTCAGAAGAACAAAGCTCCTCGACCAGAATATACTATCCTCTTTCTCTCTCAGCTTTTTCATGTCCCTTCTTTTAGCATTCATCTCCAGCATTTTTTCCAGAGCTCTGGGCATTGCCTACAGCGTTGTGGATCTCTCCCTGATATCCATTCTTGCGGGATTGATATCTGGAGTTATAATGGTCGTTATCACAATTTTAACTGCATTTATCACTTACAGAAGAGGATGGAACCCTGATAATCTTGAATCCCCATTAATAACTCTTTTTGGAGATATGTTCACTCTCCCATTTCTCTTCATTTCTGCTGATATCATCATGAAGTTTAGTTTCACTATCAGGAATATTATTTTTTTCATATTCATGGGTTTAACAGTATTGTTCTTATTAATCAGTCTTTATTCAAAGCCATATTCAAGGAGGATTATAATGGAATCTGTTCCTGTCTTTATTTTCTGCGGTATTTTAAGTACCACCTCAGGAAGCATCCTGAGCACGAGAATAGAGAGTTTGGTACAGATGGCAGGTCTTTTTACAGTGATTCCAGCTTTTCTTGAGGATGGTGGTGCTCTTGGTGGTATTCTGTCTGCGAATTTTTCCTCATGGCTGCATTTAGGATCCATTGATCCAAAATTTTTTCTTTCCAGAAGAGTTCTCACGAAATTTTTAAATACCCATTTAGTCGGGATCATTCCATTCTCTCTCATCGGTATTCTTTCCTACGGATTGAATATTCTTCTGGATCTTCCCGCTCCGTCTTTAAAGAGCCTTTTCATGGTGTGTCTTGTTGCCGGGGAGTTTTTAATTCTGGTGGTAAATTTTTTAACATTTTTTCTTTCTGTATTAACATATAAAATTAAATTAAATCCGGATAATGTTGTGATACCTCTGATAACGAGTTTTATGGACATTTTAGGATCATTTTCCCTTATACTTTTCCTGATCCTTTTCGATATCATCTGAGTAAAGTTTTTAAAATTTGCGTTCTCTCCTTTTTCATGATAATTATAGGTGCAGGAATAGGAGGCCTTTTAACCGCCACCTTACTGGAGAAAAAATATGAGATCAAAATCTTTGAAAAGGGAATAGTTGGAGGGAGGTTCAGAAATCTTCCTTACAGAGGATTCCAGTTAAGCACGGGAGCCTTTCATGCTCTACCTCACGGATCCACGGGCTTCACAGCCAGAATATTGGATAAGGCAGGAATACCGCACAGGATAATAGATGGTGATCCCTGGGGAACATTTCTGATCGATGGAAAACAGTACAGATTTAAGAATTTATATTCTTTCCTGAGTTTCATGGAGAGATTTAAAGTCTCCAGAGTTCTTTTTGATATGAGGTTTACAAAGGGTGATGATACGCCTTTGGGGGAATACCTAAATGATAAACTCAACAATGATACAGTATATAGAGTTGTAAAAGCCTTCTGTGGATTTGGGATGAGTATAGATCCATATGATATCCCGACGAGAAGCTTCTTCTCCATTGTAAGATGTCTGTACAGATATGGAGGTCCAGGTACAGTTGTAGGGGGGTGCAGTGCATTAACAGATGCTCTTGCCAAAGGAAAAAATATAATAAAAGAGGAGATAAAAGACATCGTCGTTGAGGATAACGAAGTAAAGGGGGTAGTGGATTCTGAGGACAGATTTTATGAGGATAATATAGTTATAAGTGATATCGGGATTAAAGAAACGGTTAAATTAACTGGAAAAAATAATTTTCCGGGCGATTATTTAAAAAGGATTAATAATATAAAAGAAGCTGAAGGAATAAAGATAAATATAGCTACAAAGGATGGAATAATAGATCATAATGGTGTTCTGATCACCTGTGACACAGAAAGGGTGGAGGGGCTAAATCAGGTAACAAATGTTGATCCCTCACTGGCTCCCAGGGGGTATCATTTGGTAATGACCCATCAGACATTGAGATCTAACAATATAAAAAAGGAGATAGAGCTGGGACTTGAGGATATAGAAAAGATCTTTGGAGATAAAGATCATGAGATCCTTTTAGTTCAGACATTCAGAAATGGATTCCCTGTAAACAGGGCTGTTACAGGATATGATCTTGATTATAAAACTCCTGTGCAGGGATTGTACCTTGTTGGAGACTCTGCAAAGAAGGAAACTATGGAGGTGGATGGTATCTCAAAAAATGTTCTGGAGCTATACGAGTATCTCAGCTGAGGAGATCAGAAAAATTCATAAGATAGTTAATTATGAGAGGGGGGATACACTGAATATAATACAGGGAAATTATGAGATAACGGTGGTAATATCCCGGAAATATCTATCAGAGTTAAAAGAGATAATGGAAAATGAAAAAATATTAAATATAGAAAAAAATTTAGTTTCTCTGACTCTGAGCCTGACAGAAGAGTTTTTTTATACACCAGGAGGTATATCAATTGCAACAAGAAAACTTGCATGGGAAAATATGAACATATATCCACAATGACAGAGCTTATTTACATAATCGGAGAAAAAGATGCTGTAAGGGCTTACTCCATCTTCTCTCAGATGATCAGAGAGTATTCAGAATAGTTGCCTCTATCAAAATCCTTTTATAACACTATTATATCTTCTCTTCATGAGTACAATTCTTGATTATATAGGAAACACACCAATGGTGAAGCTCAAAAATAAAAATATATATTTAAAATTAGAGGGATTCAACCCGGGAGGGAGTGTGAAGGATAGAATCGCATATTATATGATAAATAAAGCTGAAAAAGATGGTATATTAAAGAAAGATACGGTTCTTATAGAGCCTTCTTCAGGAAATACGGGAATAGGATTGGCGATGGTGGCTGCAGTTCATGCAGCATTGCAGAAGTACAATGAAGAAAAAGGTGTTTATGCCGTGATTCTTCCGGATGGAGGAATGAGGTATTGAGTATATTGTAAAAGCCATTTCTTTCCTGCAAAAAGAAAAGGGTTAGTGGGCCAGTCGAGAAATGAGACTTCGGAGAAGGATTATCCTCAACGGGGACACGAATAAAATGAGTGGGCCCGTCGAGATTTGAACTCGGGACCTCCTGGTTATCAGCCAGGCGCTCTAACCAAGCTAAGCTACGGGCCCTACACGGATCTATAGACCATTCTCCTTAATAAATTTATCCAGTATATCTTCGAGAGTTGGTCCCTTCTCCGATATTTCCTCTATCCTGTATCTTGCTCTCTGTGCAGGTTTATCGATCCTGATCACATGCTGAAGGTCTATTGGAGTGCCATAGAGTACAGCATCACACTCAACACTGTTTACCGTGTCTTCAAAGTCTTTGAGCTGTTTCGGATCATAACCCATTGCAGGGAGCACATTCTGAATATGTTTGAACTCTTCAAAAACTTTTTTCATCTCTCCTTTAAGGAAAGGTCGTGGATCCACAACTGTGCAACCATACTTCTGAGCGGCAACGTATCCTGCCCCAAATGGCATTCCTCCATGTGTGATCGTTGGACCGTCATCCACAACCAATACTCTCTTTCCCTTTATCGCCTCAGGGTTCTCCACCTCCACAACGGAGTTTGAATGAATTATTTCAGCCTCTGGATTCATCTCTTTCACCGTTTTCTGCAGTTTTTCTATGTTCTCTTTTTTTGCAGTATTTTCTTTATTTATAAGGACAACATCCGCTCTTCTCAGATTTATCTGTCCCGGATAGTACTCAGTTTCATGTCCCACTCTCAGGGGATCCACAACTGTGATCAACAGATCCGGTCTGTAAAACGGTATTTCATTGTTTCCTCCATCAAAATGGATTATATCTGGTTTTTCCTTCATAACATCCTTTAGAATCTGTTCATAATCAACTCCAGAGTATATAACATGCCCCTTTTCTATATACTGCTCATATTCCTCCCTTTCCTCAACTGTGCAGTTATGTTTGACAAGATCCTCAGGAGTTGCAAACCTCATCGAGATCTGTTTTCTGAGGTCACCGTAGGGCATCGGTTCTCTGATTGATATTACTTTATAACCCTTTTCTGTGAGGATATCAACTAACTTTGTGGAAACCTGACTTTTTCCACAACCTGTTCTCACAGCGCATACAGAGGTGACAGGGATCTCTGCTTTTATCATGGTGTCATCGGGATTGGGAAGCACATACTCAGCCCCTGCTGCCTGCGCCCTCTGTCCTAAGAAAACAACGTGTTTGGCAGAAAGATCAGAGTAAGCGAGATAAACGAGATCAGCGTCATATTTTTTGATAAGTTCCTCCAGCATTGTTTCTGGATACATGGGAATACCATCTGGATACATATCTCCAGCAAGTTCATGAGGATATACTCTCTTCTCTTCAGATGTGGTACCCACATTCTGTTCTAAAGCATATGTAAATGCGACTACCTCATAATCCTCGTTGTTCCGGAATTTTCGATTGAATAGATGGAAATCCATTCCCAATGCTCCTACTATTATTACTTTCTTTTTTTCCATTGTATCACCTGAAAATAAAATCTCAGAGAATATTTAAAAAGGTTTCCAACATTACGTCGGAAGTGGTCCTATAGCGTTGAAATATAATAGTTAATTGCTTCGTTTATATCTTCTCTGTTTATCTCAGGAAAGAACTTATTTATAAAGTATTTTTCAGTGAACTCATCGATCTCAATCGGTATATTTTTCCCTGTGTTTATAAGAAGATCTATCTTTTTTGATCTCCATTCATTAAAATTCTTCATTTTTTTTCTGGAAGCTACATCGTATCCTATAAAAATATATAGAAATTTTCTATTAAAGTTTGAGGTATGGTCCTGAAGCTTTTTCATTGCTCTCAGATAATATTTTGGAAGTTTGGAGAAATTTCCAACAAATTTTACCCCTATCTCCTCCTCGTTTATTGTTTTATCGTCGATAAGTTTTTCATAGGTATTGGATTCCACCTCCAGAATTGGGATCACTTCCTCCTCTTTCCTTGTAGTTATAGCTTCATAGGATAATCCACAGAACGTGAAATTATTTATCTGATAATCTTTAAATACCCAGTTAAGCAACTCCATGAATTTAACAGAGGAGAAATCATAAGCGTCCATGAGAGAAAGCTTAAATTTTTCTGCATATCCCCTTATTCCATGAGGGACTAAAGCCAAATGTTGAAGCATATAATATGATTTTATGTTTTAGATATAAATTTTTCTTTTATACTCATAAAATAGTTTATAGATTTTAACTTCTATTCTTCAGTGAAACATATACAAAACAATGAAAACACAGAAAATATAACAGATCACCGAAGGAGAGATAACAGATCACCGAAAGTTTTTTATATAACAAGTCTTAGATAATAGTGTGACTCAGTGACTGAAAAGGAGAGTCTAAAAAATAAACCTGATGACTCAAAAAGGAAGGTTTGAGTAAAAAAGGAGGCGAAAAAATATGGCAGAAGAAGGTCCAGTTGTCTTTACAAGAAGGGCATCAGGACTTGTTAGAGAAGTCGGTATTTTCACAGCAATGGCTATTGGTCTGACGCATACTATCGGTGGAGGAATTAACAACTATATGGTTCAGATGCCTTACAGCGCTCCAGGTTCCAGTGTACCCGCTGCTTTTGCTATTGCAGGTTTATTCACACTGTTTACAGCTGTGGCATACTCAATGCTCGGAGTAGCAATGCCGAGAACAGGTGGAGATTACATCTATATCTCCAGAGGTATCAACCCTGTTCTTGGATTTGTCACAAGCTGGGGATTCTGGTTAACAGAGCTGCTTTCTCTCGGTATAATTGCCTACATTGATATACCCTTCTGGGGTACCGCTTTCAGAATCTATGGATCTGCGTCTGGAAGTGAATCAGCCTTCAATACTGCAACGACATTGAGTGAAGATCAGGGAGTGATATTGACCTTGGCTATAATAATCTGTATTGTATCTGCTCTTGTTACATACCTTGGAACAAGGGTGTACAGCTGGATTATAAACATCGGCTTAGTCGCAGGAATACTTGGAAGTATTGCAATGGTGGTATACTTCCTGATAAGGACAGGTCAGCCATACAGTGAACTCTGGAACTCCGTTTACGGAGCTGGCAGTTATGAGAAGATTATGAACAACCCAGATGCAGTAGCGGCATGGAGTGAAGTAGAACATGGCATGGGTGCAACGCTGCAGGCAAGTATTGTCTGTGTATGGGCATACATAGGATTCACCGCAGCTGCCTATATGGGTGGTGAGGTAAAGAACCCAACAAAAGGTATGATCTGGGCAGTTACAGGTGCCGCCATACTGATCATAGCATACTACCTGCTGTTAAGTGCACTTGTGTACAGCCAGATAGGAGACGAGTTCCTGTACAAGTACAACTATCTGTGGAACAACAAAACAGATGTGTTGAGAGAATATATAGCTCACCCATCAAAGCCAATACTTCCAACATTTGCCTGTGCACTGACCACCAACCATGCGGTGCAGATGCTTATAGCTATTTCAGGTGCTATATGGCTACTGAACGACATACCCGCATTCTTCTTAGTATGTTCGAGGCTTGTCTTTTCATGGTCTTTCGACAGATTCTTCCCGGAGAAGTTCGCAGAGGTCAACGACAGATTCCACTCCCCACACTACGCTATCTTACTCACAATGATCGGTGGATTCTTTGGAGTCGCAATGGCAGCCGGTAACACATGGGTAGCGGCATTGGATACGACGTTCCTGTATATCTTTGCAATAATGTTCGGTTGTCTGTCTGCAGCTGTGCTACCGTATATCAGAAGAGACATATACGAGAAGAGTCCAAGCATAGAAGTAGCGGGAGTACCGGTAATGACGATCGCTGGAGTCTTGGGATTCACAGGGAACTTATTCCTCCTGCTGAACGCAGCAGTGGGAATGGTGGCAGATCTCAGCAACGCATTCTTTGAGTGTTGCTGGATGGGATTCGGTGTAATTCTCTTCGTTGCATTCTGGAACTACAATAAAAAGAGAGGAGTCGACACAAGCAAAATATATGCCGAAATACCGCCGGCTTAAAAATAAAAATTTTTCTTTTTTTCTTTTTTTGCAAATTATAAGCTCCTGAAGTTCTTTATAATTTTCTTTCGAAACATTTTTAAATGCGTATTCAGAGTGTAATAGGTGATAGCATGAAAAGGATGTTTTTTTCAGCAGATGCCCACGGCAGTAATTATGTCTGGAGAAAATGGGTAAATGTTCCTGAGTTCCATAAAGCGGATATACTTCTATTATGTGGAGATCTGACAGGAAAGGCTCTGATCCCCATAATAAAGCAGAATGATGGAACGTGGACGTCTCATTATTTTGGGAGAAAATGGACATTCAGAAGTGAAGATGAGATAAAGGATTATGAAAGGAGGATCGGAGATTCAGGGGCATACGCCTTCAGGACGACTCCTGAAGAGGTAAAAGCCATGCAGGAAGACAAGAAACTGGTGGATGAGAAGATCTTTGAAGCTATAGGCAACAGAATACGAGAGTGGATGGATTTCCTGATAGAAAAGGTCGATACAAAGAAGGTACAGGTCATGGCAATGCCGGGAAACGACGATGACTTTTTGGTAGACGAGATAATAAAGTCATACGAAGACAAGGGTGTTATATGGCCCTTAGGCAAAGTTGTTGAGATAGCTGGATTTGAAACAATAAGCTACGAGTATGTCAATCCCTCACCGTGGAATACGCCAAGAGAGAAAAAGGAAAAGGATCTGAAGAAAGATCTCGAAAAACTGTTTTCCAAAGTTTCAGATCCTGCAAAAACAATACTCAATACTCACGCACCTCCATACAATACAAGGCTTGATTTTGCTCCAAAACTTAAAAATTTAAGACCTGTTATAGTTGCAGGAACAGTGGAGATGGAGCATGTGGGGAGCAAGGCAGTAAGAGAGGTTATTGAAAAGTACCAGCCAATGATCGGTCTTCATGGACATATTCATGAAAGCTATGCAAAAGACAAAATAGGAAATACGCCTGTGGTGAATCCGGGATCAGAGTACATGGAGGGGATCCTGAGAGGATTCATCATAGAGTTCAGTGATAAAGGAGTGGAGAACTATTATAAGGTAGAAGGATAAAATCCTTCTTTTTATTTTTGGAGGGGTAGAAATGGAGATGAGCATTGAAGAATTGAAGAAACAGGAAGAAGAATTTTTTAAACTGAGGGATGAGATAATCGGAGAGGCAGATAAAAGAGGTATAACATTGAGGATACTTGGAGCAATCGCTTTCAGGACAAAGTGTCCCAACTATAAGTACCTGGAGTACGATCTTGGAAGAGCCCTGACTGATATAGATTTTGTGGCGCATTACAAGGATATGTCAAAGATAGAAAAACTCTTTGAGGATCTCGGGTACACACAGGATCTTGCCTTAAAGACAATAATGAAAAGAATGGGATCTAAAAGAATGATATTCTACCATCCCAACGGTATACATTCGGATGTTTTCCTAGATGAACTTAAATTCTGTCATATACTGAACTTAAAGGACAGATTGGAGATAGATCATCCCACAATATCGTTATCAGATCTTTTGCTTGAAAAGCTCCAGATAGTTGAGATCAATGAGAAGGATATCATAGACTGCATAATACTCTTCAGGGAACATGAAGTCGGTGAGGATGATAAAACAACTATAAACATGAAGTATATCTCCAAACTCTTTTCAGGTGACTGGGGATGGTGGAGAACAGGTACGATGAACCTCGATAAAATAAAACATTTTGCAGAGAAATACGATAAGCTCACAGATGAGGATAAGAAGATCGTGATAGAGAGAATAGATAAACTCAGAGAAGCCATAGATAAACATCCGAAATCCATGGGCTGGAAGATGAGAGCTAAGGTCGGAGATAAAAAGAAATGGTACAGGGATGTTGAGGAAGTAATAAGATAATTTTGATCTTTATGAAAGTTATAGAGGCGATAAGAGAAAGGAGATCTGTAAGAAAATTTAAAAAGAAAGAGATTAGATCTGAGGCTATAAAGGTAATTCTGGATGCGGGGAGATGGGCACCTTCTGCAGGGAACAGACAGCCTTTAAAGTTTTTAGTTCTTTCAAATGAAGAGGAAAAAGAGCCGTTGGCAAAGATGTATGTGGAGGCTTACAGAAAGGAAGCAGAGGATCTTCTTAATAGAGAGGATGCTGAGAAGTACTATAAAAATCCATATGAGGTAAAGAAGAGGATTCTGGGGATGCTGGATCTTCTGGAAAGACAGCTGAGGGATCCTCCTTTTGTGATTCTGATCTGTGGAGATACAAGGCTCTCGAGATCCTATATCTTTGAAGCTGGTTTAGCTGCCCAGAATATGATGCTTGCAGCATGGGAGTTGAATTTGGGATCATGCTGTATAGAGATAGCCACCACTCTGTTATCCGAGTACTTTGATAAGGAGAAACTCAAAAGAGTTTACAACATACCCGATGAGGTAGATGTTGTTGCGATTATTCCGATAGGACGTATTGAAGAAAAACCTCCCAATCCAGGGAGGGAGTTATTGAAGGACTATACATACACGGGATACTGGATCGGGGAGTGATCAATGAAAAAAAGAGTTCTGGAAGATCTTGAACCTAAACTCGTATGGCATATATTTGAGGAGATAACAAGGGTACCTCATCCCTCAAAAAAAGAGAAAAAGCTTAGAGAATGGATCAAGAAGTGGGCAGAAGAACACAGAATACCATTTAAGGAAGATGAGGCAGGAAACATTTTGCTCATGAAAGAGGCTACCTCAGGATGTGAGGATTATCCTACATTAGTTATTCAGGCTCATATGGATATGGTCTGCCAGAAAACACCAGATACTGTGATAGATTTTGAGAATGATCCATTAAAAATCAGGATTGTAGATGATTATGTGACAGCAGAGGGTACAACTCTTGGAGCTGATGATGGGATCGGTGTGGCATATGGTATGGCATCTTTGATCTCAGAAGAACTGAAACATGGCCCCCTGGAGGTGCTTCTGAGTGTCGATGAAGAGACAGGGCTGACTGGAGCTTTCAATATGAAAAAAGGCTTTTTTACAGGAAAATATCTGTTGAATGTGGACAGTGAGGAGTTAGGAAAAATAACAATTGGAAGTGCTGGAGGAGGAGAAACACATTATACCATCCCTTTAAATTTTGAGAGAAAGAAGGGATGGAGAGGCATCAGACTCTCCATAAAGGGTCTCAGAGGTGGACATTCAGGAGTGGATATACATCTTCCACGATTGAATGCCATAAAAGTTGCAGTCTCAGGAGCTATTTTCCTGAGAGAGAGAATAAATCTACTCCTCAGTGTAATCGATGGTGGAACTTTGCATAATGTGATTCCAACAGAGGCAGTATGTGAGTTCTTAGTTCCCGAAGAAAAAATAGAAGAGGCTATTAATCTACTTGAGAACTGGAAAAATGATATAATATCGAAAGAAAGGGAAAAAGAGCCAGATATGAAGATAGAAATATCGGAAATAAGTGAGGAAATGGCTCTTACAGAGAAGAAGACAGAATCTATTTTGGATTTACTGAATAAAATTCCTCATGGTCCCTTAGCTTTCAGTAAGGAAATGGAAGGACTTGTTCAGACATCGAATAATCTTGCAGTCGTCAGAAGTGATAAAGAGAAAATTGAGATCTTCCTGAGCAGCAGAAGCTCTGTGGATAAAGAACTGGAAGATCTCAGAAAAAAATTGAAGATACTTGGTGAAAAGTACGGTGCTGCTGTTGAACAGGGTGAGGCATATCCGGGATGGCAGCCAGATCCCGACTCACCATTTCTGGGTCTTGTTAAAAAAATATATGAGGATATCCTGAAAAAGGAAGTTTCTCTGAAGGCCATTCATGGAGGACTTGAGTGTGGCATGTTTCTCAGGCTTGATCCCGAGCTTCAGATAGTCTCAATAGGTCCTGAAATAAAGGATGTTCATACACCTGAGGAGAGGGTTTATATCGAAAGCGTTGGTGTTCTCTGGGATGTTATTAAAGGGATAATTGAAAATATGGGGGAACTTAAATAATTTAATGTATTGTTGATCAGATTTTCAAATACGTCTTTTAAGAGGATAGTCCCTTTAACCTTTTTAAACTTCTTTATATTTTTACTTAGATTATAAATAGCTTCCAGATGGGATATCGTTCCTCTTCCAGAAAACATAAGCCCTGGGCGGGGATTGAACCCGCGGCCTCACCCTTACCAAGGGCGCGCTCTACCACTGAGCCACCAGGGCACAATATATGAAAGTAGAACTAATATAAAAATCTATCCCGTTAAGGATCGGGAT
>Ga0190304_1000810_pt1 | contig 14554 bp, 13 predicted proteins | sample 48700712_MG_FD_161670 | JGI IMG/M metagenome (GOLD analysis project Ga0190304, IMG submission 161670) | Hydrothermal vent sediment bacterial communities from Southern Trench, Guaymas Basin, Mexico - 4870-07-1--2_MG | ecosystem: Environmental > Aquatic > Marine > Hydrothermal vents > Sediment ... | reverse complement strand
ATGTGGGTAGGGGGTAGAATGGTAGTTTGTTATCCTGTGATGGTGTTCCTAGGTATGTTTTGTAGAACATGGTTTCGAAGAATTTTGGTTTGTATTTGATTTCTGAGCCTGTTATTCTTATGTTTTTTCTTTCCTCTAGGGGCATGTTTCTTATTTCATTTAGTCTCCATTCTCTTTCAATTGGTTGTCCTGTCTGTGATACTTCATAGCCTTTGTACCATACCTCTAGGAAGTCATCTTCTGGTGCGCCTTGTACTACATTGCTTTTATCAGCTAGGAATGAGAAAACGTTGAAAATTTGTAAGTCATATCCTTCTACACCATAGTATCTTATGTTTTTTCCTGTTATGTTTTGTATGTCATGGTAGAGCCATGTTATGTTTTCATCGCTCAGGTTTGCTAGTATTTTTACGGAGTCATGGTATATTGCGTTTTCTGGTCTTACTCTAAATTTTTTACTAAGTTGTTTATCATATTTCTCACCAATTGGTTCACCAACAGAGGGTGCTTTCTCTGGGTTTTCAATCCACTCTGTGATATTTGCTGTGTCGTTCTCATTTAGGTATTTGTTTAAAACATTTTTTACCTCTTGTGGTATTTTTCCTTTTTCATTACAAACGCCTTCTAGTATTCTGACTATCATTACTGCTACTGCTTCGTTTTCACTTGTCGCCGTGTGGAAGTTCCCAGCAGGTGGTATACCCTCCTGGAAGTTGTCTGCAACAGTTGGATGTTTACCCACTGCTACCTCGTAGAAACCATAATCCCACCATGCAATGAACGCAGGTCTCTTCTCTGGTTTCAAATTTGCCTCTTGTTTGCTTAACCATGATAAGGCATCTACCCAGTATTGTTCCTTGTAAAGACTTAAACCAAAAGCGCCCATGCCTTTGTTATCTGCAAATTTTTGTTTTTCACCATATGGAACTGCTGCATCAAAAGCCAGGTATGCATTAGGTAGGATAATTAACAGGGTTATGAATAATACCCCACCGATATGGGACAGCTTAACCACTTTTTTCAACCCTCGAAAGCTTAAACCAATTCCTCTAATGTTTTTCGCTAGGCTTTTATAATCTATTTTATCTAGGATAAGAGCGCATACAAAACCGCAGAGTATTGCTGTGTGGGGAACTAGATCATTTATAAAACGACCAGCGCTTAAGAGTAAATAAGTTTCTATGAAGAACCAGGTTAAAAATAGAATTACTTCTTTTTCTCTCTTTTTTATAAATCTTATTATTAGTAATACTGCGCCAAACCATGCTGCAAAATAAACCGCGGGTCCAAAAGACATAACTACTCTGCTAAATCCAAAGGTTCCTGCTTCTGCAATGGTCAAGGATACTTTTGTGTGATAAACTCCTCCAAAAATTACTTTCGATAAGCTTGCTAGTGGTCTAAGAAGAGGGTTTATTGTATCCTTTATAACATAGAGAAAAGCAACTACGGCTGCGCCCAATGCTGCGAGGGATGGTATCGAGATAATCCATGGTATTTTCATCTTACCAATTGCCAGGTATATTGTGCTTATTGCTGCTACGCCTAGGATTATATAAAATTGTAAAGGTGGTTTAATGCCTAGTTTTATGAAGAATAGAGGAAATGAAATAATATATCCTGTTATGAGTGTAGTTAGCGAGGTTTTAACTATTTTAGCATTTATTTTCGACGTAAAAATGTCTATGATCATTTGTACAAGCGTATAAGCAGCTATAAGAGTATACACATACTGGGAGGAGACCCATACTAGAGTTATCGCACCAACAAACACTCCAGATAGAGCAGCATATAAAATTGATTTTTTGTTATTCTCTTCTTTTAGACTCATTATTAAAAACATTATGGATGTGGTTAACAACAATAATATGAAAGAGTCATGGTCAAACAGAGAATAGGATGAGCCATGTCCTGATGAAAGATGGACTGGGATTAAACCTACTAAGAATGCTGCAATTATCCCTGCTTTCCTACTATTGAACAATAATTTACCTATAAAGTATATAGGTATAACTAGCAAAGCACCATATATTGCTGGTAGAAAATGCATTGCATATCCTACAGCATCTACAAGCCCAAGAAACGGCGATAATGCTTTACCGATAAATATAGCCATGAAGTTAAATAATGGAGGTCTGCCACCGGATCCAGTCAAAGGATAATTAAGCAATGGGTCATTACCACCATGAACCCCACCCAGGTAGGGGTAATGTCCTGTCTGAAGAGTTGTCTCTATTAGTCTTACATTATAGTAAGGATCAGGCCCAGAAAGATAGAATTTGTCACTAAGAGTTGTGCCATCTTTGTTTATAGCAAACCCAGAGGTATAGTTGAAGTAACAATTTAAAAATAAAACAATAACAAATGCGATGCTAAGAGATAAAACAATCAAGGCTTTTTTCTTGTATCTTGTCTTTTTTTCCTCGCTAATTTTCTCAACATGATGTTTAATTTCTGTAACCTGAGGCTGTGGATGCTGACCCTTTAATCTTGCTCTTTTTCTCATTTAACAAGTTCACCCATTTTGAACTGTTTTGAGATCGGAAATTCTTTTATCTTATAAATAAGTTATCTATAAAATCTTTGATATAGCGGATGCTATTTTGATTTTACTATATTTACTTTTAATTGTATCAGTAGATGCTATTTCATCGCATTTGGCTTTTTCTAACTTTTCTATTGCATTACCGATAAACAGACCATGAGTGCAGACTGCTAAAACACGGCTGGCGCCTTGTCTTTTAAGCTCCTCTACTGCTTTTGCCATCGTGCCTCCAGTTGAGATAATATCATCCACTATTGCAATTATTTTGTTTTTAACATCTAAACTCTTTGTTTCCATCACCACAGTGTTAGCGTCTATTCTTTTTTTCTCAAGATAATCATATTCGCAGCCCATGAGATTTGCAATGGTTTCTACTCTTTCTAGGGCTCCTTTATCTGGAGCGAGTAACATTTCAACTTTTTTCTTTTTCAAATAATTTGTAATCTCTTCAACTGGTGAACAGGATTGCGCTGGGATTGAGAAAAAATTAAGAATATGTTCTTTATGTGGGTCAACTAGTATAATTTTATCTGCCTTCAAACTAATAAGTTGCGCCAGTGCTTTTGCACTAACTGCCTCTCCCTCTAAGAATTTCTTATCCTGTCTCCCATAGCCATAATATGGTATAACAACTGTGATATTTTTTGCATTACCCTCACTAACGGCATCTTGGAGTAGAAGCAATTCTATTATATTTTCATCAGGATATGTGTTTTGTATTATTACTACATCCTTGTTTTCTACTTTCTTCAACAGCCTTACATATAGCTCACCATCTGGAAAACGTCTTATTTCCCTCTCAAGTAAAGGCTCTCCTGAGATTTTTGCTAACTCTTTTGCTATATCCTCCGAAGATGTGCCACCAAGTATATACATATCCCACTCAACTCTTAACTTTCGAAATGCTAATTCTATTTTTAATTGTTTAGTTGTTCTCAAAGTTTTTATATTTCCTACAACATTATGTTTAGAAGGAGAGGATGGGTTGTAGATGCGACTAAGTAAAAAATTGACAATATATTTGCTAATACTCCTGTTTTGCTCAGCACATTTGAATTTTGTATCCGTATCAGAGAATACTAATTCTGACATATGGGTAGATTGTGTATTTAGTATTAGTATCATCAACGGCACATCTTTAAACGTAAATGTTTCAATGAATCTCCATAAAATTGAACTAGCTTTTGGTAAAAACCGTGAAATCTATTCTGCGGACTATATAAGAGAGCTTAAATTCGAAAGTGAAAACTCAGAGGATGATTATGAGGGGACCATTGGTGTGATACAATATATTTTGAGGAATGTATTATATGGTGAGAATGGTCTTATTGACTTTGTCTTTAAAGAGGCGGAAATAAACTCCACAATGAAAAGACCCATTGTTAAGATAACAGATGTTCCCTCAGATGATGATCCCTGGAATCCACCAATACTATTTTATGACCTATACGAGGTTTCACTAGGTAATAAATTTTTTAATTTAAGCGAAGAGATTAATTCACATGATCTTGTAAATGGGCTGTTAAACTCTGGTGCCGAGATCTCATATGAATTAGATCTAAAGGCTGTTCCTGGTTGGAATGTAACATATAGGATCATACCAAATCAACAAATAAGAATAACCGAATCCAATGGGTCTAAAATCGGAGATTATGTGGAATGGGATTTAACAAACTGGAATGGCACAAGCGATGTTTTTTCAAAGGCGATATTTTCTATTGAGGAAAAAAATATTAAAAAACCTGATAAAGAAAATGTTTTTGTTAAACTTGAAATCGACACACAAAATATAAACAGCACTTCTTTAAAAGCTAGTGTTTCTCTAAAAAGCGTTGACATGAGAAAATATGATAATCTGCCTGATTTTGTAAAAAATGTAACATTTCTAAATGCTGATGGAGTTAGATTGTTAGTAGAAAATCAGCTTATGTCTTGGGATGAGATAAAAAATATTACCCTACAACCAATTGAAGAAAATATCTCCAAGAGATTGTCGAGTATTCTTAACCAGTCGTTTGATTTTGAAACTGAAATAGATGATAAAACCACTACAAACTGTTCTCAACCCTACAATCTCAGCAGCATGGATGATTATCCTCCTATAAATTTTACAATGTTTGATGACAATATAGAATTTTATATTTGCAGTCTAAGGCCAAGGGTTTTATTTGGGATATTAAATGCCGGAGCCGTGGGAATTGTTCCAGAAAAAGATTTTGGAGATCTTGGCTACCCATATAAAGGATTTTTATATCTACCAAGTAACATAGTTTTAGATAACCAGAGTATTTATAAATGGGATCATACAACTTCAATATCCGGAGAAATAAAGTCAGTAAATAGTAAAGAGTATAAAAAAGAGAAAAAAGATGTCGAGGTTTTGATAGATATTAAATCAGCAGATCTAAAATGGGATAGTATCTTTGGTGGAAAAAGCTCCCTTAACATGATAAGTGATGTTGCTTATACATTCAAACTATATGTTATCAAAAAGCCAGATGCTCTACAGTTAGAAAATATCCAATTAGACTATCTTTGCTCTGATACCCTTAGATTGCTCATTGAAGAAGGAATTTTTTCAGGCGAATTACTAAACAATTTCTTGAATTCAATGAAAGCTATGTGTGAAGAAAATCTTTCAAAGCTTTTTAATAAAACCATCAAGACAGATGTAAATAGTAATATACTAGAGAGATCCCTGAAATGGGATGAAGATATAAACAAGATGGATTCTGATTTGCCTATAAACATTTCCTTTTCCGGGAAATATCAGAAAGATCTCCCAATTAATCTCTCCTTTGTCCCTCCATCGGTTACTCTATCAGACCTGAGTTTTAACCTATCTGGTCTGCCTAATTATAATGTTTCGTATAAGATAGTTTTTCCTAAAGGACTCTCTGTGAAAAATAAAAATGGTTTTTCAAAGGGTAAAACAAAAGATGATAGAGAGTTTGTAGCTCTATCGTTTAAAAAGGGTGAAAACTTATCAGGTTATCCTATCAAATTTAGATTAAAAGCATCTCCTATGTTTTTATTTTTTGCATTACAACCCTGTTGGATCGTATTTACTATAGTTTTCCTCATTATCATTATATTGATACTAGCGAGAAAGAAAAGAAAAGGAAAAGAAGCATATCCTATTAGACCACCAAGGAAAATAGAGAAAAAAGTGGAAGAGGAAGAGGAGGAAGGATTTTATACCCCACCCGAGCCTCCTATCGAGGATTGAAAATAACTAAAAAATACTCTTTGACACTATTGAGGGTAGGTATGCTAAGAATCTAGGGTTTGAAAGCAGAGGCTTTATTAATCTAGAAGGGTAATCTATGTCTCCATACTCTGATATTATCTTTAGTATATCCTCATTTTCTTTAAAAAAAGATGCTATTTTATCTATGTCCCTGTCAGATAGGTTTTTTATTATTTTTCTTAAAATTAAACCTATGCCAATTTCTCTTCCTATGTCTTCTGACCATAGAATATGATATTTTCTCAGGATAGGTTCTGTAAAATTTTTTTCTTTTAAAGATAGCTTTGATATGGAGATGCAGTGTTTCGCAGATTTTAATCCGGTATAGATACCACCTCCAGATAATGGTTTAACTTGTGATGCAGCATCACCTACGAGCATAACATTAGAGGAATATGTTTTGTTTAACAAACCAACTGGTATGACTCCTCCGACGGTGGGTTTGATTTTTTGGTTTTTGATTCCTGTTTGCTTGTCTATTTTCTTTAAAAAACTATTAAAATAATTTGATAAGATGTTTTTCTTATATTTTTCTCCTATGCAGAGGCCTATCCGTATTTTTTTTTCATTTATTGGTATCATCCAAGCAAAAAACTCTGGTGCAATGTTTTTTCCTGAAAAAATTTCTACAAATTTTTTGTCTATTTCTTCTCTTGTTTCTATTTCTCCTCCTATCCCATATAGAAACTCTTTTGACTCTGGTAAACCAAACCATTTCCTGGTTTTAGAAAACACGCCATCTGCTCCAATGAGTAAATTGCAACTTATGGTTTCTGATCTGGTTTTTAAAAGAATTTTTTTATCTTTTTTACATGCATTGTCTACTTTGCATCCAAGGTATATTTTTGCACCGTTTTTCTCTGCTTTATCTGCCATAGTTTTATCTAAAAGAGGGCGGTTTATAGTATAAGCATGTAATTTGTCCCCGCCAATGGTGAAGCAGATATTTGTTGGGGAATGAAATTTGGCACCATAAATATGGTTTTGAACTATTTTTTCTTTTTTGATATCTGCTATATCAAAAACACGTGGTGTAACCAGCCCAGCACACTGAAGAGGATAACCAATTTTTTTATGCTCCTCAAATATCGCTACATCGTATCCTTCTTTTGCTATTTCACCACCTATGTAGCAACCAATTGGACCAGCGCCGATTATAGCTATGTCATGATGTTTTTTCATTAATTTTAAGTAATTGACTCACTATTTATAACAGAAACGGTGTTCTTATGGTTGGCCTTGTTGTTACTTTACTTGTTATACTGACTCTGACTGTTTGTATCATTATATTGTTATTCAGGCTAACTAAGAAAAGGCCAAGGGAGAGAAAAAATCATGATCTTGATGATTTTCTATGTAGATTTGTTAAAGATGGTAAGGGTAAAAAAATTGGGGAAAGCATTGCAATAGATGGTGATATCCTTATAGTAAAATCTGGTAAAAAGTATATGGGAATACCGTTGTCTCATATAATGAAAAATGGAAAATATCTTAGAATAAAAGGTCTTACCAATTTTAACAAGGCTGAAGAACTTGGCAAAAAATGGCTTAAAAAACATTCGAAGAGGAAAAGGTGATTTCTAGATGGAACATAAGATGGTTATAGTGATAAGAGATGATCTGTCTCTTTCCCCTGGTAAACTAGCAGTGCAAGTATCTCATGCTGCTGTAGCATGTGCAATTAAGGCAAAAAGGACTAGAAGGAGATGGTTCAAAAAATGGGAAGATGAAGGTTGTAAGAAAGTTGTTGTCAAGGTCAAGAAGGAAGAAGAATTATATCCTCTTTTTGAAAAGGCTAGGGAACTGGGAATTATTGCGGAGATTATAAAAGATGCTGGTCGCACCGAAATACCGCCAAACACTGTTACTGCTCTTGGTATTGGTCCTGCACCGGAAAATTTGATTGATAAGATTACTGGGCATCTGCCGTTGCTCTGATCCAATAAGATAGGATGTGAAAACTTGGGAGGGGGTTGTATTTGTTTTTTCTAAGTTTTTCGAAACATTAATTATTGGATAGATGAATTTTTTATTTGTGAAAAGCCAGATTAGAGTATTAGGAGTTGATGATGGTCCTTTTTCCTTTAATGATAAATATACACTTGTTGTTGGGGTTGTTATGAGAGGCGGGAGCTATTTAGAGAGTGTATTGAGTACCCGGGTGAGTATAGATGGCTTAGATTCAACCCATTCTTTGATAGAGATGATAAATAACAGCAGGTACAAAGACCAGATAAGAACTATAATGATAGATGGGATTGCTCTGGGAGGGTTTAATGTAGTAGATATTGAGGAGATTTTCAGAAAGACATCGATTCCTGTTATTACAATTACAAGAGATAAGCCGGATGATGAAAAAATAAAAGTGGCGCTCAAAAAAAACTTTGCTGATTGGGAGAAAAGATGGGGGATAATTTCTAAATTTGATTTAAAATGTATTAAAACAAAGCACAACCCAATTTATGTTAAACACGTGGGAATTAATGATAAAGAGGCGGAAGAAATAATAAGGATTTCTACTATACGAGGAGTGTTGCCTGAGCCTATAAGAGTTGCTCATCTTATAGCATCAGGCATTATGAGAGGCGAGTCATATGGAAAAGCCTAAAGTATTTGTTAACGCTGAAAAATGCCTTGCTTGTGGTGGATGTATAACTATATGCCCACAAGATGCTATTAGATTCAACTCTGGAAGAGCATGGGTAGATGAAAAAAAATGCATAAGCTGCTATTTATGTGTAAAATATTGCCCATATGGGGCCATATCCAAGGGTGATTAAATGAAATACAATGTAGTTGTTGTTGGTGGTGGGCCAGCTGGTTGTGTAACTGCAAAATATGCCGCGTTATCAGGGGCAAAAGTGGTGATTCTCGAAAGAGACAATGAAATTGGTATACCTGTGCTATGTGGCGAAGGGATAAGTAAAAATGTAGAAAACCTGGGAATAATAAAAAGAGGTAGATGGATTGAAAATGAGGTAGAAGGCGCCCGTATATTCTCCCCAAATGGGACCATGGTAAAGCTTTCCACCGAGGTTGCAGGTAACGAAGCAGGGTATGTTATCGACAGAGCTCTTTTTGATAAAGAGCTTGCGAGAGAGGCGGCAAAGGCAGGTGCAGAGATAATGCTTAGAACAGAGGCCACTGCTGTAATAGTCAAAGATGGAAAGATAAAGGGGGTAGAGGCAAAACAGAATGGTGAGAAAATAAAAATTCAAGCAGATATAGTTGTAGGTGCAGATGGTGTAGAATCAAAGATTGGAAGACAAGCTGGTATTAACACCATGTTGAAAGCAAAAGACATTGTATCATCTGCAGAATATACAATGGCAGGTATAGATTGCGAGGAAAAATATTGTGATTTCTATGTTGGCAAAAGCATTGCACCTGGAGGGTACATCTGGGTTTTTCCAAAAAGTGATGATATAGCGAACATTGGAATAGGAATACTTGGATCATACAGTGAGCCTGGTTTAGCTTCTAAACTACTTGACAAGTTTATAGAAAAACATCCAGAATATAGAAAAGGAAAAAAAATCAGGATGATAGCTGGCGCTGTACCAGTGGCTGAGCCTGTTGAGACTGTTAGAGACAATCTTCTGCTAGTTGGAGATGCAGCAAGACAAACTGATCCACTTACTGGTGGGGGTATAATGCATGCTTTAATAGCAGGAAAAATAGCAGGGGAGGTAATCGGGGAAGCTGTAGAAAAAGAAGATTTTAGTAGAGAAAGACTTTCTAAATATGAAAAACTATGGAAAGAAAAACTAGGGCACAAGTTACATAGAAATTATGTGATGAAAGAGGTGGCCTCAACATTTGATGACAAAACATTTGATAAACTAGCAGATTCTGTAAAGGATATAAAATTTGATGAATTCAGCACTAGAGGCTTGGTAAAAGCGCTTGTTTTAAAACATCCAACCTTGTTAACGAAACTGAAGCCGCTTGTAAAGGAATATAAAAGTTGGAGATCTGAAAAATGAAATTTGGCCTAGTTTGTAAACCAAAGGATGAAAAAGCCTTTGCACTAGCTAAGATGGTATATAATTTTTTAAATGAAAACAAGGTTGAAATATTACATGAGGAGTTACTAACTGAAAAAATTGGAAAAAAAGGTTATAGTTTTGAGGAGATAAACAAACTATCTGATATTGTTATAACAGTTGGTGGCGATGGCACCATTCTTAGAACACTTGAGAAGATAGATAAGCCAATCTTTGCCATAAACTCTGGTGGCATGGGTTTTTTAACAGAAGTTGAATCAAAATATGCCATTAGTGGTGTAAAAAGAATACTCGAGGGAAAATATAATGTTGAGGAGAGAATGAAACTAAAGGTTTTACTTGATGGTAAGAGACTAAGTGATGCCACCAATGAGATAACATTACAAACAGCCAACATAGCTAAACTGGTTGAATTTCAGATATTTGTTGGAACAGAGAGGATAGAAGTCATAAAGGCAGATGGTATAATTGTTGCCACTCCTACAGGGTCTACTAGCTATGCTCTAAGCGCCGGCGGCCCTATTATAGATCCATCTGTTGATGCTGTTGTGATCGTACCACTCGCTGCTTTTAAACTCTCAGCAAGACCATGGATAATACCATCACAAAAAAGAATTTGTATTAAGTTAACACCTGTGAGTAAGAATGCTGTGCTTGTTATAGATGGTAAAGAAAGACACAATGTTACACCTAAAAATGAGATTTGCGTTACTAAATCTGAGAAAAAAGCAAAGTTTATAAGATTTGGCGAAAGTTTTTACCAGATGGTAAGATTGAAACTAATAAGATAAAAAATTTTTATTTGTTATGATCTTTGAGAAACCTGTTGACAAATGGAAAATCAAAAGAGATTGCCTTAAGATGATATTAGAGGCGTCTAAATCATCTTATCCACGAGAGTTTGCCGCCCTGCTAAGAGCAGAAAAAGGTGTGATAACAGAAATAATACTTTTACCAGGTACGATATCTGGTGACTCACATGCGATATTTCAGCTGCACATGCTACCCATTGATTTTAGCATCGTTGGATCAGTTCATAGCCACCCATCACCATTTGCAAACCCATCAAAAGCTGATCTCTCTCTTTTCAATAAAAAAGGCATGATTCATATAATTGTCGCATATCCTTTTGATGAAAAATCCTGGAGGGCATACAACTGGATGGGAGAAGAAATAGAGGTAAAGGTTGTTGATTAACCGCGTTTTTAAATATTATTGAGTAGTTTAATGTTTTGATAGCTAGGTGTAATTTATGGGTTGGGAGATAGTGGATAGATTCCTATTTGCACCTCTTGCACCAATTCTCGGTGTTATTTTGTTTTGGTCTATACAGTTGTTATTAATAGAGAGCATGAAACATCTGCTTAGAAAAATATGGAGTAAACATCAAAGCCTCTGTAGATTCACAAACCTGGTAGGTTTGTTTTTTCAAGCCTTCTCACATGCAATTGGTTATACAATAACAAAATGTGGTGTCTCCCATTTTTACATAAGCGTGGATGAGAGCAAGGTAGAACCAAAAAGGCAGGCTAAAGGCGCCGTGGAGTGGATAACCAAGGTTTTTCTGTTTATCGGACCCTTTTTTGTTCCTGCCCTCCTAATCTTTATTTTACTCCTCCTAGGGTGCAATGCTGCTTTCAAAGTTCCAGCTGGCTCTTTTTACACCTTCTCAGATGGTTTGATAGTTTTTGGAAATAGTTTATCATATTTCTCACAAAAATTTATCGAGTTACTTGTAAATCTGGATTTTTTAAACCCATTCCATGTGTTTTTCCTATTGTTTTTGATTTTCATCGGTTTAGGGATAAGACCATTGTACATTGGTAGAGAGGAGAAAAGAAAAATCAACATAATATATGATTTACAAAACATAAAAAATCTTCTATCTGAAAGACCCGTGTATATTATCTCTGTTTTTGCTTTCTTCTACATCCTTTACTACATTTGCTTATTTTTTAATTTAAATTGGTATATCAACCTGATGCTGTTTTTCGGATGGCTGTCTATTATATCTATTGTCGCTATTATTATTGCACATCTTATCATCATACTAGTTAAAAGTACTGATCAGATATGCCCATTTTGGAACTTGCTTCCATATGTTACACTATTTATATCTTATGGGTTGTCACGTCTTGTGTTTTATTCTCTCTCATTCCAGTATTCTATATCAATAGTTATAATGCTTATTTCCACCTTCATTATAACATTGTTTCTTAAGAGGGTTAAGACCAATAAGCTTAAAACCAAGGCAAGTATAAAAAAATTGAAAGATTTAGAGGTTGAGGAGATTGGGAATAGAAGAGGATCTTCTAAAAGATGAGCATCTGGAAAAAGAGTTGAAACCTCATCCTTTTTCCTTTTTTAGTTTGCAATCTATTGCTCTTTTTCTAATTTTATGGGGTATTATTTTTGGTTGGCTTGTTAATTTTTCTGGTTACTGGACTGGTTTCGAAAGTTTCCTAAAAGATTTTTTCGGTAGTTTTGTTCTCCTACCGGTTCTGCTTGTATGGTGGGTTGTCACGCTAGCTGGTGGTGTTGTCCTATCGCTTGTGTTTATAAGATGGCGTATATTTTTTATTTATATTTTTGTACTAGCTGTTGGAACAATTATTATGTTTATTGGAGGATGGTCAAATGTGTATAATGTGTTCCTCCCTGTCTATTTAATATGCATTGGTTTGCTTGGTGTTTTTATCATTGACTGGTACAGGCGATCTCATAAGTATATAATCACTAATTTCAGGGTGATATTCAAAGGAGGGTTGATTAGAAAGAGAGAGAGAACCCTGAGATACGATAAGATAACAGATATAGAAAGTTCTCAAGGAATTCTTGGTCAAATTTTTGATTTTGGAACGATTATACCTATTACACAATCTGGTTTTGGCCTGGGTAAGGATACTTCTTTTGCTGCCATGGGTGTAGGTGGCACAGCAAAAAAAAGATTTGGTCTATTCGGAATATTTGGTGGTAGTAAAGAGGTGCAGACGCCTCGTGCTAGAACATATTATGAGTTACATGGTATATACCCCTATAGAGAAGTTAAAAAACTGATAGAAAGCCTAGTGCAAGGTAATGTTATAATCCCTTATCAAAAGGAGCAGGTTGAATATCAGAAGGAGCAATTGGATATCCAGAAACAAATGAAAGCTCTCTTGGAGAAACAATTAGAGCTTAAAAACCAGGATGAGGAGGAATCCTAGGATTATAGCAAATTTTTTAATAGATTACCCCTTTATACTTTAATACAATTTTTACAAAATTTGGGAGGTAATATATTATGTCTGTTATCGAAGATCTAGAACCAAAAATTGTTTGGAAACATTTCGATGAAATAAGAAAAATCCCGAGATGTTCCAAACATGAGGAAAAAATAAGAGAATACATTGTAAACTTTGCGAAGAAACTTAACCTTGAGTACAAAGTGGACAAAGCCGGAAATGTTGTCATAAGAAAAACCGCCAGCTCAGGGATGGAAAACAAACCTATAGTTGTTCTGCAGGGACACATGGACATGGTTTGTGAGAAAAATGCAAACGTGAAACATGATTTTAGTAAAGACCCCATAAAGCTAGTAAAAAAAGGAGATGTTTTAACTGCAGATGGAACAACACTTGGAGCAGATGATGGGATAGGTCTCGCGATTATTTTAGCTATACTGGAGGATAAAAATTTAAAACATGGTCCAATTGAGGCTTTATTCACGGTGGATGAAGAAACGGGTTTAACAGGTGCTTTTGCGATCCAACCTGGTTTTCTAAAGGGTAGAATCATGCTTAATCTTGATAGCGAAGATTTTGGTATTATAACCATAGGTAGCGCCGGTGGTGGAGGTTCAAAAATTGAGCTACCCGTGAGAACACAAAAAAACCAGGGGGGGTTAAAACCATTCATTGTAAAGGTTACTGGTCTAAGAGGGGGACACTCTGGGGTTGACATTCATGAGCAAAGAGGAAATGCAATAAAGATTTTAGCGAGACTCCTTTGGAAGGCAATGCAGAACTATGAACTGCTTGTGTCAGATATTAGAGGTGGTGATAAACATAATGCCATACCACGTGAAGCCACTGCTGTGGTTTTAGTAAATGAAAAAGAGGTGTCTAAATTTGTCTCCTCTCTTCAAAATGAGGCAAAAGATATAGCAAATGAGATAAAAACAATAGACCCTAACTTCACCCCTAAAATAGAAGAGACAAAAAAGCCAGAGGAAATACTTGATAAGGAATCTACTTTTAAACTAGTAAATCTCCTCTACAGTCTACCCCATGGTGTGGATAGAATGAGCTATGATGTACCTGGTCTGGTAGAAACATCTACCAACCTAGCAAAAACCTCTATAGAAAAAGACAGAGCTGTAATTGAAATGAGTTCTAGAAGCGCAACAAAATCTGAGCTTGAGGATATGCGAGGGAGAATCAAAGCAATTGCTTCTCTAGCTGGTGCTAAAACCACTGAAGATGAACCCTATCCTGGGTGGAAACCCAATCTTGATTCAAAGATTCTAGCACTTGCAAAAAAAGTATTCAGAGAAATGTACGGGAAGGAGCCAAAGGTGGAAGCCATACATGCTGGTTTAGAATGTGGTATAATCGGTGAAAAATTCCCAGGTATGGATATGATATCAATAGGACCCACGATAAAATACCCGCATTCACCAGATGAGCAAGTAGAGATCAGCACAGTTGATAAATTCTACAAGTACGTGTTGAAAATACTAGAAAATATATAAAAAATAAAAATTTCATACCA
>Ga0190304_1000808_pt1 | contig 14569 bp, 21 predicted proteins | sample 48700712_MG_FD_161670 | JGI IMG/M metagenome (GOLD analysis project Ga0190304, IMG submission 161670) | Hydrothermal vent sediment bacterial communities from Southern Trench, Guaymas Basin, Mexico - 4870-07-1--2_MG | ecosystem: Environmental > Aquatic > Marine > Hydrothermal vents > Sediment ... | reverse complement strand
GGGCGCCTACAGGCGAGATTTAGGGAAGGGAAAAAAGACAGGAAAAATGACAGGAAAAAAGCCAGATGAAATCAGTAAATTGAAAATTAGTAAAAACACTAAAGTGTGATAAAAATTATGAGTTATATAAGGTATAACGGTATGAGTTTTTTTCGCTTTTCTCTTAAACTTAAACTTTTTTCGTATATTTACAATTTTAGTTAAAAAACCGAAAAACTTAAAAAGCGTCTTAACTATTATAGCAACGGTGAAAGCGGGAAAGGGAGGTGATGTGCGGATGGCTAAAAACGGGAGCGGAAGGCGGAGCGTTAAGATAGGAAGCGGTGGTAAAGTCACCATCCAAAACGGTGGCGGAAACACAAGCGGAAACGGGAACGGTAAAGGGAACGGTAAAGGGAACGGTAAAGAGAACACAAACGGGAACGGGAACGGTAAAATAACAGTGGAAAAAATAGGCGAAATCGTTAAAAACAGTGGTTTTAAGGCGAATTCACAAGAAATCCAAACCGCTATAAACCTTCTCACAAAACTCGCAGATTTCATGGAACTTGAACCTAAAACACAAACCTCTCCCGAAACCGCTATAAGAAAACTCGTGGAGAGCGGTATTCTCACAGAGGAGGAGGCACAAAAGGCACTCCAAAGAGCGAACAATAAGAACAAAGCGAAAGGTAAAATCCAGTGTTCAGAAAGCGAAAGAAAATCAGTGAATTTCTCTCGCACATGCGTAGTCCACACGCTCCGCCTCCTTAAATCTATACAGTGAGAGCGGTGGTGGCAGTGGAAGGTGAGAAACCTTCCACTAATTTTATTTTTTTTCTTAAAATCCAAAACGCCACTTTCCGTCAGGTGTGGTGTGGTCATGAGCCATGTGCATAAGGGAGGTGATGTGTGATGAAAATAAGCGGGAACATAAGAAAGCACCTGAAAAAGCGGTTGAGACAACTAATGCCAGAAGAAATTGACATCTTCGCCTCAAGGCAAGGCGTGGACAGAAGTGCCGTTGAGGGCTTCCTGACACTTATAACCTCAAATGAGACGGTGGAAGACGCCTTCCAACGCCTTGAACAAATGAGTAAGGAATTGAAATTTGACAGTAAAACAGTGAGAGCAATTAGAGATGGCATAGTGTGGGCTTCACAAAACAGAACACTGACAGATGTGCTTTCACTACTTAAGAAGCAGAAACATCTCATTGAGATGGACGCCTCTCTCAGCGATTTCAATTCACAGAAGAAGTGAAAACGATGTGAGCGATAACCGCTTCACTCTTTTCTTTTTTTTCAGTTTTTCTCCACCACTCAAAACCTGTTCACGAAAGGGCAGGTGTGAATAAGCACCTGCCCCGTGAACAGATGAAAGGGAGGTGATGTGTGATGGAGGAAGTGGAAGGGAAAGGTGGAAGAGTGGTGAAAGTGCAAGAAGTCATCGGCTTCTCACTGCTGGACGAAGGCATGTATGAGGCAGAACTCGTGGAAATCAGAGACATCCAAACACAGTTCGGAAACTCATGGAGATGGATTTTCCGCATCACAGACGCAGAAACAGAAAACGGAGAAGCACCACTCGTGAGCGGTGTGACATCTCAGAGACTATCCACAAGGTCAAAAGCGTATGCATGGATTTCAGCACTACTGGGAAGAAACCTCAAAGGCGGTGAAACAATTGACCTTGACAGCCTCGTGGGTAAGAAAGCACAAGTGGAAATCAGAAACAGAATAATGAGAGACGGCACAGAAGTGAGTAATGTGGTGGATGTGAAACCGCTACCGAGAGCAAGGAAAGCGAGGAGAGCGAGGAGAAAGAGCAGTGAGGAGAGCGAAGAGGAGAGCGAGTGAGAGAGCGAGAGCGTGAAAGCGAGTGAGAGAGCGAGAGAGGGTGTGTGAGAGAGTGTGTGTGAGGGTGTGGTTTTTTTTCCACTCTCTTCTCTCTCAAAGGGGGTGATGGTATGGCAAAGGAAAGAGCAAGAATGGAAGAACAAATGAAAGAGCAGAACGAAAGCATGGAAGAGAAAATAAGAAAGAGAGTGCGAGAGATTGATGGCAAATCACTGCGAAGGGTGTCTTCCGCAAGGAAAGACGGCTCTGTCCCCACCCTAACTCTTTCAGCGGAGCTGAAAGAGTTAGGGTGGCGGAAAGGTGACTGGGTTGTCGTGACGAAAGACACAGAAAGGAGCAGAATAATAATAGAAAAACTATGAACCCTGCTGAAATAACCGTGAGGACAAAATGCCATCCGAATTCATCAGTAAAATCATTAAGTTCGTGCTTATGTCAGCAACTCTCGGTGAGTTTTCCACAGAACGAAAGCATAAAACGAGAGGTGCTGTAAATATGTGGTTGAATGCACCATTCGGAACAGGCAAAACCTCCTTAATCACACCACTCGCTCAAGAGGGATTGGCAGTGTTCGTTCATGACTATACAGTGGCAGGTTTAGTGGGAACAATCAAAAGAACAGGTCTCGCAACAATAGGCGAAATCAGAAACCTCGCTGACAACACAGCAATACTTGAAGAATTCCAGAACACACCTAAAACATCAAGAGCCATACTGCTATCACTGATGGAAGACCACCACTATTCACGCATTCTCGGATTTGAAATACTCAAGCCAGAATGCGTGGAAGAAGATGGCTTTACATTCAAGGCAGAAGGCACACGGCTCTCCATACAACTGAGAGCATCGTTTATCGTTTTATCAATGTCATATAGAACACCCTCAACACTGGAAGAGGCACTGCTGAGCAGATGCATACCCGTGTTCTTGGACGCATCAGCAGAAGAACAGACAGATTTGTTCGTTAAAGGAAACTCGCTTTCAGTCAAAGGTTCAGAAATAAGAAAGGCAAGAGAAGAACTGAAAGGCATCTCAGTGCTCATTCCAACAAGAGTGAGAGAACGCATCGCAAAGAAATACAGAAAATCAGAGATTAAACCTGAAAACCTCACGAGAGCAATGTGGGACTTCACAAGAGTGGCATTTCTCACCGCTTATGAGAGCGGTGTAAATGAAATCACAAAGGAAACAATTGAGGAGACAGAGTGGCTGATAAAAGTGCAAGAAATCGGATACGCAAAAAGAACACTCACAAAATCCGCCTATGAGATTTACCTGATGCTCGCAAACTCCGATAAACCACTCACCGCTTCAGAAGTGGCAACGAAAATGAAACTCAGTAGAGAACACACTTCACGCATACTGAACGAGTTAGTGAAGCGAAAACTCGCAAAGAAAGTGCAAGTGTCAAAAAAGGTGTGCTACTTCGTGGAGAAAGAAGAAGCAGAAGAAGAAGAGTGAGAACAGAGCATGCGTTTGTATGGTCGTGTGTGGGGGTTGTGTGTGTAAGAGGGAGGTGATGTGGAATGAGTGAAGTGATTAAGAAGGTGCTCAAAATAGTGAAAGACAACGGAGAAGATTGGCAAGTGCAGAGAGAACACATAAAAAGCGTCATGCAATACATAATAAGAAACACAAGTGCATCCGTGAAAGTGACCATAGACATAGACACCGCAAAAGGATGCACTCAATACACAATGTTCCTGAAAGCACTTGAATTCATCGCCTCCAAAAGCAGTGACCTCAAGTATGAGGAAGACGATTACGGCAACAGGATTTTGACAGTGAATATACCTGCTCACATATTCAAGGAATACTTGGAAGACAGACTGGCAGATGTGATAACAGATGCGAGAATGCTCGCTGACTTCCTCGCAGGCTTTGAAACTCTCGTTAATCTCGTGAGCGAGAACAAAGAGTGAGTGTGTGATAACACAAGAGGGAGCGTTCAACACTCGCTCCCTCTTATTTTTTCCATTCATCACGGGAGGTGATGACCGCTGTGGTGAAATTTGAGGCGGATGATGTAAAAAGGATGGTTGCAGAAGGTGAGAGCGAGAAAGAGAGCGGTGAGAGAGAAGAAGCGAGAGAAGAAGCGAGAGAAGAAAAAGAGCGAGAAGAAGCGAAAAGAGAGAAATTCAGACGCCTCTCTCTTTCAGAAGAAGATTTCAGAAAACTGCCACCTCAAGAACAACTCACGAAACTTGAAGGTTTGAAGGATGAAGTGGAAGCAGAAACCTCTCGCCTGAACGAAGAATTATCAGAACTGGAAACGAGAAAAGAGAAAGTGCTTGAATTGATTGAGAAGGCAGAAGGTGACAAAGAAGCAATTGAAAGAACAATTGCAGAGGTCATAGCATTAACAGAAAATCTTGAAGTGTGGAAGAAAGAGATTAGAAAGCAAAAGGCGAGAGTTGGTGCTTTAACAAGGTGGCTGAAACGCCTGCTCTCCCAAACAGAGTGCGAGAGAATGGAGTATTACCGCAAACGGATGGAAGATGAAAGGGAGAGAGCAGAAGAATTGAGAACGGAACTGGCACGCCTGCGTGAAGAGATAAGAGAAGAAGTCAAAGCACTTGAAGCAAAGGAACGCAAGATTACAAGGTGCAGAACGAGAATTGGTGCTTTCACAAGGTGGCAGAGAGAAGCAGAACTTATAGGACAGGTGGAGCGTGTTGAACACTATGCTCGCAAAATCAGAGAAGAGTATGTGCGTATGAGCGAGATTATGAGAGAGCGAGAGCGAGAGCGTGAGAGTGTGAGCGTGAAAGCAGAGAGAGAGCGTGAAGTGAGAGAAGAACTTGCGAAAACAACGAGGAGAATTGGTGCATTCGCAAGGTGGTTCTACTATTACAGAAGAATTGCAGAGCGAAAGAACAAACTGAGAAAAGTGAGAGAGATAAAGGAAAATCTGGAGCGTGCAAGAAAGAAGATGGAAGACCTCAAGTGGCGTCTTGAAACACTGAGAGAGCGTTTGAGGAAAGAGCCATCACTTGAAGCCCTTACAAAAATGCTTGAAGGAAAACAAAAACTCCTCTCACATTACGCCTCACGCCTTGAAGAATTGAAAGGAGAGATTGAGCGGAAAGCGAAGCAACTGAAAGAGAATGACGCTCTGCTCAAAGAAATTGAGCGAGAAATTGAGGAGTTTGCTATCATTCCGCCAGTCATCATCCGCAAATACCGAAAAGTGAAATTTGAAATACACAAGTCAATTCAGTATTCTGCGAGGAAGACAGGTTCTGACATTGACATTGAAATGCTTGTGGAAGGCACTTTCAAAACACTGCTTCCCACAAAATATGAGGAAGATGAGTGCGTGTGGCTCGCAGAAGTGGAAGAAGTGGTGAGAAGTGCGGTATGCACGATAATGGATGACTGTTTGGAGGAATACGGACTGCCAATACCAGCGGAGGCGGATGTGCGTTGTAATGTCGTGGGTTGTGAGATAGTGGGGCGTGAGACGGTGGATGTATCAGAGGAATATGCGGGAATGACACCACCTATAACCGATGCGAAAGTCAGAGAATACCTGAGCAATGAACTGTGGACGCACTCCTCAATAGAGATTACAACATTCATATATGAGAGGTCATATAGGCTCGGTGAGCGGAAGTTCAGAGACACCTATGTTGAAGCAGTCATCTCAAGGTGCATTGAAGATAGAATTGAGAGCGTTCTGGATGAAATCATAGAGTGGACGCTTGGAGAGGAAGCGGAGGAAACGAAACGCATGCTCACATCACGGAGAGGTGAGAGGTGATGATAACAGACGCTGACATTCTTGTGGATATTGATAAAAAGGATGTGAGTGCGGAAGAGATAGCGGAACGCATGTTCTTCATTTCAGTATTCACACCGTTTGATTTCACAAGAATAAGAGTGCGAGAGACGGCAAAAGGATTTCACATATACCTGTGGTGTGCGGATGTGAAGCCTTCTCCAACGGATAAGGTTGTCATCCAGTTAATTCTGGGTTCTGACTACCGTCGTGAATTGTTCAATTATCTGAGAGTGTGTGGTCGTGAGAGAGCAGAGAAGTGGAATGTGCTTTTCGCAACAAAGTATGACGGTGATGGCAACAGAATTTCAAGGGAGAGAACAACGGCAAAGAGCATTCAACTGGAAGAGGAGATTTTCGCACTATACCGCACTATGAGCGAGAGTGAGAGAGCGTGAGGGAGAAATGAGTGAGGTGCGATTATATCGTGGCGATGCACGCATTCTCTTCCGCATGCTCAAAGATAAATCACAAGACCTCATACTCACAGACCCGCCATACGACATAACAACGAAGGATTTGAAGTTCAAACCTCTGACTAACGCCACGAAAGAGATATTTGTAAAGAATTTCAAGCGAGTGCTTAAACCCACTGGCAATGTCATTATATTCTGCGGTTTCAGAGATAAATTCACATGGCACAACCTGTTCAAGAAATACAATTTCACGCTCATATCAGAGATTATCGTGGTGTATCCTGCTGGCTTAAAGATAAGGAAGCGGTTTCTGCCTGCTCACGAGAGTGCCTTGCACTTCGTTTTATCAGAGGACTACTATTTCAACGATGAAGTTATGATGCCAGATGTCTATAACACGAAGAGACCTCGTGGTATATGTCGCAATTACGGCTATGACTACCACACAGCACCTTCCGAGAAGATGCGAGTGACGCCTAAACCGCTTGGACTTGTTCAGAAACTCGTTGAAATCTTAAGTCCTGAAGACGGTGAGGTGCTGGACTGCTTCATGGGAACGGGAACGACAGCCGAAGCGTGTGTGCTTACAGGCAGAAACTTCACAGGTTTTGAGATTGACACTGAATTATACAAGTTCGCAGTGGAGCGGGTGAAGAAAGCGAAAAATCGGATGGAGAGCGGTTTTCACTTCGGTTAAGCCTCTCTCAACCCTCTAAACGAAAAAATAACCGCTCTCCTCTTTTACTTTTTTAGTAATGTATAAAATTGGGGAAAGTTCGCTCAAAAGCGTTAAAATTAAAAAATAACCGCTTCCCTCTTTTACTTTTTTACTATTTATACTAAAGTGTGATATGATTTATAAGGTATATGAGATTAAGGCGAAGGTTAAGGCGGGAGTTAAGGCGGGAGTTAAGGCGAGAGTTAAGGCGAGAGTTAAGGCGGAAAAGCGGGAGCGGAAACCTTAAAGGAAACCTTTAAGGAAACCTCCAAATATCAACTCTCCAACAATTCCACAAGTGCTTTAGCCACCACAGACGCCCTGAACCTTTTTGCATTCTCACGACCATATTCTGATATAAACTCCGCATGCTCGTATGTCTTGTATATTGACGCTTCCACATCCTTGTAATCTATGATGGCGAGCCTCATACCGTCAGGAAATGTCTCAATGCTCTTATACGGTATTTCAACACCGCCTCCCACTTCTAACTGCTGTGGCAGTCTCGTGTAGCATGTGGGAACGCCCATCGCCTGTGCCTCACACAACACCACACCCTGTGAGTCCTGACGAGTGGGGAAGCAGAACACGCCTGCATCCACAAACATCTCAATCTTCTCCTCTTCCGAGAAATTGCCAGCATCCACTACTGTAAGATTATCTGTTGAAGGTATGGAGCATGCCTTCTCTAACGCCTTAACCTCCGTCACCAACATCACTTCCCACTCTGGATTTTCAACCGCAAACTTCACGAGTAATTCATGCCCTTTCCTCGTCACATTCTTGAGTTCTTCCGACACACCCAAGTGCTTCCACCTCTCATACTCTTCCATGTAGTGTGCGAAACCCCAAGAAAGCACTTTCCTCTTCCTTCCCTTCCACCTATGCCTGAACAGTTCATCAGGTATGCATCTCGGTATCTTCGCATCTGTTATGACGCCCTGTGACTCCAACCACATCCTCTCAAACTCTCCAATTGGAACTATGCGACCACCATGAGAGCGGAACTTGTGTTGCCACCACTTTAAACCATGAAATCTTCTCGTCACGAAGAAGTCAATCCACGCTATGCCCTTCTTCCTCTGCATAGCACACAACCTTACAAATGAGTCAATACCACGCTCCTCCGTTATGAATATTATTGGAGGTTGCACCCACTTCAATTTCGCAGGATGATATAAATCACAGAAGACCTCATAACCCATGTCCGATAACGCTTTCGCAATCCACTCCTGTTGCTTCAAGAATGAGTAAAAGTTGAGAGAGAGTATTGAAACCTTGTCCATTGAGAAAGCACCTCCCTTACACTTCACGGATTTCTGCTCCCGCCACTACCACAGAAAGTTCAAACCTTCAAGACCGAGTATGAGCGAAAGTAGCAGGAACAGTATGCGTTTCATCCACCTGACTTCCACCCTCGTTTCCAGAACTATTAAGGCGATGTAGCGGAGTGCCTCTTTCATTTTCATGTCCGATGTGATTATTTCTCTCAGATGCTCTTCCGCTTCCGTTGGATTGTTTTTTCTATGCAGAACGAACTGCAGAGAAGAACGCAAGCGTTCTGCAACCGTTTCCTTCATTATCTCTCACCTTCACTCGCACTCACGCTCACACACCGAACAGCGTCTTGTGCCTTCTCATTCGCTCCTCCTCTGTTCTCGGATGTCCCATCCTTCGCTCTTCAATGCTTCGTGCTGCAGTTCCCGCTGTCAAACCATAGCCACGAGGCGGAAGTTCTGTTTCCTCACCAAAACTCTCACTTGAACTCTCGCTCTCACCAAAACTCTCGCTCTCACTTGCGTATTCATATTCGTATCCAAGAATGCGTCTTCTCGCCTCCTCCTGCTCTCTCTTCTCTACATCCGTTATCATCTCCCGAACAAACACCTCAACATTGTCTCTCAACGCTCTCACTCCGTCAAAGAACCTCAACGAACACAGTTCTGATTCAGCACTCCTTATGTTTTCAAGCAGTGTTTCCAACACTTCCCTTACAGATAACCAGTCCACCTCTTCCATTGTTATCTCACCTCCCTTATACTATCACATAATTATATCATTTATCACTTTCGCTTTCTTCTTCTTTCTCTTTACCGCTTCCGCTTTCGCTTCCGCTCCCACTCTCGCTTTCTCTCTCGCTCTCTCTCAAACCTTCAAGTGCCTCTCTCACTTCTTCGCTCTCGCTTTCACCTTCACTCGCACTCACGAGTTTTTCCGCTCTCTTCTTCACAATTTTTTGTGCTTGCTCTTTGACTGCTTGCTCCACCGCTTCCATGAGCATGGCGGTTATAGGGTCATTGTAAGAAGAGGATGAGGGAATGCCAAAGAACCTTCCGAGTGATTGACTGTGAAATGTTCTGCCACCCATTCTTCGCTCAAAGAGATTTTCAGCACGCTCCAAGTTCTCTATGGCGGAAACCGCCCTCCTATACAGAGAAGCGAATTTGTTAATAGTGTGGATGGCGTTTTCCAAATCTCGCATTGTTATTTCAACCTGTGCGGGTTGTGGTTGTGGGTGTGGATAAGGGTGGGGGGAGGGAGGTGTTGAAGGTGTGTGAGCGTCAGTATAAGCGTTAGTGTAAGCGGTGCTTGCCTGTGTGTTTCTTCTCACGAAATATCTTTTTCCTTTTCTTTCATCTTCTCCTTCTCTTCGCTCTCCTTCTTGCACTTCCGCTTCTGCTTCCTCACTCACACTCTCTTCTGCTTGCACTTCCTCTCTCACACTCTCTTCCGCACTCATTTCTCCCTCACGCCCCCTTTAACTCACGCCCACTCTCTCACTTCGCAATTTTGATAACGAGTGCTTTTCCCTTCACTTCCACTTCCACTTTCGCCTCTTTCACATTTATCGCCTTCACTATCGTTTTGGCTATTGATGTGAGGGATATTGAAATCAGCACTTTATCAACGCCCACCTTCATAACTGATGCTATGCCTGCTCTCTGCAATTTCTGTTGTGAGTTTATGAGTGTTTGCAGGTGAGCAGACCACGCTCTCCTTGCTTCAGGTGATTCAAACTCTATGAACTTTAGTGTTTGAGCGGGAAGGCTTCTTTCCACTCTCGCCACCACTGTTTCTGCTCCTGCTCTCATACTAATCACATGTGGTTCTGACTTTCGCTTTAATCTTCGCTTTAATCAGAGCATAGCATGACTGCTCTTGTTCCGAGTGGGTTGTCCAGTGAGTCTCTGTATGCTTGTTCTTTCAGGTTATAGGCAACGAGGACATCATCGTTGTGCAGTATGAGTGCGAACTTACCGTAAAATGAGAGGTCTGCTGATTTCTCACCAGAGTGGCTTGGGTGGTAATCTGTTGTAGATATTAACTTCAACTCTGTGGTTGTGACATAGTAGAGATAGATTTTGCCATCATGTGCACAGATTACCCACTCACCGCAGGGACTTATGATGAACTCACCTTTCGCTCCACCCACACTTATCATTGGTTGTTCTCCTGTTCTGAAGCACACAATCATTCTTCTGCCCGTGCCTCCATCTTCGGACTGAGTGATTACACTCACTCTACCGCAATTTATGTCTCTGCCTGTTATCCACACTCTTTTGTCGTGAGGGTGGGCGAAAGACGGATAATATATCCAGTAATCTCCGTCTGCGTTCACGAACACGATGCGAAGATTGGAACTTTTATACACTAAAGTGAAGCCGTCTGCTGAACCGTAGCATTCCTGATATTTACCGCCTTCCCAGTTTGACTCAAACGGCTCTCCTGTGGTGACATCTTTCACTTCGCTACCGTCTGAAGCGGAGTAAAACTTCACATGGTCTCCTATGACGATGCCAGCGTAAGAAGTGCCGAGTTCAACCGCATCCACTTCTGTCTCTCCCAAGTCCACTGTCCACTTCACCGAACCAGTGTTGTCAAGGCATATTAATTCTCGTGCCACAGAGCCGTTTGTTGTGGTTTCTGTGTATAGGAGGACTTCACCGTTATCGTTCACATCCCATAATTTTGCAGACTTACCCACTACAACCTCGTAAAGTTCTGTCCCGTCTTTCTTTATGACTTTCACCACTGTGTTTTCGGTGTCTGTTATTTCCTTTAATATCACTGCGATATACTGTTGTCCTGCGGAACGCACCTGATGCAAGTATGTGCGAGAGCCTTCATCGTTCTCCACGACTGGTGAATCAGAGAAAGACGGGTCGGAGTAGGAGTAAGACCGCACATATAGCGTCATTACGCTCTCACCTCCCTGCGTGTGTTCTCACGCTTTTGCTTCCTCATCCTCTCACACACCTCTCCCCCTCTGGGTGTGTTCTCGCACAAACATTCCCTAATATATTTTATCTTTGTTATGTTTCCTCCTCCGTGACGGTTGCACTCATTGCTTTCTCATCCGACATTTCTATCTCTTCCACCACAGAAGCACTCATTGCTTTCTCATCAGACATTTCTGTTTCCTCTATCACAGAAGCACTCATTGCTTTCTCGTCAGACATCACGACTTCCTCCACTACTGTTGCTTTCATCGGTTTCTCGTCTGACATCACCACTTCACCCACAACGGTTGCCATTTTAGTGAATTCTGATGTCGGATATACAGGTGGAGGTGGTGGAGGTGGAGGTGGTGTTTGAGGTTCTGTTGGAGATGGAGTAGTGGAAGGTGGCTCTTCCACTGATGGAGAAGGTGGTGCTGAAGGTGGTGTTCCGACTTCTGGTGTTTCTTCAATTTCACCTGCTTCAGGTGTTGTGTGGGAGATGGAAGGTGAATAGCCAGTGTCGTAAACGGAAGGTGATGGCTTATAATTCTCAGATGGTTCATAGGTCATTGAAGGTGGCGTTATCGCCATTGAAGGCATATACTTGAACACATCAGTTTCTTCTGGGAAGAGTTTAACTTCTGTTCCGCCCATTTGTTTGATAGTGGAGGCGATTACCTCTTTCACCACCAAAGCGGTTATCGGTAGAGTGACTGCACCTGCCAAAGAACCGAGAATGTGATAACCTATGTCTTCAAGTTTGTGAGCGTCTCCCGCTTTAGTTGTGAGGTTTGTGATTATGTGTTTAGAACCCATTATAATCATGTTAGCGAACAGTATATCGTCAATCTTATCCAAGAAGTGATGGAACATGTCTGAAGTCCAAGTGTTTATACCTTGAATGACGCCTGAGAACCAACCTTTGACTGCATCGTATATTGACGAGAAGAAGTTGGAGACGGTTTGAGCAATCCATGAGAATATGTTTGATATTTGCATTCCCACCCACACTAAGCCGTTCCAGAGCCACTCACCGAATTGAGTTAAGCCAGCCCATATATTACCGCCAATCCACTTTAATCCATCCCATACCGTTTCACCAATCCAGCACAGACCGTCCCAGAGCCAGCATCCGAAGTTATAGAGTTGAGAGCCGACCCAGCAGATGCCAGACCAGAGCCACTGCCCGAAATCGTATAATTTTGAACCTATCCAGTTAAGACCGTTCATCAAGGCGTCAAATCCCGATTTCAAGAATTCACCTAACTTTTGGAAGGCGAACCATATACCGTTTCCTATGTCTGTGAGACCGTTTCTGAGTGCTGTGCCGAGATTAACGAGTGAATTCCAGAAGTATTCACCGAAGTAAGCGAGTGCATCGTAAATTGAGCGTCCAACGGTTGCGATACCCTCACCGACCCAAGCGATACCTTTCGCTATCTCATCCGCAAATCCTGTTAATGCGTCCCAGGTATCGGAAGCCCATGCACTTATACTGTTAATGACATCCTCCCACCATGTCATTTTTCAACGCTCTCTCTTGCACTCTTACACTTGCTCTTACACTCTCTCTCGCACTCGCTCTCACACTCGCTCTTCTGCTCTCCCAGACGCTCACACTTTCACTTTAACCACTATACCTCTTGAATTCACTTCCACTTCTGTTATTTGAGAGAGTGTTTCTGCCTTCTCAAACAGTCTTTTCAAAATCATTTCCTTTGTGAATACGACTTCCACCCCATCCGCTGTGACATTCACTTCTGCGTCTGGGAGTTTTGATTTTATACCTTGAGCGATGAAGTATAGGAGACCTGACTTATTAGGGAGAGGCTGGTTTGTTTGGAGTGGGTTTTGTTTTTGTTGCGGTTGTGGTTGCAGTGGTGAGTTCATTTCTTATACCATCACCTCCCTTTTCGCTCATGCTCTCACACACACTTCCGCCTTTTCGTTTAAAAACTTTTCCGTTTTCTCAGGGTGAGAACATTATGATAGCGGTTGCTGACATGTGAGCAAGTCTCCAGGGGTCTTCACCCATCCAGTGAAAGAACGATAATATCACATTCCATATATATGTCAGGATTTGTCTGAGTGTTCCGATTATTGTGGCGAACACTCCTTTGACTTCATCCAGTGTTGATTCAAGGACATTGCCTGCGGGTGCTTCCGCATTCACTCCGCATCCGAGTATTTGCACCATTCTGCTATCACCTCCTCACCACCTCTTTTTACAGATTTTATTTGCGATGGAGAGTTGTTTTTTCTGCACTTCTCTTATTGTTTCCTCTATTTTTTGCAGTTCCTTCCACTTTCCTCTTTTGAGAAATGCCTCCATCAGACCATCACACACCATTTCATCTCACCTGTTGTGGTGTGTGAGAGGGAGGAGGTGGAAGTGAGGAGGAGAGTGGAGAAGAGAGCGAAGAAGAGAGCGAAGAAGAGAGCGAAGAAAGGAGCGAAGAAGAGAGCGGAGAAAAGAGAGGGAAGGGAAAAAATAGAAACCTTGCACTGTTTGCTCAGTCTCTGTCATACTGGCAGTTTGAGGAATTTTTTACCTGTTTCTGTTATTGTCACTGTGTTTTCGTTTGTAGTGATGAAGCCGAACTTTTCCAGAAATCCCACTGCCTCTTTTACTGTTTCCTCTTTGACTTTCACCTTTTGTTTTATATCTTCAATTGTCAGTGGTTTCTCTTTCACTGCTTCCAGTATAGTTGTCAGAACTTCGTCTGTGTTCATACTCTGACTGCGGTGAAGCCTTTTGCCTCAAGCACTGCATTCACGACGCTTCTTATTGCAGGCTCTAACAGGTCACCATACTTATTAACAAACGATGCCACTACTCCTTCTGCGATTACTCTTGCGGCGTCTTCTGATGTTATACCGTTGAGTTCTTTATACAATTTGTAGCCGACTGAGCGAAGCATTCCGTGCAATCCCACTCCGACATCTGCGGGAATGGCTGGCTTAATGACATTGATATACAATTCCTCATACGGAACGAAGCCCTCTGTGTGTCTGCGTTCTGCAATTGACCCTATGTATTTGGCTTCGGGTGTTTCAGGCACTTGTTTGCCCTCTTGGAGACCTCCGACCTTTATGCCCAGTAATTTGGAGTCTGCCTTTTTTGGCATTTCTCACACCACCACCTCCTTCACTGTTTCACTGTCAGAACGGCAGCATTCCTCTGAGACCAGCGAACATACTGCGTCCATATCTGACGACTGCCCCTATAATCAGTCCTGTGACCACGAGCAGTGCTATTGTTTCTGCGTTGTCTGCGATTGCTGAGACGATGGTTGTCAGCACTGAGACGATTGCGTCCACGATGCTTCCAATCATGTAAGAGAGGTCTGCCATTTTCTCACATCACCTCCCTTCTTTCTCTCTCACTTACGCTCACGCTCACACCTCCCTTTCCACCTTGTGAGAGTGAGAGGCTTTTGTGACCTCTCACTCTCACAATATCTCTCTCCTCTCACATATAAATATTGAGGTTGCATTTTTCGTTCTTGTGGTTGTTTTTCAGGGTTTTTGTCTGGAGGAGTGTTTGAGGTAGTGTTTGCTTCATCTTCTGCTTGCACTCACACTCTCACTCACAC
>Ga0190304_1000806_pt1 | contig 14577 bp, 6 predicted proteins | sample 48700712_MG_FD_161670 | JGI IMG/M metagenome (GOLD analysis project Ga0190304, IMG submission 161670) | Hydrothermal vent sediment bacterial communities from Southern Trench, Guaymas Basin, Mexico - 4870-07-1--2_MG | ecosystem: Environmental > Aquatic > Marine > Hydrothermal vents > Sediment ... | reverse complement strand
GGAATAGTATCGGTATCGTTGGCCTCACACGTGGCGAGTTGGGTGGCTCATTGTGGGCATATGTTGAGAACGAGCCATACGGTATTGTGCCAACATTTGATGGTGAGCTTGCCAAAAGAGTATACAGAGCGGTACATGAACTCATACAACAAGGTATAATCGTAGCAGCACATGATGCATCAGAAGGCGGTATAGGGGTGACAGTTGTCGAGATGGCACAAACCGGCCAGAAGGGGGTTACCATCGATATCGACAAGATACCACATGATGGTGAGCTACAAGGATGGGAGTTACTGTTCTCGGAATCCAACTCACGTGTGGTGGTTGAGATAGCAAAAGGTAAAGAAGCTACATTCTTAGATATACTGGCGAAAAATGGTGTACCAGGTAACATTATCGGTGAAGTCATACCCGATAGCGAGGTGAAGTTTATCCATAATGGTGAGCTACTGTTCTCGGTACCACCGGTGATACCACGGTATCCGGATTTCGTGTAGAGACAGCCACACGTAGGTTTACGTTAACTCTATGACGATTTAAAACTACTTCACCAACACCAGCTTCTTTATGTCACTGAATCCACCAACCTTGAGTTTACAGAAGTACACACCCGCAGACAGCTTACGGCCACGTTCGTCGGTACCATCCCATACGACCGTATATGTGCCAGCTGGTTTATTGTCATCCACCAATGTACGTACTAACCTACCTGTTATATCGTATAGCTTGAGGCTCACACGTAGCTTCTTACCATATGCAGCTGCCACCTGGTACTTGATCGTGGTAGCTCCATTGAATGGATTGGGAAAATTCTGATACAATCGATTCACACCCACGTGCGGAAGCTCTTCCATACCCACGATTATCGAATCTGCGAGCACGTATATTTTGGGTTCATACCCTCTAAAGTATACACCGAAGTTGGCCAACCCCGCACCCGTCGTTTCTACATATTCGTTATGCAGCACATCGTTCATGTAATACGTGGAATCCGGTGATACACCCAGCGAATCTATCGGTATTTGTAGCACTACGTAGTTACCACCTTCGTAAAAGTTGAACCCACATATAACGATATTGTCATCCGCTTTACGTAAGAATGCGTATACAGTAGGTGAAGTCGTATTTATTCGTACGATCTCATCTGTCCTAAGTGCTGGAAATGTATTCCTTATCCAGCACAACCTCTTGTAGTATGGTCGTAAGTTATATGGGTCACTCCAATCAATCTTATCCCGTAGTGTGAGCTCACCCACCTCCTGCCCCGCATATATAAGGGGTACGCCAGGTATTGTGAACAACAATGCAGCCATAAGTTTGGTCTGTTCCACTGTATGATACGCTATGTAGCGGGTTTCGTCATGATTTTCGAGAAACCTCAACGGAAACCTATCCTTTGGAAACCCATACCCGTAGTTTGTTATAACCTGATGTAATGCATCTATCTCATCACCGGTGACACCACCATCAAATATATTAACGAAATTGACCGGCGCTGCATGGTGTAGATTCCAGTCATATGCGAGATCGAACCTATGTCTGAAATATCTGAAATCGGCCGCTGGAGCTTCTGCCAAAAGCAATGCATCGGGTCTCTTTGACTTCACACGTTCACGCCATGTACGCCAATAGGTTGAATCCCTACCTTCTACTGCCCATGCTAAGTCACATCTGTAGCCATCGATATCGAACTCCGTCACCCAATACTCTGCCATATCCAGTAAATATGATTTCAGGTGTGGATTGTTGAAGTTCAAATCTGGCAGGTCAGCACCTGCTGTCCATTGGTAGTTACCGTATTCATCCCACATGAAGTAGTCGTAGAAATGTGAGTACTCACCATAGCTCTGTGCATCTATCATCCACGGATGTTGGTTAGAACAGTGGTTGATCACGTGATCAATGATAACCCTTATCCCATATGTTTTACATGTAGCAAGTAATTCACGCAGCTCTTCCTCCGTACCATAATCTGGTCGTATCCCGTAGTAATCGAGCACCGAATATCCGTTGGTATATGCGCTGGGATTTATCGGCATAAACCATATGCAGTTGATACCCAAATCCTTCAATTCCGGTATACGAGCACGTACGGCGTTGAAGTTGCCTTCTTCGCTGAATGATTGTACGAATATCTCGTAGATGATGGCATCCCTTATCCACTCTGCGATACTGTCGGTGGTTGCAACACTTACCGCACCATCTTTAACCCTTATAAACCTACGTGCAAAATCGGTATTCCCGTCAGGATCGGTAACTTTCAGAGTAAAGTAATATTCGCCATCCGTTGGTGGTACCACAAACCATGTAATGGCTGCGTTCGGATCATCGAACTCTATAGGTGCAGGGTTTGTTGTATCCGCGTACCACAGGTATGTGAGTGGATCGCTATCCGGGTCGTAACTTGTGCTACCATCCACCCATATGCGGTTGCCATCGACATATACCGTATCGATGATAGCCTTGGGAGTATGATCCACATATAGATGTAGGTTTATGCATGGCGAATATCCCCAATAACCTGCACTATTCTGTGCCCTACATGAGATGATGTTGTCACCTTCGCTTAATTTTACCTGTACCGAGAAGCATCCCCCCACTACAGGTATGGTGGTATCTTCCTCATTGACTGTAAGTATCGCCGAATGTATAGTGGTATCACTTATCGTACCATCAACTGTATAGATGGAATCGTACACCTCACCACTGCGGGTGAGCAACCGCACCACCGGCCCTGGATTATACAATGAGCTATCGATCTCATACGCCGATATTGTAGCTATACCCCTACCGATTGCATCAAGTGATACCATACGGGGGCCACCTAACCTACCTGCAGGTATATAATTCCGTAACAGCTTATGTTGTAGCTCATCGGATTCGAAGAACATCACATCGTATATATCGGGATCTATGAAGTGTACGCTACCACCAACCTCGGAATCGGGTTCAAACCCTGCCACCCACGTAAATACGTAGAAATACCATGGTACGTTGTAACTACCGAGTATCGTTTCGAGTGCCCCAAGATCGAGCTCAAAAACAAAGCTATCATCCACCACAGCTACAGGTATGGGGTCACCAACTACAGGTGGATACCTTTGTGTATAGAGGTGATTATCGACAGCTGTATCGCACAGCTGTGAGTTAGGGTCAACAATTGTGAAAAATACACCGGTACCATTCCATTCATGGGTTTTGACCTCCAGAGCCTGTGGTAGCTCAACCATTGGGCCCACTGCATCACTCGCTATCTGGATGCCCAGCTTCGTATAGTCCGTGATATCACGTATATGTATGCTAAACCTCAGCGAATCACCGCTCTCACTTATGTGTAGTGCTATAAGGTCGCAGCTACCATCTTCCACACCTACCGGATACGTGTAATGCTCGTCACATACTGCATCAACCGCATGGTACCCGCTACCCGATGGATATATACCGAAAACCGAGCTCACGTATCCATGGTTACCAGCGGTATCAGCTAACGATATCGATATCACGTGTACCCCATACCCGAGGTTACCTATATTCGCGGTGAGCACCAAGCTATCAGTATCGAACACATGTGGTATTACGCTATCGTCGACCGTCACGATGATCGAACTTTCATCAATCGGTACACCATCGTCATTCGTACGTACACGTGCGAATATGTTCACTGTATCGACATCATAGAGTACCGCACAATATGGGGGTGAATCAACATATACACGTGGATGCAGCTCCTTAGTTACAACTATCACAGCATTTTGGAACTCACCCACATACACAGGGTTGTCGGGATCGGTTACCCATACGTAGCGGTTGACTACAAACTTATACTCGTACGTGCCTTCGTAGAGGTTGACGATTTTCTCCCATACGTATGGGTTATCGGTCTGTGTCATAGCCATTGACGGATCGTTTGGTACCCAGCCATTGAAGTTACCGGCAAGGTTTACCTGTGTTACCTCACCCCCTATATATGGGAGGTTACAACTACGTGTATCGAGTACAAACCTAACCGCCACGATAGCGGGTGGTGTACCCATGTATATGTGCCAATCCCGACCACTGTTGTTATCCCATTCGTTTAGATTATTGTGGAAACAGAAATCTATCTGAGTAACCGACTCATCAGTCGCCAACTTTATGTTCCATATCGTATCATCAAGCTGTGTCATGGGTGACTCTATTGCTGCACCGTCACCCCAAGCCCAGCTACCAGGTGGCCACAGGTCTTCTGGCGGTTCGTGCCATCCGTTTATACCCCAGTGTAGGTTGATCGAGTCGCTGCTTTCTGATAACATACCATATCGTGTGTTGTAATAGATTGTGACAGAATCGCCAGGGTTGGGAACCTCAGGCACCCACCACGCCTGGTTCTGTGCCCAAATTGGTACTACACAAACGAGTGAAATTAAAACAGCATTCACTCTATACATAATACAAAAGGGAGGGAGATACCTCCCTCCCTCATAGCTGTCACTTTACGATGTATCAGCGTAGTAAGATAAGTTTGCAGGTTTTGCCAAACTCGTGTTTACCAGCTGCCGACCGTACGTCCATCCTGTAGAAGTATACGCCAGAGGCTACCCTTCTACCGCGGCTATCTTTGCCGTCCCAGTTCACCTCGTACAGACCCGGCTTATGCGATCCATCCACAAGTGTAGCTACCCTTTCACCTAACAAATTATACACAGCGATGGTCACCTCACCCGCTTTAGGTAGCTGATACCGTATAGTGGTGGTACGTGTGAATGGGTTAGGTATGTTCTGTGCCAACATATATACAAGTGGAGCTTGCGTTTCCTCTACACCTGTGGTGATATCATCCAGTGAACGTGGCAGTATCTCGTAACCACTCCAGTATGGAACTGAAGAATCGTACTGTTTTACCACACCCACTACGTTAAACGGTCCGGTAGGTGCTGTTGTACCATCAATATCTGTATCTCTGTCGATATACATCGTACAGCTGCCAGTTGCATCAGTAATCGTTACACTACCACTGCTGCCCTCAGGTGGGAACGCATCCGTTGTGGTGACATTTCTGATCATAACCAACCTACCCTCATAGAGCTCACCTATGGTGTCAGCAAGATCCGCACATGTGATGACAAGCGTATCAAACGGTACACTTTCATGTATAATCTCGAGGTTGGTAACATTGGTAAGCTCAGTCAACCCCTTGTAGTAACTTACGGTGGCAGTAAACTTAACTTCATTACCCACTTCCACTGTATTTGTGAAGTCCGCATCCCATACTGCGATACCGGCGGCAAAATCCTGTATGAACGATGGGCCACCAAACTCATCCGCTACTGTAACTACACCGCGGATGAATAGCTCCTCACCATCCTGTATCGGTATGCCATTGGGATCATCATTAGCAGCCGGCCCGTATATGAATGAACCGAACACCTCAACCGGTACCCAGTAAACACTGCCTGTGTCTTTGAGCTCAACGAAGTGGTTCTCCAAGAAACCCGCCTCCGTATCTTCACCATTAACCCCGTACTTGTGCTCGATACGTTTGGGACTACCAGCCGGGAACAGCAACGCTACAGTGTAGATGCTATCGCCAGCAACCTCGTCCGGATATACGCCATCATCCTTCATCTGTAATTCAGGTGGATATGTGGGTTGATCCCACACCCACACGAGTGGCGGTACTGACCCCGCTATGTACACGCTATCCACACTATATACGGTATCGAGTGCACCCTCTGCGTACCAATACCCCTGATCACGTATGGCATAGAATACATAACGCATATCCACACGGAATATGGCGGTTACATCCTGCATTAGGATATCCTCAGGCCCTATATTGTCGAAGTACCTGAGAGGTAACACCTGGAAACCACCCGAATCGACGGGGTTACCCTCTTCATCACGTGGATCAAACTCAAACGTATAATTGGGACCCGACTCCCATATACCGTCGTAAGGGTTTTCGTTACCCCAAAGTGTGTCCGGACATATGTGATATTTATATTCGATCACTGTACCACGACCAACATGGAACTCAACCGGCAACACATAGATGGTATCCCAAGGTTGCAAGATATTGGCGTCGTTCTCTTCCCAGGTGAGTGGCGGTGTACCACCTCTGACCGTGGGTATATCAATACCGGGACGGAAGTTACCCATTATCTCCTGTACTCTGAGATCTACCTGGAAGATGACCGTACCCCAGATCGGTAGTTCGGTAATATCGCCAAAATATACTGTATCGAGTACCTGTGGACTACCGGTGAGCTCAAACGACCTGTTTCCCGGTATCGGTTCCCAGTAATCGTCACCACCCGCATAATGGATTACATACTTGTATTCAACTGTACCTGTGGTATCACCGAAATCGATAGTTATCGAGTATATGCTATCACCTTCTGGATCAGTAAGTATATTATCATAACCGCTCCATGACAGTGGTGGTACGCTACCTCTAACTACGAGTGTATCGACGGTGGGATCGAAATTACCCATAAGCATTTGTATGCGCATGTTGACGTTGAAGGTGACCTGGTTCTGAGCGAACCCCGCTACCGCAATGAGCAATGCCATAAAAATGATAACGGATTGTTTCATTATAACCTCCTCTTGCTGCACAATTTACTTCATCTGTTTAAAAGTCAACCCTAATCCATGCTCAGAACCTCGTTGTAACACTTATATTCTGCACGTTGGATAGCCTGCCAAACGATTCATATGCATAATCTATACGCATGGAATGTAACACACCACGCATACTGGTGGTAAGCCCCACACCAAACGTGAACCCCTCCTCCGAATCCATCATGAAAAGCGATTTATACCCCGCCCTCAGTGATAGCACGTTGTTGAATACGTACTCGAGGCCAAGGTTGAGCGATTCCGTGTTGTCGTTCGGATGTAATGCATCACACGCTACAGTTAACCGATGTGTAGCAGTGTTTACCAAATCAACCGATACCCCAACCCTCAACAATAGCGGTAGGTCGAACCTTCCCGTTGCCAAGTATGCATTGATGAATGGATTATTGCCAGCCATATCGGGTGCTATATCATGTTGTACAAGTAGATCACTACCTGTCATCTGCATCTTCGTACCGTAGTTTGATATACTCATACCGAATCTTGTACCCTTAAACTGTGTCCTAAACAACGTACCTATATCGATAGCGAACCCCGTCGCCCTACAGTTCATGATCCTCTCCTCGATATACTTTACATTGAACCCAATAACAAATCTATCCGTAAGTGGTCTCGCATAGGAGAGCCCAAACGCAAAGCTACCACAGTGAAACCATACCCCTGTACCTTCGGGATCGAGCTCGGTGGTCTGCTCCATTTCACCGATGTCGAGATAAGTGAAGTTAGCCCCTATCGTACCAAACCTCTTTATTGGTAGCACCACACCAGCATATTCGAACGCTATACCAGCGAACCATCTCGTATGTACGAGTACAGCCTCGTTATGTGTCAACCGCGCTATACCGGCGACATTCCAGAACATGGCGGTTGCATCGTCAGCAACCGAAACAAATGCACCTCCCATACCGAGTGCACGTGGTCCTACCGGCATCGTGAGAAACGGTGCTGCGGTTGTACCCACCTTGGTGATGATTCCATGTAGTGGTAATATCCAGCTAACCGCTATCACTATCATTATATAACATATGGTACGCATCGTGTACCTCCTATTTAATGATGGCAAATTTGCCAATCTTTTCACCTATACCGGGTGCTTCTATGTGATAGATATAAACCCCATAGGAGACTTCGAGGTTATCCTTGGTTAACAGATCCCATTTACAGGTACCATCGTCAAGAGGCGCCTCATGCTCTATTTTCCTGATGAGCTCACCCCTTAAGTTGTAAATCCTTATGGTACATTTAGCTGGCAGGTGGATAAAGTGTATCTCACGTGGCCCCCTACCACTGGTGTATGGGTTATGTGGTTCCCACATGGCTACTGCAATGTAGGGGTTGGGTACAACTTTGACCCGACTCAGATCGTACTTAGCCTTGTTGGTATCCACGTATGCACCCTTAACAGTAAACCTGTAGACATCGTTGGATAGGAACGGTTTCCTCATGTAGATGTAAAAGGTATCACCTGCAGTCGGTAGTACCGCGGTGGTATCGGATGCGAACTCAACCACCCACGTAGGTGTAAGCACCGTATCAGGTGGTATCTGTTGAAGGAAAATGAGCCTTTCGTTCGGTGATAACGAAGAGTCGGGTCTACCCTTTTCATGGAATGCAAACTCAATACGGTCGCCTGTGTTGCGGTTTATCACGGTGAAGTTAACCGGTACCGCAGGTAGATGTAATGGATAAGGCCAGCTTGTGCTAAACTCTGTGGATGTATCGAGTACGGATTCACTGAACACTATGATGTAATCAGCGGGATAGCGTTTACCTGCATAGGCAGGAGTTACAAGTGTGGTTATACTCTTTACCGGTAATAAGGAGGTATCATTCCACCCGGTAAGTGTGTCGATCACCTCAATGTACTCATCGTTATCCAAATACAAGCGTAAACCATGTCGTATGTCACGCTCTTGCCAGGGCTTGACCTCTGGACAGTCTTTAACCAACGTATCCGGGTTATCAGGATCGGTAACATCTACCCAAGTGAACGATTTGGTACTGAATGCGGAATCTTTAAACGTAACTTCGTAAGTGTGGCCATCCCTTACTTCACGTGGATCAATTATTTCAACCGCTACCTCACCCGTAGCGAACCCCGATATGTGGTTAAACTCTTCGAGTGAAGGCGGTACGTAACCAGCAGCTGGTGCAGTAGGTGTAACGGCTACTACATTGATAGCGGTGTGTATCTCGCCAGTGGGATCGATTGTAGCGAATTTAGGTGTCTCAGATGGCGTGATACCAAGCTCCACACTACCCTTATCATAAGCTGTAACCGCATAGAAGTAAGTGAACCCATTCTCTACGTTGGTATCAACAAAACAGTGTCGTAAGCCGGTGTTATCACCAAGATAAAATTGTACACCATTGATCGCAATGGGGAAGAACCCACTATCGGCATCGATAAGATCGTATTGCGCAATAGGTACATTAAATATCACGTTACCGAAACCATCGGTAATCTCACCAGCATCTTCCCAAGTTGGCCACGTAGCTTTGTAGATCTTATACCCTTCAAAATCGTAACCGGTCATCGGATCATACGAGTGTTCAGCCCTATCGTCCCAGTATAGGATGACCTTACGATCGCCAGCTACTGCTTTGACAGTGGGTAATTCAGGTGCTTTCGCAAACCTATAGTTCCAGTTATAAATCTGCTGTACGATATGTGTGGTACGGACGATAGCTTCACGATTCTCGCCAAACAGTAGCGCAATAGAGAAACGTTCGGTTTGGCCAGGCTTAAGCGAGAAGTATCCCGACCCCCATATGAAATCGCCATCAGCACCACCGGGGGGTAGCTCGATCGTACTGAAATAACCTGGTTGTAGACATTCCCACAGTTGTTCGTCGTTACGTAGCTTGACTTTATTGAATGGATGAAAGAAATAGAATGAAGTGAGCCCAATCTGGTCGGACTCGTCTTTGTCAGTGGCATCGAAATCAGGCTCCCCCGCTGTAGGTATGCCATCACCTTCACCATAGTCACCGGTACCTGGTAGCCCATCAGCACCTACATCGTCGGTGAGCGGATCCCAATCCCCATCATTGTCAATACCGTCGTCACGCCGTTCGTCGATGAGTGGATTATCGAGCCCCTCACCCGTAAGCCAATCGATGTATTTATAACCCAGATGTAGGTTGATATTCTCATCGATCAACCCATTAAGATTGTCATCAAACCTATTATGTGGATCCTCCTCAACTGTATCACCCGGCATTATCCGTATAGTATCGGTGCGAAACCTTATCAACACACCAGTATCTGGCATCGTGGTAACTGTTCTCTCAAACGTATTGTAATCTATGAGCACGATATCATCCCCCACGGAGTAGACCTTAGGTTGAAAATCCTGTATCTGTAGGGTTGGCCCTGGCCCATACTGGCCATCGTTATCGTCGTCGATACCATTCCATGGATCACCGGGGGTTTCAAGGAATGCTGACCCTGCATAACCTACAGGTGTCCATCCAGTGTTACCTATGCCATCGTAATCATAACAGTATACGACACGGTCCTCACGTATAAAGTCGGCCATATCGTCGTGCGAATCACCATCACCACCGACAATACCACCCCAGATCATACCGAAAACCACCTTATGTAACACAGAAGTGCCAACATTGGTGATATCGAAATGCCAGAATATACAATCCTGTGCAAGCGGGTGTGACCATTGGAACCCCCTCACCCCTACACGTAAGCCGAGCCCTCTACGGGTGGAGTCAGCCGAATCTGGATAGAATGGGAACTCCTCATCGCTGTTGTCATCCATCACGTAATAACTTTCTTGGTCGGCATTCATGACATTTTTACCAAAGTAACCATTCCAGGCGCCGGGCCAGCCAGGGTCATCGGGATGGTCCATCCTATCGGGCCAAAACGGGGGCCACGACTCCGGTATGTGGCTCATAGCGATAAGATCGGTGTCAGGGTTGGCATATCCAGGGATGGGTTCCCAACCCCAAAATGTGGTACCATCTGGCGAATATTCGTTGTTACCACGGGGACCATCGGCTACTTCGACTGAATGTATGTAAACAATGCTATCCCTGTAAAGGGTGTCATTACCGATGATGGTATCGATAACCCGTACGGTGATGGGTACCTCTGCACCTACCATTATGCTGACATCACCTATGTATTCGTGACCTGAGTTAATAGGCCATTCACCACCGTAATCCTCAGCAGGTGATATACGTCCGATAAGCCCATAATTGAAGAAAGTGGTACGTACGCGGTTACCAGAGTGTACCCCCTTACGCCTTTCGTAGTAGGAGCCACGCCCTTCGTATGGGTTTTGTGCACCCCACAGTGTGGTAACCAAAAATATCGCTGAAAGCATAAATCTTATGTAGGTTTTCATATCACCCCCTGATTAAAATTCTACTGATAACCCTATCTGTATTTGACGTGGTTCGGAATAGAAATCCGGCCGTATGAACCAGTTGGGATCAGCATCACCACCCGCCGTACGTTGTTCAAGCGTGTAAGTAGCTCTACCTGTGTCTTCGAATACCCCATATTCGTTACGTATGTCGAACAGATTGAAGATCTTGACAAGCAATGCCACCGCTAAGCGTCCAAGCTTAACCCTATAGGTATAGTGGAAATCGACATCAACCGTCGGCGGGCGACGTTCACAGTTCTCTTTAAGTCCCGTGTATAGAGTGCGACCTACACGCGTACCCTGTACCACTCTTGGAGTGTATGGTAACCCTGACCCATACTTGAATATGAAGCTGGTTTCAAAATTTGTACCCCCAAATATTAGTGTTACGTTAAGTGTATGACGTTGATCCCAATCCAACGGAACAACCTCCTTACGTGGCTCCCTACCTGCACGTGCGTCGTTGAATGCATCTTCGGGATTGGATGATGTACCTTCAGCTATTTGGTAAGTATAAGCCAAGCTGAACCCGAACTTGCTGCCACTGATACGATATTTGTCGAACGAAAACGTTATACCACGTACATTCGCATAGTCCTTATTTACATACTTCACGTATTTGGTACCTGGTATTACGGTATTAATCTCGGGTGAGGTACCCACCCAACCTCTTATGTCACGATAGAATAGAGTAATGTCCATACGCATATCGTTACGAAACCCCTGTTGTAGGCCTATCTCGTACATTACCGTACGTTGGGCATCAAGGTCTGCATTACCTAAGATTGTGCTTATACCGGAGGTTTTAGGTACCTCAAATTCAGGATTTCTGTAGAGGTATTCGAATTGCGGTATCTGTAAGAAGTGCCCATAAGAGAAGTGTATAACACCCTTATCAGTTATCGGGTAAGCTATACCTAAACGTGGGCTAATCTGCTTTTTGGGGGTGGCTTTCTTCCACCAGATCTTTTCACGTTCCTCGAGCGTCATCTGTTGATGTTCGGGACGCCATGGATCCAATATGTTAGGGTCCGCTGGGTCACGAAGTACTACGCCATCGGGTTCGAAGTAGTCGAACCTCACCCCTACGTTTACTATCATGTCTTTGAATTCTATTTTGTCCTGTACATAGCATGAAGCTAAATATGGGTGTTTATGGTAACGGTTATGGTTAGGTGCGGTGAAGTCAGGTACGTAGGGTTCGAAAGGTACAACTTCGACACCTTCAACAGTTTTGGGGATGATCTCAAACTCATGCATGAACAGGTCGTATAGCTGCAGTTCGAACCCTGTCTTCATTTCATGTGATGGCCTCACCTGTGAGGTAAGGTCAACCTTCAACGTGGTGGTTTTACTCCATCGATAGAAATGCTGCATCTTAGTACCTGCATGTGCAAACGAGTATGGGGGTGCAGTAAGTGAGTCAGGATGTACGTAACGTGGATCATACGGATCCTCATACACGTAATGCTTATAGCTGGAATAGAAATGCGCAATATTAAGGGTATAGAAGGTTTTGGGGCTTATCGTATGCGTAAGTGTAAGCTGGTGATTGTATCCAGTTTTGAACCGCCTCCAGTCGCCATCTGGATTATATTTGAAGTAATGATCGTATTCCTTGTAGTTGATGCGATTGCCAAGATACGCGTAGCTGAGATTCACACCCTTGGTAATCTGGTAAAATAGCTTACCCTGAAAGAACAGCTTACGATAGTAGTTCATGGGTACGATACGGTTATCGCCTGGCTCACCGGTGGGTAAGAATTTACGTATACCATATAGCCATCCATCATTGTAGTAGTAACGTGAGGTTAGGAAAAACGTTAGATTTTTGGTGAAAAGCGGTCCCGATAGCGTGAGACGCACGTTTTTGTTTTGGAATGGGTTGAACTTATTCAACCCCGTAAACTTAGTATCAGTAGTGTAGTAGTCAGCTAACCATACAACGAAGTTACCAGAAAACTCATCACTACCTTTCTTAGTGACTATGTTTACCACGCCTGACATTGCTTGCCCATATTCGGCGTTGAATGTACCACTCACTACTTGTAGCTCCTGTATAGCGGAGTTGTCCACCTCAACCGCTATATCACCAGAGTAAGGATCGGTAACTGAGATACCATCTATCATGTAGGCAACCTCACCGTAACGACCACCTCGTATATGACCTTTGACAACACCTGCTTGTAGGTCGAGTAGTTCACGAAATGTTTCAACCGGCATCACTTCTATATCACGAGATTTCACAATAGATAGGCTGGAGGTTAGGTCACGTCGTATGACTTTACGTTCGGCGACTACAACGATTTCGCCCAACTCCAGCACAGTAGGGGTGAGTTCAAAATTTTGCACCGTAGTGAAATCCGCCGATACGCGTACGCCTTCTACACGCATACGTTGGTAACCCATCATAGAAACGACAAGCGTATACTCGCCAGGTGGTACATTGAGTATGAAGTAGTAGCCGTTGGAATCAGTAGCTGCACCGAGCTGGGTACCTTCAACTATCACATTTGCGAGGGCAAGTGGTTTACCTGTCTCACGATCGATAACCCTTCCAGTGATCTTACCGGTGACGCCTGCAAATAAAGTTGTTGTAAATAAACATTCTATGGCAAGAAAAGTGGGAATTAACCGCTTCATTTTACCCCCTTATGAGTTGGAGTTAAAATAACGCCAGCTCGATATGGTCAATAATGTACGTAAGATGGTGAGGTAGCTTTACACGAGTGAATTTTTGCTATCCATTAAGAGGAGGTTAAGATGGTTTCACGTGATGAGCTACTAAAGTTGTTACATCAGAAAGTGAAGTCCAAAAATCTGATCAAACATATGCTGGCAACCGAAGCCTGTATGCGGGCGCTGGCAGATAGGATGGGTGAAGACAAGGAGAAGTGGGGGTTGGCGGGATTGGTACATGATATAGACTATGAGGAGACCAAGGATAACTTCGACCAACATGGGCTCGTCTCCGCACGTATGTTGGAGGAGATGGGTTTCCCGCAGGATATTATTGATGCAGTCAAGGCACATGCGGGTAAGAAGGAACCAACAACTAAGATGGAATGGGCTTTATATGCGGTAGATCCACTCACCGGCCTCATAGTGGCGGCTGCACTCATGCATCCATCGAAGTCACTGACAGGGATAGATCGCGATTTCGTGCTACGGAGGTTCAAAGAGAAACGATTTGCGGCAGGTGCCAACCGTGACCAGATACGACAGTGTGAAAAGCTGGGATTAACGCTTGAGGAGTTTATCGACATATGCGTGAAGGCGATGCAGGGTATAGCCAAGGAGTTAGGGTTATGAACGAGTAATGCGGTACGTAACCTTGATCCCGTTGTGTATACTTGCTGGGTTGCTGCTTGCTGGCTGTCGTAAGCTGGAAAATGAACCACCGGGTGCACCTGCTACACCCATGGGCCCAACAACCGGATATGTGGATACAGCTTATATATTTTCGACATCAGCAACCGATCCCGATGGCGATAGTATAGCGATAAGGTTCGATTGGGGTGACGGTCAGGTATCTGATTGGAGTAGTTTGGTGGCAAGTGGC
>Ga0190304_1000804_pt1 | contig 14583 bp, 16 predicted proteins | sample 48700712_MG_FD_161670 | JGI IMG/M metagenome (GOLD analysis project Ga0190304, IMG submission 161670) | Hydrothermal vent sediment bacterial communities from Southern Trench, Guaymas Basin, Mexico - 4870-07-1--2_MG | ecosystem: Environmental > Aquatic > Marine > Hydrothermal vents > Sediment ... | reverse complement strand
TAAAGAACCCCGGACCGCAGCCAACCTCCAGCACTTTCTGCCCGCGTTTCAACCCCGCCATTCTCAATAGCTTGTATGGATCACAGAAAACCGAACGAATGGGATTGTCGTGTATCAATGCGAGTATCCTGAACGATAAGTTGGACATGTGTTTTGTTTCTTTATTACTCATTTAAATCCCCCCTTCTTTTCATGCTTGCGCCTGCACCAACAAAAATGAGTGCTACCGCACCAATAGCCGGAATTTGCTCTTGTGATAAATAGCCAGCTATAAAACCTATTGCTCCGACAACAAATAGACCAGTTCCCAATACCAGGAACAATTCACCAATTTTTGTTTTCGTATTCCTGTTTTTTCTCATTTTCATACCTCCAATTTTTCTCATTCATACCTCACCGCCTCGACCGGACTCATCTTTGACGCCTTCCTTGCTGGATACAACCCCGACATCACTCCTACAATTACTGCAACCACAACCCCACCGAGCAGAACCTCTGGTCGCAAAATCGCCGGTATCGCTTCTCCGAATGCCGCACCTATCCCAATGCTTATGACGTTTGCACCAATGATACCCAAAACACAGCCACAGACACCACCCACTACGCTCACCATGCCCGACTCAAGCAAGAAAAGAGAAAGAACATTCCTGTTTTTTGCTCCTATCGCTTTCATTATGCCTATCTCATGCGTTCGTTCCATCACGGACATCAGCATCGTGTTCATTATGCCAATAGAAGCAACGATAAGCGAAATAGAAGCGATAGCAACTAACACAGCTTGCAATAGTGTGAAAATGCTTTTTAACTGCACGATAGCGCTACCCATCGTCATTGCGCTCGTAAAATCATCAAGCTTATGGTTCTCATCTATTCGCTCTTCTATCTCTTCCGCGATTAATTCCGCTTCCCCTATGTCTCGCACCCTCACCGTTATCTGCGCAATTTCATCATTGCCCAGTATACTCTTTGCATCTCTTTCCGTGATATATATCGAGGAATCCACGTCCGACCTGAATCCACCCTGCTTCTCCAGCACGCCAACCACCCTGAATTTGCTTCCGCCTATATTTATCCTGTCGTTGACCCCTATCTCTTCATCAAAATAGTCATTCGCAATGCTATGCCCAATCAGGCATGCTTTGTGGTCATTATCGCGTAAATCCCTACCATCTCCTGTCTTCACTACTTCCCCAAATATCGCACTGATATCTCGTGTGTCAATACCTATCACTCTCATAACTGTCTTTTCTCCCCGGTATTCCACCTCTTCCATCCCGCTTATCATTGCCGCAGCATCCTTCACTCCCCCTATCCGCTCCACATCTTTCAAATCTCGCTCGTTAAAACTGCCAAGTTCCATGTAGTTCCCGAAATTCGCCTTACCCGGCATTACAAAGATTAAATCTGCCATCTCCACCAATTCCCCTGTTACTGATTGCTCAAAGCCATAGCCCACGGACATTAAAGCGATTACCGCCGCTATCCCTACTGCAATGCCCATGAGTGTGAGACTCGTACGTGCTTTCCGCTCCTTTATATCCCGATATGCTAACAGAAATATATCCTTCATTCTTCGAGCAACCTCCCGTCTTTCATCCTTATTACTCGCGGCGCGTGAGCTGCAATCTCAGTATCGTGCGTCACCACGATTATCGTCCTTCCTTCGTTGCGGTTCAAACCCTCTAAGATGCCCATTATCGCATCTCCTGTCTCGCTATCCACGTTACCCGTGGGTTCGTCACCGATGATAACTGCGGGGTTATTAGAAAGTGCACGTGCAATAGCCACTCGCTGTTGCTGCCCGCCACTCAGCTCCGAGGGTTTGTGATGCATACGCTCGCGAAGCCCGACCTTTGCAAGCAGTTCTGCAGCCCTCTTAATACGCGCATCACTCTTCACACCTGCGAAGAACATGGGAAGCGCGACATTTTCCAGCGCAGTTAGCGAATGGATGAGATTAAACTGCTGGAATATGAATCCTATCTTTTTGCGTCTTATCTCCGCAAGCTCGTTCTCGCTGAGCGAGGCGGTATTCACACCACCGATGAATACCGCACCGCTCGTTGGTTTATCCAGGCAGCCGAGCATATTGAGCAGCGTAGATTTGCCCGAGCCGGAAGGTCCCACGATCGCGAGGAACTCACCTTCTTCTATTTCTAAACTCACATCTCGAAGCGCCGGCACCTCTATCTCCCCCATCCGGTAAACCTTGCTTAGATGCTCTGTTCGGATCATTCTACGCAGCTCCTCCTTTGCTTCACCTTCACCCTCACCCACACGACTGCAATCACCGATAACAGGATTACAGGCAGTGCAACGAATGACATAGCTGGTAATGCATCCTTCTGCGGCTCTTTTACTTCTATTCGCACTTCGTAACCTGCAGTTTCATAAGTTTTATCGGTGTTTACATCCCTGAACACCAGTTTGAATGCAATTCTGTTTTCTCCTGCGTTCAGTTCGCTTGTATCAACGTCAAAAGAAGCGGAAAATACGTCTCCGGCTTCCATGTCGCCAATAAAATATTCTGAAGGCAATATCCTCACTCTTTCCACTCCGTTACTTACAGGCACTACGGATACCGCTTTAACGTCTTTTGGCAGTCCATTAGCCACGTCAAAGTCTATCTTCGCCACTTCTCCTTTCAAAACCGACTTAGGCGCATCTACCAGGATGAGCCTTAAGTCTGCGCTGCTCCTCACGAATACCGCAGAATCCAGTGTATTTCGATGCGAATTGATGCCATTTTTGTATTCCACTACGAACTGGATGTCTTTATTCCCCTCGGAAACACAAAGAGGAGTAAACGAGAAATTCACACACCTTTTCTCGTATGGCGCCAGGTTGCCTATGAAGATTCGCTCAGGCGTGAATTCTAACTCATCATTTTCCGGACTCTCTTTCTCTTTCACCTCCACATTTACACCGCTAACTAAATTTGGTCTGTTATTCGCCACCACCACCGCTATTTCCTTTGATTCACTGAGCGAAATCTCGGACGGAACGTCTTTCTCAAGTATCTCCACACTGCTGCTCTCCACCTTCACAGGTACTGGAAATCGCACATTGTCGCCATTATCCACTTCTATGCATACTTCAGGGAAGTAAGTGCCATCGCTGGTATACGTAGCAGCTTTTATCGGTATTGCGACTGTTATGCTCTCACCGGGTCCTAAAGCTCCTATGTTGTAATACTCAGAGCGCTGTACGCCTTCTCGCGCCCATTCTATATTTTTGTCGCTACTCAGCCTTATGCCTTCTATTTCCGCACTTATGCTTCGCTTTGAAATCTTCGTGGTCTCAGATGGTGAATATTTACCTGTGGTAGTTGTCTCGGTCTCCGATGATTGTGTGTCCATGTTTTGCACTGTTACGGTAATGATGCCGATGTCACCGGGCATCAAAACTGCCGGTTCCACTTTGTAGTCCGTAACCATAACGGCAGGTCCTTCCGCGGCTGATACAACAGCGACTGTTGCAAACAGCACCAGAGCCGCCACAGTAAAACCTGTAGTAATATTCTTATTTGCACTTATCATTTCTTTTCACCTCCTTTGTTTTCCATTCCTAAATTAGTCCACACTTCCACCGCCTTCCCCTCATCAGGGTCAACCAGAACAGAAACAACCGCGGGGTTCTCCCCAAACCGCGTCCACGTAACGCTGAGCAGTGTCTTTGGCAAGTAGAACTTCTCTGCAGTCTCCGGAAGCACCCTCCTGACGGTCGGCGTCACACTTTCCAAACTGTTTTCCTTCAACAGATTCGCAGCTTCTTCATTCTGAAGTGCGACTGAGATTGCCTTTGCTCTCTCAGCCGCCGGTATCGCATCTAATACATGCCCGTTCAGAACCAGCTCCTTTCCCGCACGGTAATACGTGAAAACATAGACGTCCTGGCATTCGCACGCATCTGAAAAGCAGATAACCCTGAGGTCATGGTCTTCACCATTCTTCATGGCTGTGATGTTCACTTTATCATACCTCACGCCTTTATAAGGCGTTATCTCAGCTAAGACCTTCGATACAATCTCCGTTTTCGTTTCTTCGTTGAGTTCCGTGCCTGAAAATTCCACATTCGTGGGCAGGTCTAACCCTGAATCGGGTGCAGGACTAAGCCCGTTCTCTGGCACCGTCAGCCCAAAATAAGTACCAACGGCAGCAACCACTACTACAACTGCTGCAATTGCCACTACCATTACGATTTTCTTTGCACCTACCATTTCTTTTTTATCACCTCCTTATCCTCCCGGAAAAAAATAAAAAAAAGGAATGAGTTTTTTACTCATCCCCCATCTCTATTGTGTAATCAAAGCTCTTTGCATTCTTCGGCAGTATCTCCAGCGTCCAGACGCCACCCGGTGCGTTAGTTATCTCGTATGTTTCGCTGTACTCCGTGCTCGTCACGTGATACATCCCTTCACTTGACGCTTCCCATGGCGGTAAATAACTCATACCCAGGCTTATGTGCGCTGTTTTCACCGTTTTTGATGGCTCTGGTGTCAATTTCCCACCTTCAAGAGTTGCCAGCATGAGTGCAACATCGAAAGAAGGTTCTTCTTTTTCTTCCGCTCCTCCATATTTATCGTATGCATACTGTCTGGCAGTAACTACAACACTGACCTTCTCGCCCTGTTTCACCGTGAAATCTTCCCTGAACGGTGTTGTGGGTTGTTTCCATACTTCTAAGCTCAAATGTACTTCATGGTTCCACCGCTCTATCGAAGGGTCGTCTATGTTCAGGTTGATGCCGCCCTCATACCTTCCTTTTGCATCCTCTGGCACATTCACTGCTACCTTTACCGTCGCCTTCGAGTTCGCTTCCACCTTCGCAGGTGCATCTATCGTCAGCCAGTCCTCGGGAATCAGATTATTCTCGAAAGGTCCATACCTTCGTTCTTCTCCACCAATTTCCGGGCTTATTGCAATCGCTTTGTCGCCTTTGTTCTCAATCTGTATCTCATACTCCTGGCTCTCTCCCGCTTCTACCCTGTCATGTATGTATTGTGGCTGTACCACTATCTTCGGCGGTTCCCAAACTTGTATTGACAGGCTTAGCGAGTTCACATACACCGGGAACGGTGCTGGATAAGGTGTTGGAATCGTATCATTTGTGAATACGATCTGCGCGCTGTAATGACCGATTTCCGCATCTTCCGGTATTTTTACCGTAACGGTATATTCTTGCTCACCGCCTGCCTTTAGCTCTGCGCTACCCGGTTCAACTGTTATCCAGTCCTCTTCCACAAAATATTCTCCAAACGGTTGGGTTTCAATGCGTGGGCTTGTGAATACTGCCTCTTCGTTCTTGTTTTTTACCTTCACTGTAAACTCTTTTTCACCGCCGGGTTTCAGCTCGAACCACTCGTGCTTCGGCGAGATTTGCAATATTTTGTAATCCACTTGCTCGTGCTGCTCTTCTTCGCTTTGTTTGGATGTCTCTACCAGCGCAGGTTGTGGCAATGATGCTTGACCTGCTGCACCTGCTTCTAACCCTACTACGACCGCACCGAGGTTAAGTACCGGTTGCGGCGGCGCTGCCTGACCTGCGACAGCGGCGACTGAAAAAACGCTCAGGAGAAACACTCCTAACACAACCGCTGCCTTTGCTTTCTTTTTTGCTTCTTCTTTCTTCATTTTTTCTTTTCACTTCCTTCTTTTTATCTCGCGGTTCGCCTCTTTTTCAACGAACCTGTTCATAAATATACAAGTGTCCCTATTTAAGCTTTTCGATTTTTCGCAAAACCGAAAAACATAAAATTAGGTAACGTCTAATATTATATATTTTGACTATTTATCGTCAAACTTTACAAAAAATACAATATCCGAGATTTGGGATTTCTCAGCAGAATTTATACTTAATCACTCCATTTCTCCAGCGTGAAGATAAAAGTACTTCCCTTACCAGGTTCGCTCTCCGCCCATATCTCCCCGTTGTGGGCTTCTATTATACCCTTACATATCGCCAGTCCGAGACCGGTTCCACCCGCTTCCCTGGTCAGCGTGCTGTCAACCTGGTAAAACCTGTCGAACACCCTATTCAGGTCTTCTGGAGGGATACCAATCCCTGTGTCGCTGACCCTGACTTCTACCTGCCCGTTCAACTCGCTGGCTTTTATACTGATTTCTCCGCCACTCGGCGTGAATTTAACAGCGTTATTAAGGAGGTTTATGATTACCTGTGTAAGCTTTTCTCGATCCGCCTTAACCGGTGCAAGGTCTTTCGGCAGTTCAATGTTCAGTGCTATGCCCTTTTCAATGGCTGTTTGCCTCACACTTTCGATAGAATCCGCAATTACTGAATCCAATGACACTCTCTCGAATTTGAGTTCCATTCTGCCTGATTCTATTCGGGACAGGTCCAGCAGGTCGTTAACAAGGTTCGTCAGACGGTCTATGTTCCTGAGAATAATGTCCAGCATTTCTTTCTTCGTCTCTGTATCTATGTCTGCTACTTCAAGTACTTGCGCTGATGTTCTCATGGCAGCAAGGGGTGTCCTGAGTTCATGCGATACCATGGAAACAAAGTCAGATTTTAATTTATCCAGTTCTTTGAGCCGTTCGTTTGCCAGTGCGAGTTCTTTATTCGATTGTATCAGTTCGCCTGTCTTCGATTCCACCTCCGCTTCCAGCGTTTTGTTCCACCGGGAGAACATCACGATTAATCCAAGGCTTCCGCCCAGGATGAGTGCGATGACAATGCCTGAAAAAGTCATCTGCTTGGTATAAACCGATTGTATCAACTGGTCAACTTCGCTTGCAGGTGCAGATATAGCAACTGACCATAATTGGTCACGCCATCGTACTGGCGCATACGCCACGATCTGTTCCGATTCTGATTCTGATCCTGATTCTGATTCATCTCCTTCTTTGTGGTAAACAGCAGTCCCTTCTGAGCCGTTCATCTGTTTCTCGATTATATCTCGCCATTCACTTTGATTTTCACCAAGCATCTTGATGTAGTTTTTACCGATTACTTCGCTTCTCGCTCCATCATAAAGCGATTTCCCCTTATGATCTATCATATACACGTATCCAGTTTTATCCTGCATGATTGGTTCGAGGAATCGGTCTGTGATGGTGGACATTTGTATAATGGCGAGGATGACGCCCCTGAAATTCTCGCCTTCATCCCCTTCATCTTCATATACTGGAACCCAGATGAAGGAGCCCAGACCTCCCTCGAACAGTGGTATAGGACTGGAAATTTCTGTTTTTCTTAAATCTCTCGCCGAATCAAAGGCATTGCTTCTATTCGCCGCATACAGGTCATACCCAATCGGAGCACGATGCTCCGGGTAGCCATACACTACCACTCCGCTCGCATTTATAAATTCAATACTGTAAAAACCGCTGGTTTCCTCATAGATTGTTTTGAAACATCTGGTTATGTTGGTGATGGAATCAGCAGACCTATCTCTGGCAAGTATTTCTATAATGGTTACACGCTCATCTGCAAATGCTTCGATGCCCAAAGCTGCCTGTCTCGCCAGCAACAGTTGCTGTTTACTATATTGTTCTTGCACTATCTCTTCCACTTCTCTGTGGGTCTTGAAACCCAAAAAAGCCACAATACAAATAAGGATGAGGCAGACTACAAGAATGATCACTTTATTGTTGCTCTTATCCTTCATATTCGTAATTGCTCTTTTACACTCACGGAGCGGTTCTACGCAGAACTGCCTTTATCCGCGCTTTTAATTCAGCCAGATCAAATGGTTTTGTAACATAGTCATCTGCACCGATTTCAATACCTTCGACCTTGTCAGAAGTCTCGCCCTTTGCTGTGAGCATAATTATCGGAATAGCACTTGTTGCTTCGTCCTGCTTCAACCGCTGGCAGACCTCAAATCCATTTATCTTGGGCAGCATCAAATCGAGAAGCACGAGGTCAGGGATCTCAGCCCTTACCTTCTCCAGTGCCTCTACGCCGTCTTGAGCTTCGATGACATTGAAATCTTCCATTTCCAATGCTCTCTTTAGCGGTAACAAAGTATCCAGTTCGTCATCTACTATTAAAATCTTGGTTCTGGTGTCGGAAAGTCTTCTAATCCTCTCCACCACTTCTCTTTCTGTAATGCCCAATCGCTCTGCTATCTCGTCATACGAGAGCGTATCGTCTTTTTGTAGCATTTCAACAATTTTCTTATCATTATCGTCTAACCTCATTTTTTTCCTCCCGCAGTTTCCCTCCCTTTTTCATTCTCATCAGTTTTTTATTTTTGTTAGTTTTAGTTAGTTATTGCTTTTATCTTTAAGTTTAATCCCTCTCACCATTCCTATTTAAGCTTTTCGATTCTTCGTAAAACCGAAAAACATAAAATTAGATATACCAAGATATTAACACATTTAGCTATTTATCGCTAAGTTTTAGAATGAGATGAGTAAGATCGAAAAGATATTTGGAAGAAACGCACAGCTTGTTGTCTTAGAGTATTTAATAAGAAATCGTGGCACGACAACCTACCTCTCAGGTATCGCGGAGGAGACCGGACTTTCTCACTCCAGCGTTGCACGAGTAATCGAGCCGCTTCTGGAAATGAACATTGTGAAAGAAGGCAAAGTGGGCAAACAAATAAGAACGTTCACATTGAACGAGGATAACGAAGTGACAAAGTTATTGATACGGTTTTATGACGATTTAGCGAAAATTGTGAGTGAATAATTCACCTTCCCTTCTTATGGGATACCTGTAACTATCCTCTCCTTACTCAGATATCTGGTCAGGTATGTTGTGAATGCCAGTAAAAGCGCCGCAATGACCAGCAACACCCCAACCCCTGACCATGACCATGATATAGTAAAATCCCCCCTTCGTTATGTTGTTAGTGTTGTAAACTTTCTTTTGAAAGAAAGGTTTATTCATACCTCAGCGCTTCTATCGGTTTCAACCTCGAAGCTCGCCATGCAGGATAAAGCCCGCTTATTACACTCGTTCCGACCCCGAAAGCAATCCCGAGGAATATGTACAGGATACTTGATGGTGCAAACAGATATGACGCTTCCTTTAACATCAAAACGTCCACCAGGAAACCAGCACCGAAGCCCAAAATCGCTCCTATCACGCCTCCAATAGCTCCAAGAATCAATGACTCAAACAGGAACATACGAAGTATCCCACTCTTAGACGTGCCTATTGCTCGCATTACACCTATCTCCTTCGTTCTCTCTACCGTTGACATCATCATCACGTTAAGGATGCTTACGCCCGCAACTAAGAGCGAAATAGCTCCTATTCCAAGCAGGAATACGGAAATTGTCCTGAACAGGCTCTTTATACCTTCCACTATCATCTTCAGCTCCATCACCCTTACAACTTCTTCGCGCTTGTTCAATCGGTCTTCAATCTCTTCCCTTACTTCTTTCACATCCTCTATATTATCCACCTTCACAATCACAGAGTTGTAGCCTGAGGAGTTGTATAACGAGGAAAACATCTTATCAGAGACAATTATAGCGTTATCAGGATTTATGTCGAATCCTATTCCCCGTTCCTTCAGGATACCCACGATTCTTGGCTTCTGATTTTTTATTAGTGCCCTTTCTCCTACTCTCAGCTCATATTCGTCTGCGAGTCTTGACCCGACCAAACAGTTTAAAGAACCGTGTTTAAGAAACTGCCCGTCCTCCTTCTCCAGAAGTTTCGGTATGTCCTCACTGCGCATTCCATATATCATCACCGGCGTTGACTCACCGTTTAGAATCACTTTATCCACGTTCGACCTTACAGGGATTGCATCTGTCACTTTCTCTATCTTCTCAAAGTTAGCGTCTGAAATCGCTTCTTCGCCATACGGAAGGACCACTAACTCGTTTCCTATCATGCACAACTGCTCTGAAGCAGAGAGCCGAACGCTGTTACCGAGAATACCAAGCGCTGTTATTGCCAGCACGCCTATTACAATCCCGATAACAGCGAGCACGGACCTGAACTTATGCCTCGCAAGGTTCCTCTTCGCGAACTCGAAAAAAATCATTTTCATACTCTTTTAATGATTTAACAGAATAGTCCTGTTCGATTTCCATATCTTCAAGAACCGCCCTGGCATCCTCTATTTTGATGGTAACTGTTGCCATTTTTACCCTCCCTTGTTACAGTTAGAATATCTTTTCAATTATAATTGGGTCAATAGCCACGGGATTGGTCTTGGAATGCATGAAGTATGGCTTGCTCGGGTCTAACCATTTCTTTTCGATTACCCACGCATCACCCCTGTCATCCATCGCCTCAAAATATCCTATTCCGTATTCATTAGTAACTTCATGTGTGATTCTGATAACTCTTGGATAAATTCCCACTTCAAAGGCTTTTGACAAATTAATAAGTTTGTCTAAAGCATACAAGCACTCATTTCTTTCTGCTCTTTCGTGTCGCCCCGCTTTTGCCAGAATCGGTGATACTTCATCCAATATACCCATAAAATTTCCTGGAATAATACGGTTTCTATCAAACCAGTCATGAAATTTCTCCTTTAAAACTTTATCCTCATGAATTTTAGCATTTAACTTCCTTATCAACTCAATGAAATGCCCAAGCCCGAGTTTGTCGAAAGGCTTATAGTCGCGGAGCCCAATTTTTTCCCTGATTATCTCATTGACATCCCCCTGTTGCCAGAAAAAACGAATGTAGAAGTAAGCTATATCCCGAAGAACCATCTGTGTCTCTCTATAAACATCAGTCATTACCCCTGAGAGTGATTCTTCTCTCTCTAATCTCGAGCTACATTCACTTAAAAAGTCTTGATAATCTTTAATGCCCACGATTATTGGCGGTAAACTAAAACCAAGTTTTAGAAGAATAATTCTGATTAATTCCTCTTCATTTTTTATCATGGATGCTGCCGGGAGTCCGGATTCTTTTGCAATCGCTCGGAGCTTTGGGACTCCGAACAATCTCATTATCTTTTCTGGATTCTCTTTTATACACCATTCGAGTATTCTCAGGTCATAGTCCCCATGATACTTCTCAAGCTCCGGCTCAATGTCCTCGGGTTTAAATTCCTTCTTGATGAGTTTCGCCAGCTCTTCTGTTGGCTTTCTCTCCCATGAAGGCGCTTGTTTAATTAACCCATAAGGAGTTATGACCCAGTTAGAAAAAGAATATGGGTATCGTTCGTATAATCCATGAACTTTTGGACCGGAGATCTCTTTGCGTGCTATGAGTTCATTTATAATTTGAATAAGATTTTCGTCATTAAAATATACATGAATCATCTGGACGATTTTTGCAGAACGTATCTCCTCATCTTGTGTAGATTCAACCTCTTTAAGATGTTTTAACGCCTCCTCTCCTATTTCTTCTTGCAGTTCAAATTTGTTAGGGTCTCTACCGATTTGCTGTATAAATCCTAATAAATATCTGATAATAATATCTTGCGACTCAGGATCAAATTTAGTACTTATAATATCGATCACATCCGAACTCAATCCAGAAATTAGCCCGGACATCTCTCCATTTCTTTTTTCAAGCGATTTTAACCATCCCAAAGGTCCGATCACGATATTTTTATAATGGATAACAGGGGGAAGAAGACTTTCGTTATAAAGCTCTATCCAGGCGTTAATGAATTCGTTTTCATCAACACTGAATGCCAACTTATATGCAGGTTCTTTCTTCTCAATTTTTCGTTTTAGTTTTATTTTTTCCCCTGTTAGTCTTTCATAAAGTGGTGAGAATTGATGCATCCATGTAGTCTCAACTAAGCCTTTATATAGTGCGTCAGCCAGATAGGAGCGCATTTCTGCTTCTTCAAGGTCTTTAATACCCAAAATTGAGAAGAAATTCTCCGTTCCTATCTCTCTCTTTATCTCTGAAAATAAAGCATCATACGATTTCTTTTCTGAAAACTTAATCCCTGTTTTTTCATTAATGAAAGCGATAAAATTCGCTTTAGAACCGAACCTTTTTCCAATATATTCTTTCAGTATTTCGCTTGCGTCATGCACTTTCACAACCTCAGCATGAACAAGCTCCCAGCCTTCTTCCCAATTTGGCTCGGAGGTTATGTCTTCAGGTGATACATCCTTCCACTTGTTAATTATTTCTTCAGTCATCCTGATTATATTCTAACTTTCTTTTTATATAACTTTCTCATGCTCTCATCGGCATCACGTGCAGTGATTGGATATACTTTGTTCCCTCCTCGTTCAGCCAATACAATGAAAAGAACCCTTCCAGACGATTTGCCAATTACACCGTACACTTCCCCCATTCTTTTTACATATATCTCCCCTTTTAACGCATTTTCAACTTCCTTTTTCCTAACGCCGTGTTTAAGAACATGCTTTTTATTCCACTCATCCCAGATAATCTCAAGTCTGCTCCAGTTTACCATCAAGTCTATTTTTATTCTCTGAAAATTAAGAATCTTTATAAAGTTCTCCCCTATCTTTCCACCCTCCCGTCCACAAGCCTGAAGGTCCTGCTCGTATACGAAGCAACCTGTGGGTCATGCGTTACCACGATAATTGTCTTTCCACGCTCGTTCGTATCTTTCAGGAGTGCCATAATATCTTTACTCGTCTTAGAGTCCAAATTGCCGGTGGGCTCATCCGCGAGGATAATATCAGGTTCATTTGCCAGTGCACGAGCGATTGCAACGCGCTGCTGTTCGCCACCTGAAAGTTCGTTTGGCTTGTTCTCACCTAAACGAAGGTCAATTCCAACAGACACAAGGAGCTCTTTAGCCTTTTTCTCATGCCCGTTCAAGCCCTTCAGTATCATTGGATACTCTATGTTCTCCAGTGCAGTTAACGTGGGGATGAGGTTAAATTGCTGAAACACGAATCCGATTTTATCGCGCCTTAGCCTCGTTAATTGGTTATCATCCAGTCCGTTGATATCTTCGCCGCCAATAACAACCCTCCCGCGTGTTGGCGTATCCAGACAGCCGATGATGTTAAGCAGGGTTGTCTTTCCGGAGCCTGAAGGTCCCATGACAGAGATAAACTCTCCGGCTTCTATGCTCACAGTCACGTTATCAAGCGCTTTGACGCTCCCACGTGGAAGTTCATAAACTTTTGTTACCTCTATAAGCTCTACTACTTTCATCGCTTCTTCCATGAATATGCAATCAGCCCGATGACCATTATCGCAATCACAACGAGCAGAACAATCATCGAAACCGGCAACTCACGTGAACTTGTCGTTCCCTGATGGCGTTCAATCGATATGTATTCGGTCTTTGAGAACTTATTTCCATCCTCATCTTTGTATTCTATGACAAGCGGCACCTGTGTCCCATTTTCTCCAACTTTCACATCCAGTTCAAAACTGCTGAAATCGTCTGGACTGAGCAAGCCCACGAAATAGGCTTTGTAGGGGTTCATTGCCTCTATGCCTTCTGCATCGCCCACTTTCATAACCACGCTCTTTGCTTCTTTTAAACCTGCATTGTTTATGTCTCCCGTGATTTTATACGCGTTCATCCCCAGCATGGGTTCTACCTCAATCCCGGTGAGGATGAGTTCCGCGCGCTTTTTGCTATCCGTTACATTCAACGGCACACTTAAATCGGTTGAATGATAATTATCCCCGTTTTTAAACTCCAACACGAAATTCAGGATATGAGCGCCATTCGTTTGCGGTGTAAAGTTAAAAGAGGCGACTTTTGTTTCGTCTGCTGAGAGCGCTCCTATGAAGACTTCAGAAGGTATCACGTTTTCCTCCATGGTGGCAATTTTCACGGCTGTAACGGTGTTATGTCTGGGATTGCCGACAGCAAGCTCGATTCTTGCACGCTCTCCTTTAAATATATCTTCCGGTATGTCCTTAACACCAATGGTTAAAGAAGAACTGTCCACAGTCACGGGAATGGAATATCTTATATTTTGAGCGTCTTCACCAGCCACCAATATTTTCAGATAGTAGATACCATCGGGACAGACCGCCTTTATGGTGAACGTGAGGTTCAGACTTTCTCCAGGTCCCAATCTACCGATGTTGAAGTAAGAGTCGCTAAGCACTTTGATGTCCCGGCTTAGCATTCGTGCATCTTTTATGTTCACGCTTTTAGCCGATTCCATGTTCTTCACTGTCACAGTTACCGTTCCAATGTCATTGCGCATAAGCACTTCTGGACTCACCTGGTAGTCTGCAATCATAATCGAGGATTCCTGCTCTTCCGTTCCTGAACCATAAACGCCATCATATGCGCTGACGCCGGAGGCAAAAATTAGCATGAAGAACAAGAAAAGAAAAAGGGGGAGCGTTTGTCGCATCCACATCACCACCCCACCATCTGATATACCGAATACAGGATATAAGCAGCTACTGGGATGGCAACGGTAATCAATGCGTTCCTCGTTGAGAGATTCCTCGCATGTTTCAGCCCGAAGACCCAGATGTTCGCACTCCACAGCATGAAGAGAATGCTGACTGCGGAAGAAAGCATTAACATCGGACTTCTCATCAGTGGCGTAATTACTTCTTGGATCTCCGCTGGGTCTGTTATCGTTATTGGTGGAATTTGCACAGTTGTAACGAAATTATAGACAAGCACGGCACTTATCAGCCCACCGATTATCGTAGGGATGTAGCCGTATCCAACGAATTCAAGTGTTCGCTTGAACTTCCCCTCGCCTTTGA